>QGCX01000020.1_pt1 | contig 71472 bp, 70 predicted proteins | sample 4708031 | NCBI WGS metagenome assembly QGCX01 (sample SAMN08941163, study PRJNA450518) | Sediment metagenome, whole genome shotgun sequencing project. | reverse complement strand
CTTACTTGTGGTGAATAAGAGGGTAACTTCTAACATGGGCACTTCTTCGGGCAATAGCCCAAAGGGCCAATCACCACCGCCCAAGGCGGTGGTTTAGGGATGACAATAAAAAAGGCGAGCTTTTGCTCGCCTCCTTCAAATAAACTACCTCTCAAATAACCCGAGTTCAGGTTAAATAAACTCGTAAGCATCGCCGTGTAACTGCGCTAAGGGTAAACCTTGTTGGGTAAAGGCGGTACGAGCCACATCAGCCATTTCAAAACGCCCGGCAATATACACTTCTAAATGGCTCATATCGGCGAAGTCTTCTAATACCGCCTGATGCACTAAGCCGCGTTTCCCGGTCCACTGTGATACGGCATTTTCTAACACTGGTACAAACTTAACCCGATCTAACTCGGCCCACTGGTAGGCAAGCTCATGCAAATACAAACCGCCTAAATTACGCCCGCCCCAATACAAGTAAACTTCACGGTCTTGTTCGGTATCAATAATGTGTTCGATGATGGACTTGGCGTAAGAAAAACCCGTGCCGCCCACCATAATCAAAATTGGCCGTTGGCTAGTTTCGTTCAAGCCCGCATGGCCAAACGGCATTTCCACCTCGATTTCACCACTATTTTGCAATTTTTCAATTACTTGGCGAGCATAAGCATTGCTTTCAGGAGCCCCAATATGTAGCTCAAATAATTCACTTTGCTCCGGTGAGCTGGCTAAAGAGAAGGGCCGTTTATCATCTTCCGCCATCACTATTTGCAAATACTGACCCGCCACAAAGTCTTGGCTTTGTTCCGGTTGTAACTCAACATTAAATATGTCATCTAAAATCGGCGAGACCGATGCAACCTTGCACGTAATGCGTTTCATACTTTTCACCCTTCTAAACTTATCGTTAAATCTGATTTCGCATTGGCTAAACAGGCCAAGAACCAACCTTGCGCTTGCTCAGCATCACTTAGCATTGGTGCCATACCATGGTAAACAATTACACCGCTGATACAGCGGGCTGGGCAGTGGCAGCACACGCCTTGTCGACAGCGATACGGCCAAGCTATGTCCAACAGCAAAGCCGCAGTGAGAATAACTTGCTCTGCTTCGACCCAAAAACCTGTTGTTCGAGCTAGACTTGAAAACTCCGGTCCATTATTCATCTATGCCCAGTTGCGACCAAATACTATCCACTCGCTGTTTTACTTCTGAGCTCATTGTTATCACTTCACCCCATTCACGCTGAGTTTCTCCGGGCCATTTGTTGGTGGCGTCCATACCCATTTTGGAACCCAAACCCGATATCGGTGAAGCAAAATCCAAATAATCGATTGGCGTGTGTTCAATTAAGGTGGTGTCTCGACTAGGGTCCATACGGGTTGTAATTGCCCATATTACATCCTGCCAACAGCGTGCGTTAATATCATCATCACAAACGATAACAAATTTAGTATACATAAACTGTCTTAAAAACGACCAGACTCCCAACATCACCCGCTTAGCATGTCCAGGATATTGTTTCTTAATCGTCACCACAGCCATGCGATAGGAACAGCCTTCGGGCGGTAAGTAAAAATCAACGATTTCTGGAAATTGCTTTTGCAAGATCGGCACAAACACTTCATTTAATGCCACTCCTAGAACTGCGGGTTCATCTGGTGGACGCCCGGTATAAGTACTGTGGTAAATCGGATCTTTGCGCATGGTAATATGGGTGATGGTGAATACTGGAAACTCATCCACTTCATTATAATATCCGGTGTGGTCGCCATAGGGACCTTCCTTCGCCATTTCACCCGGCTGAAGATAGCCCTCTAAAACAATTTCGGCGCTGGCTGGTACTTCCAAATCGTTACTGATGCACTTAACAGTTTCGGTTCTTCCACCCCGCAGTAAACCAGCAAATGCGTATTCCGATAGGGTATCTGGTACTGGTGTGACTGCGCCCAATATGGTGGCCGGATCCGCCCCCAAGGCTACCGAAACCGGATAAGGTTTACCGGGGTTTAGCTCCTGAAATTCTCGAAAATCAATCGCCCCACCACGGTGTGATAACCAACGCATGATGAGTTTATTTTTAGCCAATTTTTGTTGACGATAAATACCTAAGTTTTGCCGCTTTTTGTAGGGGCCACGAGTAATGGTTAGCCCCCAAGTGACTAATGGAGCCACATCACCCGGCCAACAGTGCTGGATCGGTAACTTATCTAAATCGACCTCATCTCCTTGCCAAACCGTTTCCTGACACGGGGCTGAACGCAACTTCTTAGTGGGCATGTTGAGTACTTGCTTGAAAATAGGCAACTTTTCCCACAGCTCTTTCAACCCTTTAGGTGGTTCAGGTTCTTTTAAATAAGACAGCCAAGTGCCCACTTCTCTAAGCGCTTTCACCGATTCCTGACCCATGCCCAAGGCCACCCGCTCGGGCGTGCCAAATAGATTGCCCAATACTGGCATACTATGGCCTTTAACATTTTCAAATAACAATGCTGGCCCGCCAGCTTTCAAAGTGCGATCGCAAATCTCCGTCATTTCCAGTTCGGTAGACACTTCAAAACTGATGCGCTTTAATTCACCGCGCTGTTCTAACAACGTGATGAAGTCCCGTAAATCTTTATATTTCATAGTTATAACCTAGCTATGTAGATACGCAAAGTTAGTGAGACTGCATCTCAATCATCACCATTGCAGCTAATTCCCGATGCTCTGAATCTCTAAACTGAGCCAATATAAATTGCGCCGCAGGAGGATAGCTGCGTCCTAAACGGGCAATGGCACTATAAGCAAAATACAGCAATTCGGGATTCTCGGCCGCGTTTTTTAATAAACGTAACGCTCGCTCCCCAGTTAAATTTTCCCTGGCCCATTCCAACAAAGACACACTGTATTGATCCATCGGTAAGCGCAGCACTGCATCCAGTGCCTGGTCACTACCAATCCCGATCGCCAAGGCCACTCGTAAATGGTTATCGGGAAAATACAGTTGTTGCGGCATCTGCTGCTGAATATAAGCCAACTGCTCGCCAGTCAAATGGCCAAAGGCACGTATCACATCCAATTGTTGACCTAGCAATAAGGGATTATTGCGGCGAAAAATTAAAGACCACTGAAATTCATCACGTAATAACTGACTAAGATAAAGCTGTGAGCGCTCGGCGGATACCTGATTCAAGATCAAACTGCGAGCTAAAGCAGGATAGTCGTAACTTGGCCGAATGACCTCATAACCATCTATCACCGCCGCTTCTAGGATCTGCGGCCTTTCCAGCGCCAATTCGGCTAACCAAGCTTGTAAGTTTTGTTTAGGAATATAATTATTTTGCTGCAAATAACTGAGGCTGCGAAACAACAAAGCTTCTCGGTCTTCAGTACGTAAATAAGGTAGTAGTCCTTGTAGCCATTCGGTTTTATCTTGCATCAAGCTATCAACGCTACGTTGCAAAATCATCAGAGGGACTTGCTGGTTAAGGGGGGCGGATGGCGGATTAGGTCCCGGATGCTCAGCTTGAGCAGAGAATTGAAAAATTAAGCCTAAAATAAACAGTAAGCGTTTCATCATCCCAAATGAAACTGGCCGCTTGCACGGCCAGTTTTCGCTTACTTCTTCTGTGCTTTCATCGCGTCGAAGAATTCATCATTGGTTTTGGTCATAGCCAATTTATCAATCAAGAACTCCATCGCGCCGGTTTCATCCATAGGATGGACAATCTTACGCAAAATCCACATTTTCTGTAGCTCATCGGCACCAGTTAATAACTCTTCACGCCGAGTACCAGAACGATTGATATCAATAGCTGGATAAACGCGTTTTTCAGCAATTTTACGGCTTAAGTGCAATTCCATGTTACCGGTACCCTTAAACTCTTCGTAAATCACTTCGTCCATCTTAGAGCCTGTATCAACCAAGGCAGTCGCAATAATAGTTAAGCTACCACCTTCTTCCACGTTACGCGCGGCACCAAAGAAACGTTTGGGACGATGCAAAGCATTGGCGTCAACACCACCAGTAAGAACCTTACCAGAAGAAGGAATAACTGTATTATAAGCACGGGCAAGACGAGTAATTGAATCCAACAGGATAATGACATCCTTCTTGTGCTCGACTAAACGTTTGGCTTTTTCAATTACCATGTCAGCCACTTGCACATGGCGGCTAGCAGGTTCATCAAAGGTAGAAGCAATCACTTCACCACGTACCAAACGTTGCATTTCAGTCACTTCTTCCGGACGTTCATCAATCAACAATACGATCAATTCACATTCTGGATGATTAAACGCCACATTTTGAGCAATATTTTGCAGCAACATGGTTTTACCGGCTTTAGGTGGAGCAACAATCAAACCACGTTGGCCTTTACCAATCGGTGAAGCTAAATCCAGCACCCGAGCAGTAATATCTTCGGTAGAACCATTACCACGCTCCATCCGCAAACGGTCATTGGCATGTAGTGGGGTTAAGTTTTCAAATAAAATTTTGTTACGCGAGTTCTCAGGCTTATCGTGGTTGACTTGGCCAATTTTTAGCAAGGCGAAATAACGTTCGCCTTCTTTTGGTGGACGAATCTTACCCTCTACCGTGTCACCAGTGCGCAAATTGAAGCGACGGATTTGACTAGGAGAAACATAAATATCATCAGGACCAGCTAAGTAAGAGCTGTCGGCGCTACGTAAAAAGCCGAAGCCGTCTTGCAAAATCTCCAGTACACCATGACCAAAAATAGCTTCGCCGCTTTTCGCGTGGGCTTTTAGGATCGAGAAGATAATGTCTTGCTTACGTAATCGGGCTAGGTTTTCTAAGCCCATTGATTCGCCTAGCGTAATCAGTTCATGGACATGGGTATTTTTTAGCTCAGTTAAATTCATAATGGTGAGTATTCAGTTTTATCGAAACGGCTGACGGCAGCATGAGTTAGGTTTATTCGAGATGCTTACTCGACTGTTTAGTCGGCCAAGGGATAGCCTCTAATAACGGGCGTAGGAAAAATTCGGGTTTAAAATTAGCACTAATGTGAAGAAAGATCCAGCAAAAGCAGGCAACGAATGTCGACCTGCTCACACTGTAGCTATAGGTTCTCGTCTAAAAACGCTGTTAGTTGAGCTTTTGACAAGGCGCCGACCTTGGTTGCTGCCACTTTACCGTCTTTAAACAACAACAAAGTAGGAATGCCACGGATACCAAATTTTGGTGGTGTAGCTGGATTTTGGTCGATATTTAATTTACCTACCACGACTTTACCGTCGTACTCATCAGCCACTTCATCTAGGATTGGCGCGATCATTTTACATGGGCCACACCATTCTGCCCAGAAATCAACCAATACCGGGGTACTAGCACTTACTACGTCAGCTTCAAAGCTGTCATCACTTAGCTGAACTAATTTATCGCTCATTGATTACTCCAAATATTCTTTATTATCGGTGTCGATATACCAGCCTATTTGAAATGATCCGCCCCCTGAATGCAAGCCTAAGCTCATTCCAAGGCAATCTAAGCTACTCCAAAATAACATAAGTCGCGGATCTACACATTTAGCGATAAATGGGTGCTGGTAGTGCCAGTTAGCTGTGATATGCTTACGCCATGAGCAAAACACATTTAACAGAACTTCGATTCGCCGAATTAGAACTGCAAGATAAGGTACTCCAAGCCTTAGAGCAGCACGGCTATCACAATTGCACCCCGATCCAAGCGCAGAGCTTGCCCATCTTAACCAAAGGTAAAGATATTGCAGGACAGGCGCAGACCGGTACGGGGAAAACTTTAGCCTTTTTGGTGGCAACCTTTAACCATCTGCTCACCACAGCAGAACCAGAAGCCCGCCAACAAAACCAACCACGAGCGATCATTCTTGCGCCGACTCGAGAACTGGCCATTCAAATCCATAACGATGCCCGCCTATTAGCCAAAGCCACTGGCTTAAAGTTAGGTCTCGTTTATGGTGGTGAAGGTTATGCCAGTCAGCGAGCCACCTTGGATGAAGGCGTCGATATTTTGATTGGCACCACCGGTCGTATGATCGACTATTTTAAACAAGGTGCGTTCAGTCTTAATGCAGTACAAGCGATGGTGCTTGATGAAGCCGATCGTATGTTCGATCTCGGCTTTATTAAGGACATCCGCTATTTAATGCGCCGCATGCCTGAGCCCAAGGCCCGTTTAAATATGCTATTTTCCGCCACCCTTTCCTTCAAAGTGAAAGAACTAGCGTTTGAGCATATGAGCGAGCCCGAGCATGTGATTATTGAGCCTGAACAAATGACCGGCGCGCGCATTCAGGAAGAGCTATTTTATCCCTCTAACGAGGACAAAATGGCACTATTGCAGACCTTAATAGAAGAAGAATGGCCAGAACGAGCCATTATTTTTGCCAATACCAAACACCGCTGTGAAGATATTTGGGGACATTTAATAGCAGACCAACATCGCGTAGGCCTGTTAACTGGTGACATTCCACAACGCAAACGAGTTAAAATTCTAGAACAGTTCACTCAGGGAGAGCTGGACATTTTGGTAGCGACTGACGTTGCTGCGCGCGGTTTGCATATTCCAGAGGTTACCCATGTATTCAACTATGACTTACCTGACGAAGCTGAAGATTATGTTCACCGTATTGGTCGAACCGGTCGCGCAGGTGCCAGTGGCCATGCCATCAGCTTAGCCTGTGAAGAGTACGTGTTTAATCTGCCCGCCATTGAAGAATATATTAAGCACCCGGTTCCTGTAAGCCAATACGATACCGACGCTCTGTTGCGGGATTTACCCAAGGCTCAGCGTATCCATCGTACCAAGGCCAATAGTAATCGCAGTGGCAAACGAGGCAATAGCCGTGCTAATAGCGGCCAATCAAATCGGCGCCCGCGTCACTAAGTAAAACGTCATTGTAAGGAACACAGTGTCTAAAGAATGCCCCCTCTATGCAGCCATTGATTTGGGCTCTAATAGCTTCCACATGTTAATTGTGCGGGAGCTAAGTGGCGGCATACAAACCATCGCCAAGGTAAAACGTAAAGTACGCTTGGCTGAAGGTTTGGCAGCTGATGATACGCTCGACCAAGCCGCCATGGTGCGAGGCTGGCAATGCCTTAGTTTGTTCGCAGAACAACTGCGCGACATTCCCGACCAGCAAATCAAAATTGTAGCCACCGCCACGCTACGTCGCGCTTGTAATGCTGGTGAATTCCTTACTCAAGCCGAAAAAATCCTCAACCATAAAATTCGGATTATTAGCGGTGAAACCGAAGCTAAAATCATTTATCGAGGAGTAGCTCATACCAGTAGTGGTAGCGGTAAGCGACTAGTGATCGATATCGGTGGGGCCAGCACCGAGCTGGTCATTGGAGAACAAAGTGAAGCACTGCTGCTGAATAGCCTAAACATTGGCTGTGTCACTTGGTTGAAGCGTTTTTTTCAAGGGCAACTGAGCCAAGCCAACTTTGATGCGGCTATTGCCGCCGCGCAGCAAGTTATTAACCCGGTCATCAGCGATTACCGTAGGCTGGGTTGGCAAAGTAGTGTGGGGGCATCGGGCACTATTCAAGCTGTATCAGAAGTCATTACCGCGCAAGGCATGGATGAACGAATAACCTACCAAAAACTGAAGACTATTCAACAACAAGTGATGGCTTGTGGCCATTTAGAGCAACTGAAACTAATTGGCTTAGAAGAGGAGCGTAAGCCAGTATTTGCCTCTGGCCTAGCAATATTAATCGCGCTGTTTGAAAGTTTACAGATTAAATCGCTGACCCTTGCCGGTGGAGCTCTGCGCGAAGGTTTGGTATACAGCTTACTGAGTCAAGAAGAAACTAGCAGTGTCCGCACTCGCACCGCCGATAGTTTTGTAAAACGTCACCGTATTGATCGCCCACACGCTCAGCGAGTGGCCAATTGCGCTTTAGCCATGGCCAAGCAACTATCGCCAAGCCTAAGTAACCGAGCCTTAAGCTTATTAAAGTGGGCTGCGATGTTCCATGAAGTTGGCCTAAACATCGAGTTTAAGCGCGCACCTCAGCACGCCGCCTATATTATTGACCATTCAGATCTACCCGGCTTTACTAGCGCACAAAAGCATCTAGTTTCCAATTTATTGCTTAACCAACGAGGTCAGTGGCAAGCGCCACTGCTAGAGCAACAGCACGCCTTACCCACCAATGAAGCCCAAATACTGGCACGCTTGCTACGCATCGCGATTATTGTCTGCATGCGCCGCACCGAAGATAGCGTGCCTAAAATTACCCTGTTACAAACAGACTTAGACTGGCGCTTATGCTTTCCGCCCACATGGAACGAACAACACCCCTTGCGCGCGGCTGAACTGGAGTTAGAAGCCGAAGTACAACGCCAAGCCGGTTACCCGCTAGAAATTATCGAAGCCCTTTGTTAAATCAAGTGGGCCGTTAGCTAATTTGGTTTAAGGCATCTATATAGCAACCATCTATGGGTTCTAATCACTTCCAGTATGGTCATCTATTTCTCAATATATCAATGACATCCTGTATAAATAAGCCAACTGCGTCGATTTGACCTTAAGTAACAGCGGCTGCTCTTATATTGACCTTCGCTAGCTAGGCTGGCAAACTGCGCGCGCGAGTCGCCACAATTGGGTGGCGACCTTTCAAACCGTGTTACCACTGTGCTATTTAAGTCGAGGAGAATACAAATGCCACAACCACAAGTTGCCATCGTGATGGGTTCAAAAAGTGATTGGCCCACCATGGAAAACGCCGCAGAAGTACTACAGCAACTTGGCGTAGAGTTTGAGGTTGAGGTTGTTAGCGCCCACCGCACTCCCGACAAATTAATGAGCTTCTCAGCTGAGGCGGCAGAACGCGGCATTAAAGTTATCATTGGTGGCGCCGGTGGCGCAGCTCACCTCCCAGGTATGATTGCCTCGAAAACCCGTTTACCCGTTTTGGGGGTGCCAGTGCAAAGCAAAGCCCTAAACGGTATGGACAGCTTACTTTCTATCGCTCAAATGCCCAAAGGGGTGGCGGTAGGCACCTTGGCGATAGGTACTGCTGGCGCCTATAATGCAGGCCTATTTGCAGCGCAAATTCTGGCGACCAACGATGTCCAACTAGCTGAGCGCATCGAGGCCTTCCGTAGCGCCCAAACCGAATCGGTATTAGCCAACCCCGATCCACGAGTGGCTGAATAACTAGGAACTTAGCATGAATAAGATATGGATTTTAGGTGCCGGGCAACTTGGCGCAATGTTAAAGCATGCTGCCCAGCCATTAAATATCGAAGTGCGTCCGGTTGAAACCGATGAAACGGAAACATTTGACATTGCCCATGACGATACTATTACCGTTGAGCGCGAACACTGGCCAAGTACAGCGGCCACCGAGCAACTCACTCAGCACCCCCGCTTTCTAAATGGCCCCGCGCTGGCGCAATTGGCCGACCGCGCCAGCCAAAAAAAATTGCTAGATTCCTTACAACTAGCGACTGCGCCTTGGGTCGATGTAAAAAACCAGCATAGCGCAGAACAGCTATTTGCCGAACTCGGCGAACGGGTGCTGCTAAAACAACGCTCTGGGGGCTACGATGGTAAAGGCCAACACTGGTTGAAACTAGATGGTAACGCCGAACAACGCGCCATTCCCCAAGCTTGGTTAGACCATTGTATCGCTGAGCAAGCAATTGCCTTTGAAGAAGAGGTATCACTAATCGGTATGCGCCACGCCAATGGTGAAATGGCCTTTTATCCGCTAGCAATTAACCAGCATCATCAAGGAATTTTGTTAGCAACAGTCTCACCGGTTGCCAGCAAAGCTCATTTGCAGGGCCAAGCCGAAACCATGTTAGCCAAACTCATGGACGCGCTAGACTACGTTGGCGTGATGACCATGGAATGCTTCCAAGTTGGCGATAAGTTATTAATTAACGAAATTGCGCCACGAGTACATAACAGTGGTCATTGGACTCAAGCGGGTTCCAGTTTAAGCCAATTTGAAGCTCACATCCGTGCCGTAGCTGACCTACCACTGGTGCAGCCACTGGTGAAAACCCAAAGCGTGATGCTAAATCTGATTGGCGTGGACTACAACACCCAATGGTTAAGGGTTCCCGGTATTGAGGTATTTTGGTATGGCAAAGAAGTGCGGCCCGGTCGTAAAGTAGGTCACATCAACATTAGCATTGCCGAGCGCCAACAGTTATTAGCCAGCCTGAGTCAGTTGCAACCCCTGATGAGCGCAGTCTATGCCGACGCCATCGAATGGTTAATAAAACACCTAGATTAATCCCACCGATAGCGGTATAAGTCTTTATACCGCTTAAAAATCAACCAAATTAATAATTTTAACCATGGGCAAGTAAGCCCCATGCTGATATGAAGGAACAAGCTTGCTTCATCACATTCTCAACATCGGGACAGACAAGGGTGATCGTCATAGCGTGCGTATGACCAACCTTTTCATCGTGCTTGGCCTACCCTTGTTACTAATAAATGTAGTAATTCAGGGTATTGAACACCAGATCACTGAACTTGAATTTTGGCTAATCAATGGCCTAATCATGCTGGCATTCTGTGCTACGACTTTGTTCAACTACTTAGGCCAGAACGACTTAGCTAAGGCTTGGATCTTAGTGCTGTTTGTTGTAGATATCAGTATTGCTTCGACCCGTTGGTTCGGTATTGAATCGCTGATGTTCTTCCATTTAATCGTGGTTTATCCAGTGGCCTTTCTGTTATGGCAAGATAAGCCGGTACTAAGGCGCTGCATCTTAGCTTTTATCACGCTGGCTTTTTTTGGCATCTTTTATTGGCCGGGTGAGCCGATGTTTCCCAGCGACATTCAGCAAAAGTTCTCTGCCATGGCCATGGTGTTCATCAACTGTGCCATTTTACTGAGTATTATCGCCAAGTTATTTTCTAATGATACCTTACGTGCCCACCAAGAACTCGCCAAACAGGCACGCATCGATCCACTCACCAATATTCTCAACCGTCGCGAATTGGAGCGCCAGTTAGATACTCAACCACAAGAGCTAGCAAGCATCGCGGTAATGCTATTTGATATCGACAATTTTAAGGCCATCAACGACAAATATGGCCACTTGATTGGTGACAAAGCACTCAAACATCTAGTGGCTTGTATCAGTAAACAACTCCCCGCCAATACCCTATTTGCCCGTTTTGGTGGTGACGAGTTTTGTATTTTATGGCCCAATTGTCAGCGCCATGCCGCCCAGCATTTTGCTCAACAACTGGTAGAGGGCGTCGCCAATCACCCACTCAACTTAGCACAGGGCTCACTGACCATTACCATTAGCCTAGGTTTAGCCTTTGAAAGTCAAAGAAAAGATTTATCCAGATTGTTGATCGATGCCGATGATGCCATGTATGCTGCCAAGCGCAATGGGCGTAACAGGCTAGTCAGTCATTGGTCTAAGCCCAAACCTTCGACCTCACAGTAACTATCCACCATCCTCTCTATTACAGAGTTCTGCTACTTAGGAGCATGCATTGAGCTACGAATGGCTAGCCTTGTTGGCCGCCTGCCTTTGGGCGGGTACCAGCTTAATTTCGGTCACCCCCAGTCGCCACTTGGGCGCTTTTGCCTATAGCCGCTGGCGTATGGGTCTGGTGAGTTTAATGCTAATTGGCGCCAGCTTATATAACAACCAATGGCAGAACATTGGCTTAGAACAAGCCGCTTGGTTTGCATTGTCAGGCTTTATTGGGGTATTTGTTGGTGATACTGCGCTGTTCGCTTGTATGAATCGCTTTGGACCACGCAGAGCCAGCTTACTGTTCGCCTGCCATGCCGCGTTTTCAGCCTTTTTTGGAGTGTGGCTATTTAATGAACAACTCCTCGGCTGGTCTTTATTAGGTGCAGCTTGCCTATTTGGCGGAGTATTACTAGCAGTGAGCTTTGGCCGCCGAGCTGAACAGCACAGCTGGGAAAGCATAAGTGGGCCGATCTATGTCGGACTCGCGCTAGGCCTTAGTGCTGCGCTTTGCCAAAGTATCGGAACTGTAATGTTAAAACCCCTTATGAGTCAGCCAGAATATGCTCAAATTGATCCGGTGGCCGGCTCGGCGATACGTATGCTCAGTGCTTTTTTCGCTCACGGCTTGTTTTGGCTAAGTGGTCATAAGTTGGCACGAGCACAACGGCCAATCAACCGACGTTTATTTGCGATGATCGCCAGCAATGGCTTTTTAGCCATGGCTGTGGGTATGACTTTGATGTTATTCGCACTGCGTTACGGCGATGTCTCGGTAGTGGCCTTGTTATCTTCCACCTCGCCGGTATTAGTGTTACCACTGCTTTGGCTAGTCACCAAACAAGCGCCGACCCGTTCGGCCTGGTTCAGTGCAAGCCTTGTCGTCATCGGCAGTAGTTTGTTAATCTTTTCCTAAGCTAACAACTTGCTGACGAACTATACCGCCAGCAAGCACGTTTTATTCCGCCAACCACTGAGCAACATCTTTGGCAAAGTAAGTCAAAATGCCATCAGCTCCGGCACGTTTAAAGGCCAACAACGACTCCATCACCACCGGCCGTTCAGCCAGCCAGCCATTTTTAAAGGCTGCTTTATGCATCGCGTACTCTCCGCTTACCTGATAGGCGAAAGTAGGTACAGCAAAGGTATCTTTTACCTGGCGAACTACGTCTAAATAGGGCATACCGGGTTTTACCATCACCATATCGGCGCCTTCTTCAATATCCAAAGCCACTTCATGCAGGGCTTCTTGACCATTTGCCGGATCCATTTGGTAAGTCTTTTTATCGCCACCTTTTAAGTTAGCCGAACTGCCGACTGCATCGCGAAACGGACCATAGTAATGGGAAGCATATTTTGCCGAGTAAGCCATAATCATGGTGTTGTGAAAACCCGCCTCTTCAAGGGCTTCACGGATCGCTGCAATGCGCCCATCCATCATGTCTGAAGGCGCAACCACATCGGCGCCAGCAGCGGCATGCGATAGCGCCTGCTTTACCAAGATCTCGGTAGTTACATCATTTTGCACATAACCCTGCGCATCAATGATGCCGTCTTGGCCATGCGTAGTGAAAGGGTCTAAGGCCACATCAGTCATCACCCCTAGTTCCGGAAAGGCCTGCTTCAAAGCTCGTATAGCCCGTTGCGCTAAGCCATTTTCAGCATAGGCTTGCTCTGCTAATAACGATTTATCCTCACTCGGCGTTACCGGAAACAAAGCCACCATGGGTAGCCCCAAGGCCACCAACTGTTCAAGCTCTTTGACTAAGAGATCGATGCTGTAACGCTGCACCCCCGGCATCGAGGCTACATTTTCGGTTTTGTTCTCCCCCTCAATGACGAACATCGGGTAAATTAAATCATCTACCGAAAGCTGGTTCTCGCGGGCCAAACGGCGAGAGAAATCAAACCGACGAATACGACGCATACGGGTGGCGGGAAAAGCTCTTGATACGCTCACTTAGCGCTCCTTACTAATTATCTTCATTACATCTAGCGCTACTTTAAGCGCCTAACCCTGCACGAGCAAGTGCTGCAACCACTTTTAGCCTATTCAAACTGTAATAAGCTTCACCACTCGAGAGTAGCCCAAAGGAAAACGTTTCCCCCTTGCTCTAGATTTGCTAAATTAGCTTCCTTATTTAGACTCAGTATCGGCTCTAAAGAGCATATTTTTAGCCCAAACCCCTCAACAGTATGGAGCAGAAATGGCCACTATTAAAGACGTTGCAGCTGCCGCAGGCGTATCCGTTGCCACCGTCTCTCGAGTTGTCAATAATGGTCCCAAGGTCAGCGCCAAAAACCGTAAATTGGTTAAACAGGTGATGCTAGATTTAGGCTATCGCCCCAACGCTAATGCGCGCGCCTTGGTTACCCAGACCAACCGAACCCTTGGTTTAGTGTTCAGCGAACTGACCGATCCGTTTTTTGCGACCTTGGCAGGCGGCGTGGAAAAAATCGCTCGCAGCAATAATATTCAGCTATTGATCAGCAATGGCTTAGTCAGCGCCGAAACCGAGCGCCGCGCAATAGAAACCTTGTTAGAACAACGCTGTGAATCGATGGTGGTGCACTCTAAAGCCTTAAGTGAGCAAGCACTCATCGACTACGCTGAAGCGGTACCCGGTTTAGTATTAATCAACCGTTATATTCCAGCCATAGCCCACCGCTGCGTTTGGTTAGATAACCAAGCAGGCGGAGATGCCGCAGCTCGCTATTTACTGTCGATGGGCCACCGTAATATTGCTTGCATCACCAGTAATTATGACATTGAAGACCCTCGTTTACGCTTAAACGGCATCCAACAAGCTCTACAGCAACAAGGCTTACCCTTGAATGAGCAAGCCATCGCCAGTGCCGAGCCCAATGAAATCGGCGGCGAGCAAGCAGCACAAAACCTATTGGCTCGCGGCCTCAACTATACTGCACTCATCGTTTATAACGATGCCATGGCATCGGGGGTAATAAGCGTGCTTTGTGACAACGGCTATCGCGTGCCTGAAGACGTTTCAGTAGTGGGTTTCGACGATGTATTACTATCGCGTTACCTGCGCCCCAAGCTCACCACCATGCGCTACCCGATTGAGATGATGGCAATGGAAGCCGCCGAGATGGCATTGAAGTTGGCCAATCAGCAGCCCGTGGCTGCCTTACATAAGTACCTTCCCACCTTGGTCAAACGAGACTCGGTTGCTCCTCCCAAGACCTAGCTTGGGACACTTAAATTCCCAGCTTGTCTCGCAAGTTGTAATACACGGCACCCAAGGCGGTAAACGGTACTTGTAAATGCCGCCCACCAGGGAAACGGTAGTGACTTAGGGAGGCAAACACATCAAAGCGCTGGGCTTGATCACTCAACACTTCAGCTAACAATTTGCCGGCTAAGTGAGTACAGGTAACCCCATGACCACTGTAGCCCTGCAAGTAATATATGTTGCTATCTAAGCGGCCAAATTGTGGCATCCGTGAGTAGGTTAATAGGAAATTGCCAGTCCACGCATAGTCTACCGCCACGTCTTTAAGCTGGGGAAACAGTGCTTCAAACTTAGGCCGAATTTGCTTTTCAATTGAGGCTAAGGGCTTGGCGCCGTAGACTACGCCACCGCCAAACAACAACCGCCGATCGGCGGTTAAGCGGTAGTAGTCGAGTAAGTAGTTGCAGTCTTCTACGCAGTTATTTTCGGCCAGTAGCTGTTGGCATAAGTCTTCGCTCAAAGGTTCGGTCGCCACCACTTGGGTGCCACAGCGAATTGCTTTATCACTCAGCTTCGGCTCTAACTCGCCAAGGTAAGCATTACCAGCAAACAAAATATAATTAGCCGTTACTTTGCCCTGTTCAGTCACTACACAGGCGGGTTCACCCTGCTGATAGCTAAGCACCGCAGACTGCTCATAAATTTCACCACCCAAACTCAAGATCGCCTCGGCTTCGCCCAAAGCCAAGTTAAGGGGATGAATATGGCCGCCTTTCATGTCTAATAAACCGCCCTGATAGGCATCGGTACCGACCCGCTTAGCGAGCTCCTGCTTATCCAGCAATTGCAATTGGTGATTACCAAAACGCTCCCAATTAACTTTTTGTTCGGCTAAGGCTCGCATTTGCTTGTTATTAAAAGCTGCAAAAATGCCTCCTTGCTGGTAATCACAATCGATTTTATATTGGTCAATGCGCGAACGAATAATTTCGCCGCCCTCAAAAATCATTTCATTTAAGGCTTGAGCGGTCTTTTGATCATAGCGCTGCTCAATCACGTCGACGTCGCGGCTATAGCTATTGACGATTTGACCACCGTTACGCCCAGTTGCGCCAAAGCCCACCTTGGCGGCTTCTAAGACCACGACGTGAAAGCCTTTTTCTGCCAAATGCAAAGCTGAAGATAAACCACTAAAACCCGCGCCAATAATGCATACATCACAGCGCAACTCCGTCTGTAACTGGGGGAATTGGCGACTATTGTTACGACTAGCAGCATAATAAGATTCGGTATGTTGTTGCATGAGCACTCTCCCTGATTAGCTCGCGCGGGTCGCGGCAGCCGCGACAAAGTGACTAAAGATAGCCTGTGAAATCGGCTTAGCCGTGGCCTGCCATTCAGGATGCCATTGCACGGCATAAAAGAACGGATGGTCTTGCAAGCGGTAGGCTTCCACCAATCCATCTTCGGCTTGTGCTTCCACCACCAGACCTTCGGCAAGCTGATTAACCCCTTGATTATGCAGCGAGTTAACCATGATGCTGTCACTGTCTAGCCATTGCCCGAGCCAACTAAAGGCTTCCAGCTTGAGACTATGCTGGTCAGCGTATTTAACAGAAAAATCTTCACTCTCAGGTTCACGATGTTCAACACTGCCGCCCAGCTGATAAACCTTATGGTGCAAACTTCCACCTAGCGCGACATTCATTTCTTGAAAACCACGGCAAATGCCTAACACCGGTAAACCATGATGTTTAGCATATGCAACAATGGCAAAGGCCAATTGATCCCGCCCTCGGTCTAAACGAGGCTCAGTATGACTAGCACCATATAAGCTGGGCTCTACATTAGAATGACTACCAGTTAATAACACCCCATCGAGTTGCGACAGCACCGCCTCTAGACTTTTCCCCTGCAATTGATGGGGCAAGATGATTGGCGCGGCTCCAACGTCGGTTATCGCATTAAGGTAAAACTCATTAACCGTCTGTACCTGATAAAGTCCTTGCGGCTTGTGGCAAGTAATCACTCCAATTAGTGGTTTTTTTTCACCCTGAGACATCGACAAACTTCCTTTTCATCCATCTAACATATAAATCTAAGGTGGCATAGCACAGAACAAATGTAAATTATATTTAACACTTGTTAATATTGAAAGAATGTACAAATCAACAAAAATACATGTAATTTAATACATTATAAATAGATATTGTTTTTTGCTAATTATTGCAATGCCCAACTAATGAGACTTATAATGAACACCCTGATGAATAGTTAATAATTAGAACCTCGCCTAAGCAAACCCGTGGCAGGGCTAGGCGTTACAGGCTAAAATGGCGTGCCAGTATCAAACGGACCAATGGTGCTTTCTCCCATGGCTGAACAAATTAAAATAACTATTAATCTCAATGCGTCACAGCAGACCCCTGCAGCTATACCCAAAGTCTGCACCCCCAAGCCTCCCTTTGACCTGAGAAAAATAACCAGCGCTATATTACTCACCCTAGGCCTCATCTGCGGCTTACTTTATTTTACCCAACCCTTAACTGCGCAATCTTTAGAACCAAGCGACAAGCCAGCGAAGCAAGCAGAGAGCCTCCAGCGCCCCACAGCGACAGCCCAGCAACAAAGCAATAAGATCGCCAGTGACAATAGCTCAAGCCAAAAACTAGTCGCTAAATCAACACCATCCAGTACCACAACTCGCAGACAGACAGAAGAGCCAACGGCCGACAGTACCAAGCTCACCCTAGTTACTGCCGAACCCGTAAGCCAAGCTAAGCAATCAACAGATGACCATCTTTTATCATCCACAGAGCAATTGGCCAATCCGAATAAGCCTGCGCCTACTACACCAGGGATTAGTGAGCAGGCCACTCTGACTGAGCCAGCGCTTACCAACAACGAGCTGGAGCGTAGTCACCAACCGGCGCTCAAGCAAAGCTGGTTCAATCAACATTTAATACGTGCTCAATTGACTTCCAACATCAAACAACGCGAACCGCTTGACCAACTTGATGGTGTTGACCTAAGCAAACTTAATAAGCTGTATTTATTTGTGGAGTTACAGCAAATGCAGGGGAAAACGGTAGAAGTTCGTTGGTATAATGAACAACAGCAACAAGCCTCGGTAGAACTAGCGATAGGCGGACCACGTTGGCGCACTTATGCCAGCAAACAGTTTGATAGTCGTAGTCGTGGACAATGGCGAGTGGCTATTTTTCAACAACATCAATTGATTTTCGAGCAATACTTTAAAGTGCAATAGTCAGTAAACATTCAATTGACGACGACACAAATTATCTAAGGTGGAGCCATGGAATTAGAGCTAATTCGCAGTGCTTTGGGCTGGGGAGCCCTTATCAACATCGCCGTATTATTATACTGGTTCGCATTTTTAACCCTTGGCCATGACTGGACTTATAAGCTGCACGCCAAGTGGTTTAAATTAAGCGAAGAAAAATTTGACCGCTTTCACTACTTAGGCTTGGCACTATATAAAACAGCGATTATCGCGTTTTATATAGTGCCTTATATCGCCCTCAGTATCGTGCTCAACTAATCGGTATACAAAACGATGGATTCAGCCTCGGTAATTGAGTAACCCGCAGTAGCCACCCCTTCAACGGTTTGAATTTGAGTATGAATAATGCCTTCAACCCACACTGGCTGCCACAGATCTTCCAATTGTAAGCCCTGCTTATAGCGTACATAAACAATCTGGTTAGGTGGCGGTGGCGGATAATGCAAACAGGCTCCGAAATACGGTACTAATAAGAACTCTTTTACTAGCTCGCCCTCGCTGTCTAAGGGCACCACAAAGCCTGGGATACGAATAGCTTGGCCATCTAGCTCAGGATTAACACTCACATTGAGGTTTTGCTGACTCGCTTCTGACAAAGGTGCATCGTGGTTTATCTCTGGCATCGGCATCTGTCGCTCATTTTCTGGTAACAGCTGCTCCCAAATGTCGATACCGTCGGCATATGAGCGAAAACCCAATAACAACAGCAATAACAAATAATGTACTAACTTCATCTCAATTATTCCTAAATTCTTATGCTCATACCGTCATTTAAAGAGTAGCGATAAGCCCGCCAAGCAGGTAACACGCCGGCAATAAAGCCCACTCCCACCACTGCCAACAACAAATAAAACTGTTGTAAATTGGGCCAAGTTAACACCAAGTAAAAGCCAAATTGGCTCAACAATATCGGTTTTGCCGCCGCCAATATCAGATACATGCTAAGCAAGCCGAGTAAGGCGCCCAATACACTCAACAATAGCGCTTCGATCAACAGCAAACCAAAGATGTGGCGAGGTTTTGCGCCCACCGAACGTAAGATCGCCATTTCTCGACGTCGCTCTTTCAGACTCACCATCAAGGTACTTAACATACTCATCAAGCCGGTGATAACAACACATATTGATACCGCCAACAATGCGCTTTCAGCAATACTGAGAATGCCCCACAACTCTTGCAGGGCGACCCCAGGCAAAATAGCCAGCAAGGCTTCGCCTTTATACTCATTAATTTGTCGCTGCAGGCTAAAAATTTGCAACTTGGATTGGGTTCCTAGCATCATCGCGGTGATGCTGTTTGGCTGTAACTGCTGCTCACTGTATTCTTGCTCTTGTGGAGGTAGGTGAATCGCCTCAATGCCAGCTAAGGAAACAATAACACTGCGATCCACGGGGGTGCCGGTAGGCTCTAAAACACCACTAACCACAAAGGGATAATGGTCATGATTAACAAAGCTCACCGCGGCTAGGCCATGCGCCACTACAATTTTGTCTCCCAGCTGATAGTTTAGCTTGCGCGCTGCTTCAGCACCCAATACCACATCATAAGTGCTATCTAGTTGCCCTCCTTGGGCAAAACGCAAAGGCTGTTTATTGGCATATTGGTAATGCTCAAAGAAACTATTGGTGGTTCCCATCACTCGATAGCCGCGATGAGAATCGCCCAAAGAAATCGGAATGGCCCACTTTACTGTTGGCTGCTGAGTAATCTGCTGATAACTCTGCCAAGAGATATTATTGGTCGCATTACCAATACGAAACACCGAATACAACAGTAATTGAGTGGGGCCACTACGAGCACCTACAATCAGGTCGGTACCCGATATGGTAGAAGCAAAACTCGATTTAGCCTGAGTGCGTAGATTCTCAACTCCCAATAATAAGGCCACACTCAGTGCAATGGTTAACAAACTCAACAGGGCTGTACCGCGTCGCGCCCATAGGCTATGCCACGCTAAATTAAGCAGACTCATGCCCACCTCCCAGATTCAAAGCAGGAAGATCCACCACCTGTTGAAAACGCTGCGCCAAATCTTGGTCATGACTAACCAATAACAAACTGCTGTCGCAGTGTTTCAGCTCGGCCATTAACAAGTTCATAAAGTGCTCTCGATTGATTTTATCCAAGGCCGAAGTCGGCTCATCGGCAATAATCAATTCGGGAGAGCCTATCATGGCCCGCGCCGCAGCCACTCGCTGCTGTTGACCAATACTTAGCAGCCCCACAGGCTGTTGTAACTGCTTATCAGGTAACTGTAGATGCGCCAATAAGCGACGCGCCTCTTCAATTACGCTAGCGGAACGGCTCAAGGCACGTTGCTTACGCAGCCTAGAGAACTGACAGGCCAAGGCCACATTCTCGAGTACCGACAAGTAGGGCAAAAGATTGAATTGCTGAAATACATAACCAATATGGTCGGCCCGCAACTGGTCGCGCTGCGCCGCCGATAAGCTAGCACAGTCCTGCCCCATAAAAGTGAGCCGCCCTTGTTGAGCGCTGATGACGCCGGCGATTAAGCTCAATAGGGTCGACTTGCCACAACCACTGGGGCCATGAATAAAGGTATGACTGGCAGCCTTAATGCTCAGATGAGGAATATGTATGGCCGGGCGAGATTCCCCCGGCCACGCAAACACCACTTCATCTAAAGCAAGTAGAGAAGTAGCATGTGACATCTTAGAGTTTCACCTTGTTATTATTTGGGCTTAAATCAACCGCCACTTGGCCTCGTTCACTAACCCCTTGAACCCGTATTTTTTGCATATTGGGAAAGGCATTAAACCAGAGCAGTTCGATGCTAGTTAATTGCTCGGCACCTTGACAACTAAACAAGTAATTCAAGTTTATATCCTGATGGCCTGCATGTTCATGCCCGGCATCGTGATCGCCGTCGTGTTCATGCCCTGCATCATGGTCATGTCCACCCTCGTGCTCATCCCCGGCATCGTGATCATGTTCACCCTCGTGCTCATGTCCTGCTTCATGGTCGTGCTCTTCATCAGCGGCTTCGCCATCAGCCAATTCACCCCAATCTTGCGACAAGCTGGTCAACTTACATTCAGCCTGATGAAACACAAATAGTTGTTCGACTTGCTGCGCAGTTTGTTGAGCCTCGTGCAATGTTTGTCGTTGCTGCTGATTCACCGGAGCATGCTCAAATCCCAGTAGGTTATCGGCTGGCGAATGCAGCTCGATCTGTAGCTCACTCCCATTGGCAGCAAAAAATAGTTCCGCTACTCCATGTTGGTGAACAGATTGAGCACAAACAGAAGTACTAAGTAGGCCCATAGAGGCTAAAATAATAGGCTTTAATTTCATTGGTTTTTCCATGATTAACTAAATATAAGATGCCAGACAAAGCGCCTTATAGTGGCCGCTTCGTCTATCAATAGAACAAATTATTACAGATTTAGTAGTATGGAAGGCGGGGCACGGGCATGCTGTCTAAGCAGCACTTGATACTGATAAGCACAGGCTGAAATCACCAGCAATACCAGTAAGCCCATCGGCACTGACAGTAAAGCCGTACTGGTCAAGGAGCTGGATAATTTGTGCAGCTGTATACATAACTGGCAATGCTGCTCGCTATGCTCAGGATCTAGATGCGCTAACTGATGCTCGGTCCAAACAGCTACTAGCCAGAGCACTGATAAAATCAGTACTCCGCTAAGCGCTTTTTGCCAAGTCGATCTATTCATCTATTTGAGTAGCCCCAGCAGGATAATTAAGCAGTTAAGATCTTCACTTCATAAGAAGCAAACTTTCGAATGTTTATCACGCCGTTGTTAAAAATTAAATACTGTCCCTTTATACCTTGTAACTGACCTTCAACTAAAGGGTTTTTATCTAAGTTAAAACTGCTGATCTTAGTTGGATAACTCGCTACGGGGTAATTTAATTGCTGTACTTGTTGCTCTGGTAAGCATTCAATTGCAGCTTCGCCGAAGCGTTCTCTTAGCTGAGCTAAGGCTTGTTCGATGGATGGCAACAAACGTTCCCGCTCGGTCACTAAATCCATCTCAAACGCATCACCTTTAAGCATAGCTCGCCAGTTAGTTTTGTCAGCAATCAGCTTAGCTAGCTCAACCTCCACCAAACCGGATAGCAGTCGAGTAGCCACTTTTAGTATGGGTAAGGCCTGAGTAGCACCTTGATCGATCCAACGAGTGGGAACTTGAGTATGACGAGTAATGCCCACTTTCAAGCCTGAAGTATTAGCTAAATAGACGAAATGAGGAATCATGCAATGCACATCTCCCCACTCTGGTTCACGACAGGTTCCTTGCGCATAGTGACAAGTTTCCGGTTTCATGATGCACATATCGCAGCTGGCGAGCTTACGCATGCACACAAAACAATAACCTTGGGAATAACTTTTCTTACTGGCTTTACCGCAGTTACGACAATTAATCTTACCAGTAAATTCAAAAGAAAAGGTTTTTCCTATCAAAGGATTAAGATGTAGTTCTTGTTCGCCTATGGGGAGGTAATATTGGATTTGCTCGCCCAATTCGGCGCGCATTTTTGATAAGTGACCCTGCATCCTGATCCAACCTTTACAATTTATATTGGGTCGAGCAGTCTAATGCAAAGCGAGCGGCTATCAAAGCCTAGTACAGACTTAATACGGATAGTCTTGGTCATTTCCTAAAATCTTTAGCATCAAAGCGCGTAGCTCACCGCTTTCGATCATCTGTAACATAGCTTTGTCAAATTGCAGTTGTAAGTATTCACCCCGCTTATTTGCCGCGAAGCAAAAAGTAGAGCCATATACCACTACGTCATCAACGATAACCAAGGAGTCTTGATCACCTAACTTCGACAAGATCTGCTCAAATTCACTTCGGTAATCCAATATCGCGTCAATACGCCCTAACTTCAGCAGTTTAACCATCTGTTCTAGACTAGAGAACTCTTTATAATACGTTCCTACTGGCAGTACATCCGCCCAGTCATAGCCAATACGCGAGACCACCAATTTACCATTTAAATCTTGAACAGAATGATAGTTAACCGCAAAGCTTTGTGAAATCAACATGTCTGAGCGATCGACTTCTACTAGAGTCTCACCACATCGAGCATCATCAAAATCGTCCGCAGCAGCACCAAGCACTAAATCAACTTGCTGCTGTTCCAACATCGCTAAACTCCGTGCATAGGGCATGAAAGTGACGCTGCGCTCAACCCCCGGAAAGATGTGTTCTAACAAGGCAAAATAATAACCACTGCCATCACTATTGGTATAGTTAATCCACTCTTGAGTCGCGATAATAATGGTGTTGCTTGCTGCAAATAATGGCAAGTGAAGACAGCATAATAGCCAGCAACAAGCGTATTTCACCATGACAACCTAGTACGAATAATCTGGCTTAAGCATAGTCAAACCGCATTATAACGACCCGAAATTTAGTAAAAAATTAGATAATCCCCTCAGGGATTCCGTTCTTTTTTGCCAAAGAGCTCCTTGTTTCTACTTGAGAAACACGTTCGGCTCCACGCAACATGGCATCAATCAATTCACCAGCATCGAATTTGGTTAAAGCTTCATCAGCTCCCACTTGATGAGCCCGATCAACACTTATTTCACTCGAAAGCGAAGTATGTAAAATAATATAAGCATCAGCCACACCTGGATCACTACGCACTTCAAAGGTGAGTTCATAACCATCTAGGCCAGGCATTTCTATGTCACTGACTAATACATCTATCGGCTCACCTGCAGCCGCGGCTTGCTGCATCATTTTAAAGGCAGTAGCCCCATCACTAGCAATTTGATAGTCAATTTCAATGCTATCTAAGGCACCAGCCAGCTGTTTTCTAGCGGTAGCCGAGTCATCCACCAGCATAATTTTTAGTTGGCTCAAGATCGCTTGGTCGGGCAAGCTGACGGAAACCCGCACCTTATTTTCATCGTCGGGGAAGACGGTGGCAATCAACTTTTCTATATCCAGCAGTTGCACTAATTTGTCATCCACTTTAGTGACCCCTGTTACATAGGCATTTTTACCCAAGGAACTAGGGGGCGGATCAATGTCCCGCCAACGACATTCGGTGATGCGTTCAATACCTCTAACTAAGAAGCCTAAAGTTTGGCGACTCACGTCGGTGATAATAATCGAACACGACTCCCGTTCTTCTTTACTAATCGGGCGATAACCAACAGCAGCAGCCATATCGATAACCGATACGGTTTGGCCGCGCAATGAAGCTGAGCCCAACACGTAAGGGTGGGAGTGCGGCAAAGCCGTAAGCCGTGTATAAGGCACAATTTCACGCACTTTTAAGGTCCCAATCGCAAATAATTGGCTATGCGATAACCTAAAATGCAATAAACCTTGGGTTTGACTAGTAGCGCTACTCATCATGCATCCTTATGTCAAAATAACGATCAATTAAACACAGCTTCGCCCAATGTTGGCTCTACCACAACATCCTTTTGACGAAACTGTTCACAAATATCTTTAATTATGCTGCTAGTACAGGCCATATGGGGCTGAGTAGCCAGCGCCACAACGATATCAATTGCCGGTAATGGCGGCATTGTCTTAGCGCACAATTCTTGTAATTCACCTTTGCTAGAGCGCGCCATTGCCGACACCGCTAAACCTTGTTTTACCATACCATAGAGTCCACTGTGATTGGCACTGGTAGCCAACAAACGATAGGGACGCTCGGCTTTATCTAAACCGGCAATAGCGCTGCTATGAAACTTACAATCCGCTTCATACAAGGCCAATGGAATTGGTTGCTGCAAAGAAAGATCGCATTGCCGATGGCTCACCCATACGCCTTGGTCATGGCGTAATAAGTACCCTTCATCGCTGTCAGGCGTTCGGGTTAAAATGGCTAAATCGAGCTCTCCACAATCCAAACTTTGACGTAGCTGATAACTGGGAGCCGCACGTAAACGCAGGCACAAATTCGGCAGTGCCTGCTGTAATAACTCAGAAAATAGAGGTAATACCGAAACACTGTAATCGTCGGGACAGCCCAGCCTCAGCTCAACCGTGGCGTGACTGTTTTTCATTTCCATTATGGCCTGATCGTGCAGACTAACAATACGCCGTGCATAGCTAGCCAAAGCCTGCCCAGCCGGAGTTAACTGTAAGCTTCGCCCCTCCTTAATAAACAAAGGGCTGGCCGACTCTTGCTGCAGCTTTTTCATCTGCGCACTAATCGCCGATTGAGTCCGGAAAGTTTGGCTGGCGGCACGCGTAAAACTGCCACTTTCAACAAAGGCCAGCAAGCTGCGTAAAGCATCAATATCCATATTTACCCATCATAAACGTTAATACTTGGTATTAAAAATTATCGTTATTCAAGTTACCCATAAATTGCCACACTAGCTCAACAACCACTTGGCAAGGAGCCACTATGATTTTGCATGACTACTTACCCTCAGGCAATGGCTATAAGATCCGCCTATTATTAAATCTGCTCGGTCTAGATTACCAAGTAAAATGCTACGACATTGTGGCCGGGGAAACTCGCACACCAGAATTTTTGGCACTAAACCCTAATGCTAAGATCCCTGTCTTAGAGTGGGATGATGGTCGCACCCTAGCTGAGTCTAATGCGGTTTTATACTACCTTGCTCAAGGAACTCGCCTTTGGCCCAACGACTCATGGCAACAGGCCCAAGTGCTGAAGTGGATGAATTTCGAACAATATAGCCACGAACCTAACATTGCTTCAGTTCGTTTTTGGTTAAGCCATGCGGGTATGAATGAGTTACGCCAAGCGCAACTCGCCAACAAGCAACAACAAGGTTATGCGGCGTTGGAGTTGATGGAGCAGCACTTAAGCCAGCACCACTATTTGGTTACGGAGCAATTAACTATTGCCGACATTGCGCTGTATGCTTATACCCATGTGGCCGAAGAAGGAGGTTTTGAATTAAACCGCTTCCCGGCGATTCAAAATTGGTGTCAACGGATTGCCGAGCAAGCAAACTATATTGCCATTGACGACGACACTAAAGTCTGTGCTTAAAGGCACCAAGCCCACTAGCGATAGCTGGGCTTGGCATATAGTCACTTACAATTTAACCAGTAGTTTCCCTTGGTTTTCACCGCTGAATAGGAGGTTAATACCATCGATAGCTGCCGGTAAACCGTCCAGTACGTGTACCCGATATTGCAATTTCCCAGCTTGTAGATAACCGGCCACTTGCTGCATCAATTGAGGTGCTTTATCGAAATGATCAGGCATGGTGAAGCCTTGAATAACCAAACGTTTCTTAATAATTTGCATCCAGTTTGGTCCTGGCGAAGGCTGCTCCGCGTTGTAATCGGCAATCATGCCACACACCACAACACGGCCAAAGCTGTTCATGTTATCCAGAGCCACTTGCTGAATAGGCCCACCGGTATTTTCAAAGTAAATATCGATGCCGTTGGGAGCCAATTCTGCCACTTGTTCAGCTAGCTGTAGAGACTTGTAGTTTACCGCACCATCAAAGCCCAGCTCTTCCACCAACCAACGGCACTTCTCCTCACTACCAGCTACGCCAATAACTCGCAGTCCCTCGGCCTTAGCCAATTGCCCCACTAACGAGCCAACTGAGCCAGCCGCGCCGCTTACCAATAGGGTTTCACCTTCTTTGGGTTTGGCGATGCCGAATAAACCTTGAGCAGCAGTCATTCCTGGCAAGGCTAATACCGCTAGAACGGCTTCTGCTGATAAACCTTCAGGAACTAAGTTCACCCCTGCGCCATTGCTGATGGCCAGCTCTGTCCAACCGAACATCCCCATCACGCGTGAGCCTAGCGGAAAATCAGGGTGGCGCGACTCTACAACCTCACCAATGCCACTCGCTCGCATCACTGCGCCTAATTCCACTGGTGGAATATAACTGTTGGTATCTGCACTCATCCATCCACGCATCGCCGGATCTAAAGACATGTGGGTTTGTTTCACTCGAAATTGCCCTTCCTGTACCTCAGGCAGAGTGTGTTCTCTTAACTCGAAGCAGCTAGACTCAATCGCGTTGACAGGACGTTTTACAAGATGAACAGCTTGATAACTAGACATAATATTTCCTTGATGAATTCGGCTTAATTGTTATTAAAAACATTATAAATAAAACAACGACTGGTAATAAATGGCCCTATTAGCTAAACTTTTTTGTCTTTATGACAAAAATAGCCCATGGATAAACTACGTGCGCTTCACTATTTTGCCCACTTAGCAGAATCGGCCAGTTTTACCAAAACAGCTGCTGCATTTAATATTCCCGCCTCGTCAGTATCGCGAAGAATTAGCGATCTAGAAGCACTGTTACAACAGCAATTACTTGAGCGTAGCACTCGGCAGGTCAAATTAACCGAACTAGGCGCCCTATATTATCAACAGATCTTGCCCGCCCTCAGCAGTTTAGATGATGCAGAAGCACTACTCAAACAACAGCAAGATCACCCCAGTGGCTTACTCTCTATTAGCGCCATGCCCAGTTATGGCGAACGTTGCCTCACTCCGATCTTAAATGAGTTTTCTCAGCGTTACCCCGAGATAGTGTTGGATATGCACTTTACTGACCAGCTCACAAACCTAAGCCGCGATCCTATCGACATCGCAATTCGAGGAGGACGCGTTCCCGACCAACGTATCGTGGCGAAAAAGCTGGCTAATAACCATTTCGTCTTATGTGCCTCGCCGCGCTACCTAGCCAAGCACGGTACTCCAGAGTCAGCAGAGGCTCTCAATCAGCACCTCAGTTTGCACTATCGCGCCCCCGATAAAGTACTACCATGGTTAATCAAAACCGCTAGTGGGTGGCAAGCCTTACTACCAAAAACTCGGCTCATAAGTAACCACGGCAGTCATCTAATAACTGCCGCTAAAAACGCTGAAGGGATTGCCTTGTTACCAGAGTGGAGCATTCAACAACAACTAGCAGAGGGTAGCTTAGTCAAACTCGACGTTGCTCAAGACGTACATGTCGCTCCTCGTGAATCTAATGGGATTTATCTTCTATACCAAAGGCTTAAATATCAAATTCCGAAAATCAAAGTCGCTGTAGACTTTATTATTGAGCATTTGGCGGAACGGCCAATATAAATTGAGGCCTTCACCAGATACAACAACCATTTAAACTGTAATATTCGATAAAACCAAAATATTATATCAAGCAAAGAAGTAAGTTGTTTAAAATTTGCACTTTTCTCTGTGCAATAGTTTGTTAGGATAATGTTAATAGGGATTTTGACATTCAGCGCGAGAGTGCGCAACAAGCTCTTAGCAAAAGGATCTGTGTATGAGCGAATCGGTCGATGACCATCAATATGTTCGTTTTATCGATGTAAAAAAAAGCTACGACCAGCGCAGTTTAGTGGTAAAAAACTTCAACCTGGATATTAAAAAAGGGGAGTTTGTTACGCTATTGGGGCCTTCAGGCTCGGGGAAAACTACCTGTCTGATGATGCTGGCCGGTTTTGAAGATGTCACCAGTGGACAAATTCTAGTCAATGGTCAGAACATCACTAATGTTGCCCCTTATAATCGAAACATTGGCATGGTGTTTCAACACTACGCCTTGTTCCCTCATATGACAGTCGCCGAAAACCTCGCCTACCCACTGATGGTTCGTAAACTGCCTAGTGAGGTGATTAAACGAAAAGTGGCCGAATCTTTAGCCTTGGTTGAATTGGAAAACTTCGGTAAGCGCTATCCGGGTCACCTTTCAGGCGGTCAAAAGCAACGTGTCGCGCTGGCCCGTTCATTGATTTTTGAACCATCAATAGTACTAATGGATGAACCATTAGGCGCCTTAGATAAAAACCTGCGCGAACAAATGCAGCTCGAGATCAAACGTCTGCATGAGTCCATCGGCTTTACCGCTATTTACGTTACTCACGACCAAACTGAAGCGCTGACCATGTCCGACCGCATCGCGGTATTTAACGATGGCGTAGTACAACAATGTGCCGCTCCCGATGTGCTATATGAACGACCAGAAAATGCCTTTGTGGCCGATTTCATTGGCGAAAATAACCATTTGGCAGGCAAAGTGTTAGAACGCAGTGACGGCCAAGCCAAGGTAGAGCTAAGCGACGGCAGCATCGTTAAGGGCCTAGCTATGGACTGCCCAGAAGCCGAACATAACTGTTTACTGGCGGTACGTCCTGAGAACTTATTCATTGAAAGCGAAAAGCATCATTTCGAAAACAGCATTGAAGCTGAATTTATGACTCGCCTCTACGTGGGTGACTTTATTCGCTACTTCTTCAAATTACGCGACAAAACTGAACTGATGGTGAAAGTGCTAAATGATCACGACGCGCCAAATATTGCTGCCGGCGCAACCAGCAAGCTAACTTGGTCAATTAAAGACGGGTTAGTGTTTACTCCCCCACAACGATCTTAATGCTAAAGGATGGAACCTATGAAACGACTACTCCCAGCAATTGCCCTTGCTTCACTGTGCAATTTTGCCAGCGCTGACCAGCTCACCGCGGTGTCTTTTGGCGGTGCTTATGGGGCGGCCCAGCAAAAACACATGTTGGACCCCTTTATGGAAAAAACTGGTCACAAAATTTTATTTGAAAACTACTCCGGTGGTATTGCCGAAATTAAGGCGCAAGTGGAAAGTGGCAACATTCTTTGGGATGTGATTGACGTAGAGGTGATTGACTTAGAGCGCGCCTGCTCAGAAGGCTTGTTAGAAGTCATTCCGCAAGACACGCTCCCCCCCGGTGACGACGGCACTCCTGCCGCTGAAGACTTTAGTGAAGCGGCGCTAGCCAATGAATGTGGCGTAGGTAATATTGTCTGGACAGTATTATTTGCCTACAACAATGACACCATCAAAGGCGGCCAACCCAGCAGCATTGCCGACTTGTTCGATACCAAAACCTACCCCGGCAAACGCGCCCTGCGTAAACGCCCTCAAGTAAACTTAGAGTGGGCGCTGATTGCCGACGGCGTACCTAAATCAGAAGTCTACGAAGTACTTGAGACCGAAGCAGGTCAAGCTCGCGCCTTTGCCAAACTAGCCTCAATTAAAGATGACATTGTTTGGTTTGATAGCTGGTCACAAGCCCCCCAATTGCTCAATGATGGTGGTGCAGTAATGGTGCAATCAGCTAATGGGCGCATTTTTGATGCCATTCAAAGTGAAAACAAACCCTTTGAAATGGTGTGGGATGCTCACCTCTACGATCTAGACGTTTGGGCGATTGTGAAAGGCACCAAGAAAAAAGAGCTGGCAATGGAGTTTATTCGTTTCGCTACTGGTTCAAAACCCTTAAGCGGCATGCCAGAGGTCGCTTATGGCCCTACTCGTAACTCGTCTTATGCTTATGTTGATGAAGCGGTGATTCCAAAGTTGCCTTCTTCTCACCTAGATGAAGGGGTAAAAGCCTCTGGTGAGTTTTGGGCCGACTACGGCGAGTCTTTAGGTGAGAAGTTTAACGAATGGCTACTTAAGTAAGCCAGCCGCGAACTAGAGGTGAAGATGGACAACAACAGTCTTAGCGTAGAAGAAATGATTCACAGTAGGCGCTTATTAAAACGGAAAAAGCGCCTATTGCTGCTGTTTACACTACCGCTGTTGATATTTGTCTTCTTCACCTTTATTTCGCCGATTGCTACCATGCTTTACCGTAGTGTCTACCACCCTACGGTAAGCCAATTGATTCCTTTAACCCTAGCCGAGCTAGAAAGCTGGGATGAAACCGCCGAACAACTCCCCGACAGCAAAGCCTTGAAACAATTTACCGTTGAACTACGGCAGTTAGCTGAGCAACGTTTATCTGGCAAGCTGGCGGAAGAAGTTAACCGCTTAAAACCGGGCAGTTCTAGCCTAATCAAATCGAGCGCGCGCAAGCTGAAACGTAAAAGCATTGATGAGCTCAATCAGCAAGGCGATCAACTGCTACTCAGTTATTCTAAGAAATGGCGGGATATTGGCGTATGGCGCGCCATTAAACGCGCAGGCCCAGCGTTTACCGACAGCTATTATCTCACCACTTTAGATTTACAACGTAATACTGATGGCGAGATAGAACAGCGTGATACTCAAATCTATTTGAAGCTGTATTGGAAAAGCTTAAAAATTGCCTTAATTATTACCCTATTAACAGCGTTACTGGCCTATCCCTTAGCCTACTACTTAGCCAATGCGCCAAGTAAAATCGCCAACCGTTTAATGGTGTTAGTATTGCTGCCGTTTTGGACCTCTTTACTGGTGCGCACCACTTCTTGGATCGCCATTCTACAAACTAATGGTGTTGTAAATTCCACACTGATGAAAATCGGCATTATCGACCAGCCCTTAGAGCTGCTATACACTCAATTTGCCACCATCATCGCTATGACTCATATCTTGCTGCCGTTCATGATACTGCCACTTTACAGTGTGATGAAAAATATCGACCCCAGTTATTATCGGGCTGCCTTATCGTTGGGCTCGAAACCACTTCCGGCTTTTATCAAAATCTATCTGCCAATGACCGTGCCTGGCGTCAGCGCGGGTGCCTTGTTGGTATTTATTATTTCCATTGGTTACTACATTACCCCTGCCATCGTGGGCGGTACTGAAGGACAAATGATCTCTAATATCATTGCTTTCCATATGCAATCTTCAAACAACTGGGAGCTAGCCGCAGCGCTGGGTTCATTGCTGTTGGTACTGATTATTGGCTTATATTGGCTTTACGATCGCTATATTGGCGTCAACAACATTAAGTTGGGTTAAGCATGAAAAACTACCCTAAATACTTTACCTTCTGGCACATTTTCGCCCACTACGGTCTGCGCTTTAGCTCGCTACTAGTATTGGCGTTTTTAATGTTGCCCATCTTGGTGATAATTCCCCTGTCGTTTAATGTGGAACCTTTTTTTACCTTTACCGATGGCATGCTGGCCCTAGATCCAGAAGCCTATTCATTAAAATGGTATGCCGAAATTTGGCATGATGATAAATGGCTACTAGCCATTAAAAACAGCTTCGTCATCGGCATTTGCGCCACCTTAATTGCCACCGTCTTAGGTACACTGGCAGCCATTGGTCTAAGCAATCCAGCCATGCCGTGGCAAAAATTGTGGATGGCGATTTTATTGTCACCCATGATCGTACCGCTCATCATTACTGCAGCAGGCATGTACTTTTTTTACAGCCAACTCAATTTGGCTGGCTCCTATTTAGGCGTCATTTTGGCCCATGCGGCGCTCGGCACCCCATTCGTACTGATTACCGTTAATGCGGCATTGTCTGGCTTTGACTATTCCTTGGTGAATGCTTCACTAGGGCTAGGTGCTCGCCCTACCTTTACCTTTTTCAAGGTGATCATGCCCTTGATTAGACCCGGAGTGATCTCTGGTGCCTTATTTGCTTTTATCACCTCATTTGATGAAGTAGTAGTGGTGCTATTCTTAGCTGGCCCAGAACAACGCACCATTCCTCGACAAATGTTCTCTGGATTGAGGGAACAGATTAACCCCACCATTTTAGCTGTCGCCACCTTATTGATTCTCATCTCAGCGCTACTATTATTTACCATTGAATACTTGCGAGCTCGCGCCGAGCGTATTCAAAGCGGCGATCTTGACGATTAACCGAGTCTCCTCGGTTAATCCCACCACGCTCCTTAGCTGAACATAAATTGATCTAAAACAACTCAAACCGTGATGCGGCTAGCTTCTAATTATTTGTCATTAAGCGAAGTATTAAGATAGTTTTGCTTGTTCGCCATTTTAATAGCCATTGGCTATCACAATAATAGAATTAATCGCTTTTACTTATCAAGATGAAAAATGGATACTGAATCCATCGAAACAACGAACACTATTTAACAATACTTAACATCTTACGGAGAAATATTATGTTAGAGAATCGCGAAGGCCAATCAGTACCTAGTGTTACTTTCCATACTCGCCAAGGCGACGCATGGGTAGACGTTACCACTGAACAACTGTTTAAAAACAAAACAGTCGTCGTATTTGCCCTACCGGGCGCCTTTACTCCAACTTGTTCATCAACTCACTTACCTCGCTACAACGAGTTAGCTGGCGTACTAAAAGAAAACGGCGTTGATGACATTGTCTGTATCAGCGTAAACGATACCTTTGTGATGAATGCTTGGTTAGCTGACCAAGAAGCAGAAAACATTACTGTTATTCCTGATGGTAACGGTGAGTTCAGCGAAGGAATGAGCATGCTTGTAGACAAAGACGAGCTAGGCTTCGGCAAGCGTAGCTGGCGCTACTCAATGCTAGTGAAAGACGGTGTTATCGACAAAATGTTCATTGAGCCAAACGTACCAGGCGACCCATTTGAAGTGTCAGATGCCGACACCATGCTTGAGTACATTAATGCCGATGCACAAAAGCCTTCTGCTATTAGCATTATTACTAAACCTGGTTGCCCATTCTGTGCCAAAGCCAAGCAATTGCTTATCGACAAAGGCCTTGCTTACGAAGAAGTTATCTTAGGTACTGATGCCACCAGCGTAAGCCTAAAAGCCATTAGCGGCCGGAGCACCGTGCCACAAGTATTCATCGAAGGTAAGCACATCGGTGGTAGCGACGAGCTCGAAGCTCACTTCGCTTAAGCACAAAGCTGAAGTATTCAGGCGAGTAATACTCGCCTGACCTTAACAATCATTGCTGATTCAAAGGTATTATCATGTCCAATTTCGAAGTAACACAATCTGTAGACGTAGCCATTATTGGCGGTGGAACCGCGGGCTTAGCGGCCTACCGCGCAGCCAAAGAACACACTGATTCAGTATTGATGATTGAAGGGGGCCCTTACGGCACAACTTGTGCACGAGTGGGCTGCATGCCCAGCAAACTGCTGATTGCCGCAGCGGAGAATGCTCATCAGTATGAAAAATCAGCCCAATTTGGGGTTAACTTAGGCAAGCCTCAAATCAATGGCCAAGCAGTAATGCAGCGGGTTAAATCAGAACGCGACCGCTTTGTTGGTTTTGTGTTGGAGTCTGTGGAAGGCATTGAGCCGCAACATAAACTGGAAGGTTATGCAAAGTTCATCGACCCTCAACATTTAGCAGTGAAACATGCTGATGGTAGTGAATCAGTGATAGCGGCGAAACGTATCGTTATTGCCAGCGGTTCACGCCCCGCTTATCCCGCCGCCTGGAATGAGCTTGGCGAGCGCTTAGTGGTCAACGACGATATTTTTGAATGGGATTCACTCCCCAAATCGGTGGCGGTATTTGGCCCTGGCGTTATCGGATTAGAACTAGGTCAAGCGCTGCACCGCTTGGGCGTTAATGTTCTGATGTTCGGTATTGGTGGCATTGTTGGCCCCTTAACCGATCCACGCTTAAACGACTATGCCAATAACGTATTTGGCGAAGAGTTCTACCTCGATTCCGATGCCAAGGTTGAGACCATTGAGCGCAGCGACAAAGGTGTAAAACTGCGCTACCAAGACAAACAAGGTAATACCGTTGAGACCGAAGTAGACTACTTAGTGGCTGCAACCGGTCGCCGCCCTAACACCGACAAACTCGGTTTGGACAAATTGGATATTGAGCTTGATCAGCGTGGTGTTCCGCTTGCCGATCACTACACCTTGCAAACCTCGTTAGAGCATATCTTTATTGCCGGCGATGCTAGCAACCAAATTCCTTTGCTGCATGAGGCCGCCGACCAAGGCAAGATTGCCGGTGATAATGCTGGCCGTAAAGATAACGTTCGCGCAGGCTTACGCCGTACCCCCATTGCTGCGGTATTCAGCGAACCGCAAATTGCCATGGTGGGAGAGAGCTACCGTGATATTGAAAAACGCTTAGGTAATTGTGGGTGCTTTGAAGTGGGCGAAGTCAGCTTCGAAAACCAAGGCCGCAGTCGAGTGATGTTAATCAATAAAGGCATGGCCCACCTTTACGGTGAGCAGGGGACAGGCCGCTTTTTAGGTGCGGAAATCATCGGCCCCAGTGCAGAACATTTAGCTCACTTATTAGCTTGGGCTCATCAAGCTAAAATGACGGTATCGCAAATGCTGGACATGCCATTCTATCATCCAGTGATTGAAGAAGGTTTACGCACCGCTCTACGTGAGCTTAATGCTAAGTTACACCTTGGCCCAGAAATGATTGACGCTTGTATGGAATGTGGCGTGGGTAGTTAATATTTGCAATCCAAACAATAACAGCTCTGCTAACTAGTAGGGCTTTTATTTTTAATGACAAAAAAACTATTTAAAGGTTAGTATGCACTAGGCGCAGATCAAAACTAATCATTACGAGCCGTTTGTTCTATGCTAATCCTAGCTTTATTTGAACAAGGATGCTCAGTAACGCGCTCATGGCTAAGTTTAGTTATTTTTGTCAAATCATACTATTGCTTATCGGCTTTATGCATAACGCGCATGCCGATGATTACAGCAGTCAGCAGCAGATCTATTTAGCCGAAGATCAGCAGGTTCTCCCTCACCGCTATAACGACATCGAAGATTGGCTAGGCAAGCTTCAACAGGTGAACAAAGTCAGCCTCAGTGGTGGAAGCTATTGGCTAGTCAAAAGAATCGATATATCTCACCCTCAACAATGGATTGCCAGTGTCGATGGTCCAGCAATTGAAAACATCGATTACTACCTCTATTCCGAAGGCAATCAAATTCGCCACTTAAGTAGCGGTTACCTACACCCTTATGAATACTTATTTAGCTATGCTCGCCATATCGATACTCCCAGTCTCGGTGGTTATTGGTTAATAACACGTATATCCAGCCAGTTTTATAGTGAACAACCGCAATTAAACTTTGGTTCCAAACCTCATATGAGCCAACTTTACCACTGGCGCGCCAGTATTATCATGCTATGTTTAGGTGCAGTGATGGTACTTGCTATATACAACGCAGCCATTGGCTTTGTGCAACAAGATCGTGTATTTGCTTACTTCAGTGGCTATGTTTTTGCCATTGTTATTTCCTTAGCCTCTATTTTTCAGGTTGGCTCTGATCTGCTTGCCATTAACAACCCGAAGCTCTACATGTTACCGGTGTTATTAATTCCAGTTTGTAGCCTGCTATTCTATTCTCGCTTTCTCGATCTACAGCAAGTATCTCTGAATTTATGGCGAGCCAGCCGCTTGGTTATGGTGCTTAGCATTATCGCCATGCCGATTGTGGTGATTTGGATAAATTGGACTGTGTTGGTGGTCTATACAATTAGCTTGTTATGGATTGCACTCACATTTGCCTGTGCCATCTACAGTTTTAAAAAAACCGCGATACAAGGACGTTTATTTGTTTTATCCACGCTAATATTGTTTGTGCCCGCAAGCCTTTTAGGCTCTTCAATGCTACCTAGATCCACCTCCTTGATATTAGCAGCTGATTTTGCCATTGTGCTTTGTGCCATAACCAACACTCTACTGATGTCGCTAGCACTCAATTACAAATTCAAACAGATAACTATCAAATCAGCTCTAGTGGCCGAACAGCTTAATCAGGAGCGGGACGCCGCACGCTTAGATGCCTTAACTGGCCTGCAAAACCGCTATGCGTTTAATGAATATGTTAACAGTATTCAGTTTGAAAACTCCCCCTACCTCTGCTTGGCACTGATCGATATTGACTATTTAAAAACCATCAACGATCACGCAGGCCATCAAGAAGGCGATAAATTAATTAAATTGGTCGCCGACGCGCTAACCCTAGTATTTAATCAACAAGTGCAATTATTTAGGATCGGCGGCGACGAATTTGCCGCTTTTAGCCAAACCTTAAGTCGTCAACAAATAGACGAAAAACTGGCGATTGCTGACAAAATCACCCAACTAAACGGCACCGCACAAAGCGGCATTAGCTTTGGTAGCGCCACTACTGATGACTGCCAAGATGCCGAACAGCTTTTTTATAAAGCCGACATGACCATGTACCAAACGAAGGCTCAGCGTAAACAAAAGAGCAAGCTCGTATCCAATATCGAACTCGCCTAAAGTTGCACTAACACTGTTCAGCTTGATATAACTTAGCCAGATTAAGCACCAACACGGTAGACTATTCATTCACCGATTTAATGGAACAGCCGATGATTATTTCCCCACAACTCACTGGCAATGTAGCACGTAATTGCCACCCGCTAGGTTGCCAAGCCAATTTGCAACAACAAGTCCAATATTTGCAACAACAACCAACCATTCAGGGGCCGAAAAAGGTGCTGATACTGGGCGCGTCTTCAGGTTTTGGCTTAGCCTCTAGACTCAGCCTCGCCTTTGCCGGCTGCGCCGATACCATTGGCGTATCCTTTGAACGCGGGCCAAGCGAAAAGGGGCTGGGTACCGCTGGTTGGTACAATAATATCTATTTCCGTCAACTCGCAGAACAGCAGGGATTAATAGCCAAAAACTTCATTGGAGATGCTTTCTCACCGACAATGCGGGCCGAAGTAATTGATTACATCAAAAGCCAATTTGGTGGTCAGATCGATTTAGTCATTTATAGTTTAGCCACAGGCAAACGTCACACCGCGTCCGGGCAGTGGCAATCAGTACTAAAAACCACCGATCAGCCACTGCATGGTTATAGTATTAATTTACAAACCGAACGGCTCGAACCACAAACAGTGGAGGTGGCCAATGGCGAGGAACTAGACGCCACTTGTAAGGTAATGGGTGGAGACGAGTGGCAAAACTGGATTAATGCCCTGCAACAAGCAGAGGTATTAACCAAAGGCTGTACCACCATCGCTTATTCCTATGTGGGCCCAGAGCGTACCGCTGCCATTTATCGAGATGGTACCATTGGCCGTGCCAAGCAACACCTACATGCCACCGCTAATGAACTCAATCAACAATTAAGCCAGCAGCTACAGGGAAATGCTTACGCTTGTGTGTGTAAGGCCTTAGTTACCAAAGCCAGTGTTTACATTCCAGTCATGTCGCCCTACATCGCATTACTCTATAAAGTGATGAAGGAACAAGGCCTACACGAAGAATGCCTAGAGCAAAGCTACCGCTTATTTAGCCAACATTTATACCCGCAGGATGGTATTGTTAAACTTGATGAGCAACAGCAACTACGCATTGATGACCATGAGTTAAGTACTGTAGTACAACAGCAAATTGACCAGCGCTACCCCTTAATCACTAGCGATAACTTTAAACAAATCACCGACTTCGCCGGATATAAACAAGCCTTTTTACAATTAAATGGATTTGCTATTGAAGGAGTAGACTACCAGCAAGAAGTTGATGTGACAGCGCTACAGAAATTACAGCCATGATAAAAATTCGCCCAATTCAGGCTGAACAAACTTTTCCAATCCGCCAACAGGTACTATGGCCGCAGTACTCCATAGAATTCTGCCAAGTCGCTGAAGACCAACAAGGCCAGCATTTTGGAGGATGGTTGGGCGAACACTTAGTGATAGTGGCCTCACTGTTTATCGAGCAGCAACAACTAAGATTACGTAAGTTCGCCTGCTTAGAACAATATCAAGGTCGCGGTTATGGTCGTCAACTATTGCTGCACTTAGTCGAGCAGCACCAGCATAAGGGTCTAAATAGATTTTGGTTTGATGCGCGCTGCAGTGCCATAGGCTTTTATCAAAGCCTCGGTTTTAAGGTGTGTAGTGAGGAGTTCGATAAACATGGAGTCGCCTACGTGAAAATGGAGCAAGCGCTAATACCCTAAAATTTTGGCGAAAAAAAGGAGAAGCAATAGCTTCTCCAGTTTTTCTGTCGGTCAACAAAGGTCAGATCTTATTTCTTTATCGCGCCAATCCTTGGAACGATAGAAATAGAGTAATGATAGCGTTTTCTTGATGCAAGCATTTTCCCCTTTAATCCCAAGAAATTCGATCAAGCTCACTTAAAACCGCCTAATAAGTGATCTAGATCAAGGAACTGAATCTTATTGCAAAATTTGCATTTAAGCCTATGTTTTATAAGCCTTATATGCCGATAAAAGGTCTTCTATCAAAGAAACGTGTAACGATTTCAAATAGCACAATCTTTTGAAAATCAATAGATAAGGCCAGTCACCCACATAAAAATAAGCGCTTTGTTTGGCAATGACATTTAACTAAATAAAATTCACTAAATAAGCGAATATATGTCGAACCGATGGGTCTTGGTCGTAAGGTGATTAGCCGCCGCTTTTCCCGCAAGAGGGGCTGCTGTACTAGGACGTTTTACTACCACTCGCCTAGTCGCAATATCTAAGGCCTGCTGTAATAGCTCATCAGCATCCGAATCAGCTCCAACTAGCTGTTGAAAAATGCGCATTTCCTTTTTTACCTGAGCTGACTTCTTACGGTGAGGGTACATAGGATCTAAATATACGACTTCAGCTTGTAGTTGCCGCTGTTGGATATCACTAATACTATTGGCATGAATCAATTTCATTCTTTGCTGCACCCACTCACCAATGTCTGAGTCGGCTTTAGCTCGATTCAGACCATCTTCCAGTAAGGCGGCAACCCAAGGAGAGCGCTCAAACATTGTCACCTGGCAACCCAAATTAGCTAATACAAAAGCGTCTCTGCCCAAACCGGCAGTGGCATCGATGACGCTGGGACGTTGACCTTTTTTTACTCCCACCGCTTTACTCACGGCCTCGGCACCACCATAGTGACGGCGGTGAGCCACTTTGCCCGCTAAAAAGTCAACTTTAATTGCGCCTAGCTTGGCTTCATTGCACCAACGTAAGCTTAAGCCATCGCCATCCAATAACAAGCAAAACCCCGTTTCCGGCAACTCCGCTACGCGCTGCATGGAGAAACGCCGTTGTAGCGACGCGGCGTAATTCAAATCGACATCTGGCAGACAATATAAACGGGGCGGTTCAGCACTCAATTAACGACTCTCCTGAAAAACTTAGTAAACTTGTGAGAAACGGCATTATTTTAATACCAGCATTTCAATGGGAACTGGTTTCCCAAAATGGTAACCCTGAGCGTAATCCACACCAATCTCGGCCAGTATCTGATTAATAGCTTGGTTCTCCACAAATTCAGCAATGGTTTTCTTGCCCATCACCTGAGCCATTTGGTTGATACTTTTTACAATGGCGGCATCCATCTTATCGTTTTCTAGGTCACGAATAAAAATGCCATCAATCTTTAAGTAATCAATAGGTAGCTGCTTTAGATAACCGAAAGAAGATAGACCCGAGCCAAAATCATCAAGCGCGATTTTACAGCCCAATTGGCGCACTTTTAGGAAAAACTGAGTGGCGACATCCAAATTAGCTATAGCCACTGTCTCAGTGGTTTCAAAACACAGCTTATTCATTGGCAAAGCACTACTCTCGAGGGTATTAAGCAACCATTCAACAAACTCGGTATTACCTAAAGACTGGCCTGATAAATTCATCGAACACATGTTTAAGCGCGTCAAATGGCCAGGGTTCTCACTTAACCATTGCAGGCTTTTAGCAATCACTACCCGGTCGATACGATCGGCTAAGTTGTAGTTTTCCGCTGCCGGTAAAAATGCCCCCGGTGGAACCACTCGACCATCTTCGTCAATCATCCGAATTAAGACTTCATAGTGTAAGTAGTCACTATCTGTGGCCGAAACTGGCACAATGGCTTGGGCATACAACAAGAAGCGTTCTTCGCGCAGCGCTTTTTGGATCCGGGTAACCCATTCAATTTGCCCTTGTCTCTCCAGTAACATCTGGTCATCCATTTGATACAAGTAGACACGGCTACGCCCCAAAGACTTAGCCGTGAAGCAGGCATTATCGGCCTGGGCTAACACTTGCTGAGAAGAGCCTTGCTGTTGTTGGAACAAGGTCACCCCTATGCTACAGCCAAAGCTAAACATGCGTTCATCGTGCGCATAATGAGTATCACTAAGCTTCTCTATAACCTGAGCGGCAAAGGCAAGGCTTTCCTGCTGAGAGCTATTCTCTAGCAAAATAGCAAATTCATCACTCCCCAAACGCGCCACAATCGCCTGCTCGGGTAACATTTGGTTTAATACTCCTGCAACCTGTTTCAGGGCTTGGTCTCCCGAAGCGTGACCAAAGGTATCGTTAATCACCTTAAACTGGGCCAAATCGATGAACAATAAAGCATGCTGTAAGTTATTTGGCTGCTTCTCGCCTAGTAAGTACTCTAAACGACGCTCGAAGAAGCCACGGTTGTAGATCCCAGTAAGCGAATCGTAATTAGCATGAAAATCGAGCTCTTTAGCCAAGCTTCGAGTGGTAGTGATATCTTCACAGACCAACATATATAGATCATCATCAGCCATTTTCACAAAAGACTCTTTAAACCAAAGGGTTTTGCCTTGATTGCTGCGATAGGCTACCTGACGAGTTCGCTTAACTTGACCAATGCCATGTAAATAAGATAACAAGCTAAGTTGCTGCTGTTCATCAGCATATAAGGTGCGTAGTTGAGCTAAGTTTAATTGCTGTCGGCTATAACCAAGATGCTCTGCTGCGACTTGGTTACAACACACTATCACGCCCAGGCGGTTTACCAAGAACAACATCGCAGGGCTATGGTCAAACAAGCTTCGATAATGCAGCTCACTCTGCTTAAGTTGCCGTTGTTGTTGTTGTAAGGGACTTAAGTCTCGCAGTTCAAGCACCAGACCTTCTAGTTGTGCTCTTGGATTAGTTTGCGGCTTAAGCGAAAAATCATAAAACCGAGTGGCGCCTTGCTGCACGAAATCTGCCTGAAAACGCTGAGCATCTCCATCCAAAGCTTGATCGATAGCTTCTCTAAGACGCTGTTTTAAGTTACCTTGGCACTGCCAAATATGACCGTCTAATAAAGAATTACCTAACAAGTATTCCGCTCGTTCACCTAGCAGTTGCTTCATGGCCTTGTTCAATAGCAACACATAACCGTCGCCATCAAGTAAGGCGCAGGCCTGCTCAGTAAAAGTAAATGCCCTATCTAACTGTTTCTGCTGAGCCACAGCGTGTCGTTTCAGGCGCCGATTAAGCAGCAAAATAATATAAGCGACAATGGCTAATACCAAGCAAATAGCCATTACAATTAATAGCGAATGGTAACGTTCAAACCACGTTTGGTAAGCCCGCTGATTAAGCAATATGCTATTATTAGGTAAATTAGTTGGTGATATTTTCCAACGCGCGAGTTGTTCACTATCAAAGAGGTAATACTGAGGACCTCGTGCGGCAATCGGTATATCGCGAATATCGGAGCCCTGTAACACTTGGTTCAGCATCTGCCCCACCGCTTCACCTAAGGTATTTGGCAAACTAACAAAGCCACCCACCGCCCCTTGGCCTATAGCCCCTCCCCATAAACTAAATAAGGGCGCTCTAGAAGCTTCAGATAACGAAGCAATGGCTTGCTCGGAAAGTGTTTTTTGCCCAATTCGAGACAATTGCATATTGCCTAATAACACCACTTGATTGCGCGAAAGCTGTGAGGTTTTTGCTTTAACTTCTTCGTAATTATGCCCCTGCCAAAGGGTATAAGAAATGGCAAACTGCTTAGCCAGTTGAATGAAGCGCTTGCGCACCTGTTGACCACTAGGGCTTTCATCAGTGATGAGGTGAATGGCTTCTAAGTCTGGCACTAACTGACGAATTAACAATAAATTTTCACGCAAAGGGAGTTGTTCGTGTATGCCACTCAACAAACGCTCACTGGCCCCCATATAAGCAGAAAGGTCGGCGCCTGCGGCAATAACCGGAACCTGTAACAGTTGTTGATCCTGCAATGCCACCAACTGAGCCAAGGCCTGTTCGCCAACACTCACCACTAAATCAAATTGATAATAGAGCAGAATTTGCTTCAACAATTCACGTTGAGCCATCCGGTAGTCAGCATCGGGATTGGCCGAAGGAGACATTTGCCGATTAAACAGCCAAATAGATTGTTGTGCAGTTGCCTGACGTAAGCCGCGGTCAAACTCAGCATTCCATTGGGGCCCAGCAGGGTAAGAATTCAATACTAATACACGAGCGGTTCGCGCTTGGGCTGCGAAGCCACTGCTTAGGCACAACAATACCAATAACAACTTTAATAAAGAGCTGAGGGAATAGCCGCGAATGAATAAATTATTCAGCAAAATACTCATCCACCTTGTCATTTTTATCCATTTTCATCATCCAGCTAAGCACCATTACAAGCACTAGGCTTAGTCATTCCAGTTCTGTAGAATATGCTACCAAACTACAGCAAGGTTTATCATATTTATGAATATTTTGATGGCTCTATCGCAATTAGAAGTCACCGGGGCCGAAGTCTACGCGACCCAGCTTGGCGATCGACTCAGCCAACGAGGCCATCAAGTATTTTACGTATCCGACACCTTAAGTTGCCCACATCAAGGACCACATTTCAGGCTACGTTTTAATAAACGTAGCCTGCCGCGCCGATTTTGGCATGTATTCTATCTTATCTACTTAATTCTTAGATACAAAATTCAATTAGTTCACGCCCATAGCCGCGCCTCAGGTTGGTCCTCTTACATCGCTTGTAAGTTGACCAATACGCCGATGGTCACCACGGTTCATGGTCGACAACCCGTGCACCGGTCACGCAAAAAATTTCATGCCTTGGGTTACCACGCTCTAGCCGTATGTGAAAACATTGCCCAACAAATTATTCGTGACTTAGGGGTACCCGCCGAACAGGTGAGCGTGCTGCGTAACGGCATTAATAGCCAAGAGTTTTATCCCTTACCTGCTGCTAGCAACTCACGGCCAATGATTCAAATCATTGGCCGCTTAACCGGCCCCAAAGGAGAGTTGGTTTACCAGCTATTGAAACAATGCATCGACCTAAGTGCTTATCGAGTTCAAGTGATTAGTGGCAGTCAGCCTGACGCGCGCTTTAAAGAATTCGAATCGCAAGTGGAGTTTTGTGGCTACAGCAGCAATATTCGAGAAACCATTCTACCCGCCGATCTAGTGATTGGAGCGGGCCGCGTTGCTATGGAAGCCTTACTTTGCCAAAAGCGCGTATTTGCAGTGGGCGAAGCCAAGGCGCTAGGTTATATCACAGAAGCCAACTTGAACGCTGCGCTGGCCAGCAACTTTGGCGATGTGGCCGATGATGGCAAAACCGAGCTAGATATCGACTACTCAGCCTTGAGTAAGCAATTGGCCAAGCTTCAGCAACAAGCCCCTGTGAGCGAACAACTGGTTGCCGCAGTTAAAGCGGAATACGACCTCGACGGTGTCTGTGAACAAGTGCTCAAGATCTACCAGCGAGCCTATGTTTATACCAAGCAACGGGAAATCCCCATCATTATGTACCATCGGGTTACCGAAGATGACAGCTTGGCCGGTACCTATGGTACTTATGTGACCACCACGCGCCTAGAACAACACTTTCAAACCATTAAGCTCATGGACTTAACGCCCATCACCTTCAGTGAATTAGCCGAAATAGGCTTAGAGCACCGCTTCGATAATGGTAAACGCTACATCATTCTCACTTTTGATGATGGCTATCAGGACAACTACGACCTGCTGTTACCGCTACTAAAAAAATACCAATTTAAAGCAGTCATTTATGCGGTCAGCGGTACCGATTACAACCGCTGGGACGTAGAGCACCCCAGCAAACCCGAACAACGCTTTGAGTTGATGAGCCAAGAAACCTTACGCGCCATAGACCAGAGCGGCTACGTTGAAATTGGCGGGCATACCCTGAATCATCCCAAGCTAGCCGAGCTGGACAAAGCCGAGCAGCATCATGAAATTGAACAAAACAAACAGGCTCTGGAAAGCTTACTAGGGCGAAAGCTCACAACTTTTGCTTACCCCTACGGTAACCATAATCAACAGAGCAAAGAGATTGTACAACAGGTAGGTTATCAATTTACCGTGGCCACCGATTCAGGCCCCGTAGCGATACATGAAGACTTACAGCAAATCCGCCGTATCGTGATGTTTCCTAGTACCACTAAGTTCGGCCTGTGGCGAAAAATAAAGGGCAACTACACCCTAAGAAAGGCCAAATAACAAAACGGTTTAGCTTGTATGGCAGTTTGAGTGTACCGATATGCGCTTAAACAGGTGCCTAATCGGTAGAGATCCTAGACAAAAGTTGTCGGCACTTCTCTAGCAGCTCATCCAAGTCAAACTCGCCGATGTTGACTTCTTCCTGCGAATTAACCGGCTCTCGGGAAAACACCACTTCGGTGGGCTGATAATTAGGTTGCCACATGGCGAAGTTGGCGGCATCGGGACGATAAATCGCCACCATCGGAGTAACAAAACAACGGGCTAAGTGCACGGTGGCGGTATCTACACTAATAAACAATTTACTGTGTTTAATCAGCGCAGCATTTTGGTCGATGCTTTGCGTTTGTGCTAAACAATATACCCCAGCTAAACCTTCAACCACTCTAGAAACCAATGCTTGGGTATAAGGAGCCGCCAAAATCACCAAAGGCAGTTCGGGAAAAGCTTCCCTCAGCCCCTTCGCAACTTCGTTTAGTCGGGTCTCCGTAAAAGAGCGCTTACCCGCATTACCAAAAGGGTTAAGCGCAATATATTGACCACGCCTCTCAGCTAAAAACCCCAGTACCGCTTGCTCGGTTTCCGCTGGTAGGCTATAGCGGTAATTAGCATCTTCCACCGTAACACCTAAACGCTTAGCGGCCTCGATGAAATATTGCTGACTAGGCTTGCCTAATACCTGTTCACGGATGTTACAGTTGATTAAACCAACACCTTGCGCAATGCCAATATTCAACTGGGCCTTCAAGCAGCGCAGCATCAAGAAATCTCGCGCCTTCACTGTCTCTGGTAAAAACACCACCGCCTGATATTGGGGTAAGGCGGCGATGAGCTTTTTTACCTGCCACAATTTAGCGCGCTTCGGGTAATGGTGAACATGGTCAATCGCGGGATTGTTATTATACATAGCCGCTGTGCTGGCGGTACAAAGCACCCCTATAGTCATATTGGGATTGGCTTTTTTAAGCTCGGGATAGATAAACGACGCCACTAGGCTGTCGCCTATCTTACCGTCACTACGCACGATCAATACGCTGTCGCAATAGTCTAGCCCGTTTAGTGGCGGTAAGCTGCGGTCGAACAGGCTGCGCCCAAGAGCAAAGTTAAACTTATCTCTTGAACGACGAAGGCCGTGTAAGTAGTCACTAATCGCCATGTAATCGTCGACCTAAGCCAAAGCGGCTTGTAGTAGCTCAAGATATTTCGCTTCGGTTGCCTGACGATGTTCAATCAAGGCCTGACTACGCTGTTCTACATTGTCGATGGCTGAGCGCACCACGCTCATAAATTCCTCGGTGCTAGCATCCAAAGTCACCATGTCGGCTAAGAAACCTTTTACGGTGCTGGCTCGTGGGTCATGGGCAATCATCACACCTGGCGTACCCTGTGAGGCACACATGCCAATACCATGAACCCGATAACCCACCATCAAGTCATACTCGCTGAAAATGTCTCGGTAATCTTTAGCATCGAAAGAATAACGCAGGGTATGTCCGGGAAAATCTTTCTTAAAGTCAGACAATTCATCGATGTAGTGAGCGACAAACTCGATTTCGTAATCAGCCGACAATTGCTCAATCATCGCCTTGTAATTACGCATCATGAACTGATAAGTATCATCAGAAACGTTATTACAGGCCACCGCGCTGTTGGTACCGTAAAGAATACCGATTTTTTTCACCTGCTTAACTTGACGGAAAGTTGGGCTGGAGAACAGCGCAGGACAAGGCAAATAATGCGCCCCAATGGGGGCCAATGCCGCGTGGCACACTTCATCACGACAAGTAATCAATTTCGCATTATCAAAGGCATAACGCTCATCTTCAGAAAACTGCTCGGCATTGTATTCAAATGGTCCGCTAGTACCTAAGCCAAGAAAAACCGTAGGAATATTATATTCACGGATCGACTCATACAGCTTACGGGTACGAATACCGCGCCACTCTGGCGAACCGGCGAATACGGCCATATCGGCGTAGTCCATGGGTAAGCGCTCTTTTACCGAGTTATCCAAAAACTTTTCGGCAAAATCTTTACCCAAAGCATTATCTACGGCTTTGATGAAATCGTATTTTCGAGCCCGTCTAATTTGAGGATTACGGTTAAAAATTATCGGGTTATATTTGCCCACAACCTTGCTTAACAGGTACTCAGTGCCCATTAAAATGAACTCATCACCGGGATTCCATTGGCGAGTGGTCGAAAAAACTATATTCATCATTTATTACCAAATTTGTTTATCTATAAGTCAACACCAAGCTGAGCATCTCGGCCAAGCCGATGACAAACGCTAGTGTATAACAATCACGACCAATCGAGGATCACTTTGCCACTTTGCCCCGAACGCATCGCGTCGAAACCTTGTTGGAATTCATCAACTGGGTAGTGATGTGTGATAATCGGGCTTAAATCGAGGCCAGATTGTACCAAAGATGCCATCTTATACCATGTTTCAAACATCTCTCGGCCATAAATACCTTTGATCACTAAGCCTTTGAAAATCACTTGGCTCCAATCGATGCCCATATCACTGGGAGGAATGCCCAACATGGCAATTTTCCCACCATGGTTCATCAACTCCAGCATCGAGCTAAAAGCACTGGGTACGCCGGACATTTCTAGGCCAACGTCAAAGCCTTCGGTCATATTCAGTTCCGCCATGGTGTCTTTTAACGAGGCCTTAGCCACATTCACCACACGAGTCGCGCCCATTTGTTTAGCCAAGTCTAAACGGTAGTCATTTACGTCGGTCACCACTACATGGCGCGCACCCACATGCTTGCAAATAGCCGCTGCCATAATACCAATTGGGCCGGCGCCGGTAATTAGCACATCTTCGCCTACCAAATCAAAGGACAAGGCGCTGTGCACCGCGTTGCCAAAGGGGTCGAAAATCGCCGCTAAGTCGTCGCTAATCTCATCGGGCAGCTTAAAAGCGTTTACCGCTGGAATAACCAAATACTCGGCGAAACAGCCAGTGCGGTTAACCCCTACACCAACGGTGTTGCGACAGAGGTGAGTACGCCCACCACGACAGTTACGGCAATGGCCGCAAGTGATATGACCTTCACCAGAAACGCGGTCACCAACGGCAAAGCCTCGCACTTCTTGGCCAATCGCCACCACTTCACCAGCATATTCATGGCCTATTACCATGGGCACGGGAATGGTCTTTTGTGACCACTCATCCCAATTATAAATATGCACATCGGTGCCACAGATAGCGGTTTTGTTAATTTTGATTAATAAGTCGTTATGGCCTAATTCCGGCATCTCAACTTGGGTCATCCAAATGCCGGGCTCGGCTTTAAGCTTAGCTAAGGCTTTAATACTCATTAAATGACTCCCAATTCTTTGCCGACTTCAATGAAGGCTTTCACCGCTTGCTCTAATTGCTCGGCAGTATGTGCGGCTGAAATTTGGGTGCGGATCCGCGCCTGTCCTTTGGGCACCACCGGGAAAGAAAAACCAATCACGTAAATGCCACGCTCTAATAGCTTATCAGCGAAGCTACTGGCCAATTTAGCGTCACCCAACATCACCGGAATAATCGCGTGGTCGGCTCCGGCCAAAGTAAAACCAGCAGCACTCATCTCACGTCTAAAGTAAGCTACGTTGTCCCATAACTGCTTACGCAAGGCATCGCCTTCAGCCAACAGTTCTAATACTTTTAGTGAAGCACTAACAATTGCCGGAGCGAGAGAGTTCGAAAACAAGTAAGGGCGTGAACGTTGGCGCAGCCAATCAATTACTTCTTTTTTGGCTGAGGTAAAGCCACCGGAAGCCCCGCCCATCGCTTTACCCAACGTACCGGTAATAATATCCACCCGGCCCATCACCTGGTTATACTCGTGAGTACCGCGACCGTGAGCGCCAACAAAACCCACCGCATGCGAGTCATCTACCATTACTAGGGCATCATATTTATCGGCCAAATCACAAATACCAGGCAGCTTGGCAATCACCCCATCCATAGAAAATACGCCATCTGTGGCAATTAGCTTAAAACGCGCGCCGGCTGCATCGGCGTCTTTTAAACATTGCTCTAGTTCGGCCAGATCGTTATTGGCATAACGAAAACGTTTGGCCTTACACAAACGCACCCCATCAATAATAGAGGCATGATTTAAGGCATCGGAGATAATCGCGTCTTCTGGGCCTAATAGAGTTTCAAACAACCCGGCATTGGCATCGAAACAAGAGGAATAGAGAATGGTATCTTCCATGCCCAAGAATTCGCTTAGGCCTTGCTCCAATTGTTTGTGAATGTCTTGAGTTCCACAGATAAAGCGCACCGAGGCTGCACCAAAGCCATGGCTATCTAAACCCGCCTTTGCCGCCTCAATTAAGGCTGGTGAATTGGCCAAACCCAAGTAATTGTTGGCACAAAAGTTCACCACCTTCCCTTGCTCTACCGCAATAGCAGTCTGTTGCTGTGAATGAATGACCCGTTCATTTTTATATAAACCATCATCTTTCACTTGCTGCAGTTGTTGTGAGATATATGTTGAAAAAGCCGTGTTCATAGCAAACCCTATTTAAAGCCAAGATAATGGCTGAATTATAGTGTTTTATTTGGCAAATGCAGCTACTTAGCTAAATTATTAACTATTTATTGTCCTCGGCAAATTTTACATAGTGTTGGTATAAACCTTGGTAAGTATGTTGCGACTCTTCGGTAAAGTAAGGACGCAGAGTAAACAGTATTTTTAACACTCCTTGATAGAGTTTAGCCTTGGTGATCTCACCCCCTTTTAACTGGGCGCTTTGATAAGCGATCCAGGCACCAATAATGAACTTCACGCTATCCGCTAGCTCCATCATGGTGGCATCATCACCACTAATAAAGCGGCTATCACGCAATTGCAATAGTATGTCTCGGCTCCAATTAGCCAACTCTTGCTGTAGCGTTTGATACTGCTCTTCTAACTGCGGATCTCGCGCCAACAATTCCAATAAGTTGGCGTACATAAAACGAAAGCGCCACATTAACTCAAAGCTAGCATCTAAATAGGAAGTCAGGTGTTCCAAAGTAAGGCGCTGATCAGCATGGGGGCGAAAACTGGCTTCTAATTGCTCCACATAAAGCTGAAAAATACTGCGAATAATCTCCTGTTTATTGCTGAAGTGATAATACAAGTTGCCCGGACTAATGCCTAAGTCCGCCGCAATATGATTGGTGGTAATTTGCCGTTCGCCCTGCTCATTAAACAGCTTAAGTGCACAGTGTATAATTTTATCTTTGGTTTTCATCTGGCTTCTAACTCTCCTTCATTACTACCCTGATAGCTGCAAACGCTGTCAAAATCCAGTTTTTCTTCACCATATTCGCTCTGTCAGCTAATTGCTATTCCCCGCCTCACAGCATAAAATCCTTAGATTAACGGCAATTTCTGGAATGACAGTAGCATGATTATCGTAACTGGTGGGGCGGGCTTTATTGGCGCCAACATTGTAAAAAGTTTAAATGAACAAGGTCATAATGACATCATTGTGGTTGACGATCTAAAAGATGGCACTAAATTCGTTAATTTAGTCGACCTTGATATCGCCGACTACCTCGATAAAGACGATTTCATTGCTCGCGTCGTCTCTGGTGAAGACATTGGTGCCGAATACGGCCAAGAGATCGAAGCCATTTTCCATGAAGGCGCTTGTTCGGCCACCACCGAGTGGGACGGTAAATACATGATGGAGAACAATTATGAGTACTCCAAAGAGCTACTGCATTATTGTTTAGAACGTCGCATACCGTTCTTATACGCTTCATCGGCCGCTACCTATGGTGATACCGAGACCTTCAAAGAAGAGAAACAGTACGAAGGCCCTCTCAACGTATATGGCTACTCTAAACTTCAATTTGATAACTACGTTCGCCGTTTACTGCCCGAAATTGACTCACAAGTGGTCGGTTTCCGTTATTTCAATGTTTATGGGCCACGCGAGCAGCATAAAGGCAGCATGGCCAGTGTCGCTTTCCATTTAAATACCCAAGTCAACGACGGCCAAAACCCTAAACTGTTTGAAGGTTATGATGGCTATGATGACGGCGGCCAAAGCCGTGACTTTGTTTACGTAGGCGATGTGGCCAAAGTCAACCTATGGTTCTGGAAAAACCCGCAGCAAAGCGGCATTTTCAACCTAGGTACCGGCCAAGCAGAACCCTTCCGCGCGGTGGCAGAAGCGGTAATTAACTACCACCAAAAAGGGCAAATTGAGTACATTCCCTTCCCCGACCACCTAAAAGGGCGTTACCAAAGTTTTACCCAAGCGAATATTGATAAACTTAGGGTAGCAGGTTACACCGAACCATTTAAAAATGTTGCCCAAGGGGTGGCTGAGTACATGGCCTGGCTGAACAAATAAACGAGATGGAACAAGGGGGCATTACGCCCCTTTTGATTGTGGGTAGATGATGAAAATTTTGGTGGTAGGGCCCTCTTGGGTGGGCGACATGGTGATGTCGCAAAGCTTGTATAAAACCCTTAAACAACTGCATCCGCAGGCTCAGCTAGATGTGCTAGCCCCTGACTGGTGCCGCCCACTGCTAGAGCGAATGCCAGAAGTAGACAACGCACTGCGCATGCCTTTAGGCCATGGAGACTTGCAACTAGGGGTACGTTGGAAGCTGGCTCGTGAACTTAAAAAACAAGCCTATGATTGGGCCATTACTCAACCCAATTCACTAAAGTCGGCATTAATCCCGTGGTTTGCAGGAATTAAAAAACGCAGTGGCTGGAAGGGTGAAAGCCGCTACGGCATCCTCAACGAATTGCGCGCTAATAAACAAGACTTCCCCTTGATGGTCGAGCGCTACGTGGCTTTGGCTCATCCTAAGAGCCAAGTGAAAACGGCCACCGATTTGCCCGAATATGTTCCCCCAGCCTTACAGGCTAACCAAGACAATCAGCAACAGGCCTTGCAACAGCTTGGACTTGAAACACAATCTAGCATATTAGCCTTATGTCCCGGAGCCGAATTTGGTCCTGCCAAACGTTGGCCGGAGCAACATTACGCCGAAGCGGCTGCACACTGGATTAGTCAGCGACAAGGGCAGGTATGGATTTTTGGCTCAGACAAAGATAAGTCGGTAGGGGAACAAATCATTGCCCACTTACCCAAACTGCTACAAGCGCAGTGCCACAATCTCGCGGGTAAAACTAAACTAGCCGAAGCAATTGATTTAATGGCTCTCGCCGACATAGCGATAAGCAACGACTCCGGTTTGATGCATATTGCCGCGGCGCTTAAATTACCCTTAGTCGCTATTTATGGCTCATCATCGCCCCAATATACTCCCCCGTTAACCGAGCGTGCGGAGATATTACATACCGATATTAGCTGTCGCCCCTGTTTTAAAAAGACTTGCCAGTACGGCCATTTAAAGTGCTTGACTGAGCTGCCCGCCAGCCAAGCCATTGTCGCCATCAACAAGTTGTTAGCTTGACTACACTTAGTCTTATTTACTATTAGGAAGCTCATGAACACGAACCCTCCAGTTATTTCAATAGTTTGCCCCTGTTATAACGAACAAGATACCGTAACAGTGTTCACTAACACCATAATTCCCGAATTGGTAAAAACCGAGCTAAGCTATGAGCTGATCTTCATCAACGATGGCAGTCGTGACCAAACCCTTAACAAACTGAAAGGCTTACAAACTCAGCACGCCAATATTCGAGTCATCAACCTAGCGCGCAACTTTGGTAAAGAAGCCGCGCTTACCGCAGGCATCGATCGTTCTAACGGACAGGTAGTCGTACCCATCGATGTTGACCTGCAAGATCCTCCCGAGTTAATCCACGATTTCATTAGCGAATGGCAGCAGGGCTATGATGTTGTGGTAGCCAAACGCAGTGACCGCACCAGCGACAGCTTTGCCAAAAAACTCAGCGCCGAATGGTTTTACAAGTTTCACAACAAAATCTCCCACGTAAAAATACCCGAAAACGTGGGCGATTACCGACTGATGACCCGACGAGTGGTTGAGGCAATTCAACAGTTGCCTGAAAACCAACGTTTTATGAAAGGCATCTTCTCGTGGGTAGGATTTAAAACCAAAATTATTGAGTATAAGCGTGACCCAAGAGTGGCCGGTGAAACCAGCTTTAATGGCTGGAAGCTGTGGAACTTCGCCCTAGAAGGCATCACCAGCTTTAGTACAGCACCGCTAAGAATTTGGCTATATGTGGGTTTGCTTATTTCGCTACTGGCCTTTGTCTATGGCAGTGCCATCGTGATTAAAACCCTAATTTTCGGCATCGACGCGCCTGGTTATGCCTCGTTGATCACCATCATGTTGTTTTTAGGGGGCGTACAACTAATTGGTTTAGGCGTGATGGGCGAATACATTGGCCGCTTGTTTATGGAATCTAAACGTCGCCCTATTTACATTATCGAAGAAGACAACTAGTAGCATGTCGGCATTTATTCAACGTTTATTCAGCTTACGCATAGTGCGTTATGGGCTCACTGGTGGTATCGCAACCCTAATCCACTTTGGTTTAGCTTTGGGGCTATTAGCACAATGGCCACATGCCTTTGCCCTCGCTAATTTTTTCGGTTTCAGTCTGGCATTTGTGTTTTCTTATTCAGTACAAACTTGTTGGGTATTTGAAAACAAGCTTTGCTTAGGCAATGCTTTGCGTTTTTTGCTAGTACAGCTCACAGCTCTGTGTCTATCTGTATGGCTATCGTCGCAACTGAGCCAGTTTCATAATATTATCAAGGTGAGTGTGGTGATTCTGCTGTTACCCGCGCTTACCTTTGTTATCCACCGCTTCTGGACCTTTTCTCGAGCCGAGTCGTCTTAAAGCCTAAACGCCTGACATGAGTAACCCGTGCCCCTACATCACAACATAGAAAAACACTTCACTAAACTATTCTGGCTTATCTTGGTCTGTTCTGGCTTATTGTCGCTTAACTACGCGTCTAACCAGGTTTTAACCGGTGACCAAACCCAAATGTTGCTAAAAGGCTACCTAGGTGCTTACCAAGGTAACTGGCTTAGCTATGGTAACGCAGCCAGCGTAGTTGGCAATGTACCGGGCTCGCTATCTACCTACATTGTAGGCCTACCGCTGCTACTTTGGGATTCTCCATGGGCGCCAATGTTGTTACTGATTGTGCTTAGGTTAGCCAGCTTTTTGTTATTCGATAGCGTCTTAAAACATTGTTTTAGCCCCACGGTACGGCTGTGTTTTGCGATTCTTTATTTGCTGAACCCATGGTTTTTATACGATAGCCTGATCTATAATCCCGCTTACCTATGTTTGTTCGCCGCTATGCATTGTTGGTCGGCATTTAAGATGAGCCAACAGCGCCACTGGTTTTATAGCTTCATCAACGTATTAGCCATTGGCTTAGCCATGCAGCTGCACTATTCGTGGCCAATTTTAGCAGTAATGTCGCTGTACTTATTTTACCGTAAACAAGTACAGGTAAGTTGGTGGGGAGTAGCCTTGGGCATATTCGCACTAGCCGCATCGTTGGTACCTTACCTTATCGAGCTACAGGCCAACACCGCCATTCAAGGACAGCAGTCAGACCGCTATATAGGCTGGGGTGGAGTGCATGTTTACCCGGTATTAAAATCCGTCTTATATTGGCTAAGATATAGCTCAATGCTATTTTCTAACCGAATTATTACCGACGCCGAATTCTTATGGCTCAGTAACAGTGGCTGGTTGAACACCGCGGTGGGTTATTTATGGCAAGCAGCCTTGTACCTCATGGGGGTCCTTAGCTTAATCATTACTTGGGGAATCAACCGCCGAGTCTGGCGCAAGATTAAACCCTATTGGCGCAGCCGCGAACAACTGCAACTAAAGCCCGCCGATTGGCTATTACATTATGCCTTTGCAGCGGTTTTAGGGATTGTGGTATCAGCTATTTTATCACCGATAATCTTCTCCTATTGGCACTTAATCATCACCTTTGCCTTCGCTTTATTTCCAGTCTTATATCAAGCAGAACGCTGGCAAAAACAAAAGCCAGCTCGCTTAGCTAAACTGATGCTTTGGGTAGGAGCTTACTGCTTAGTGGTAAACTTAGTGGCTAGTCACGACAGTAACAAATACTCCTACCAGCAAAGCTATCAGCAACAAGTAAGCGCATATTTAGAGCAAAAGCAGCTGAGTCCTTCGCCAGACGAGGCCTATAGGTAAGCACAACATGTTATTGATTTACAACATCTTACTGATATTTGTGCTACCGCTGGCTATGTACAAACTGTACTGGCCAAAATTAGGTAAACCGGCGGTCGGCCGCCGCTGGCGAGAGCACTTTGGCATTAGTCGCAGACTAACTAAGCCTGACATTTGGTTTCACACCGTATCAGTAGGCGAGGTATTGGCCGCCGCACCGTTAATTAAAAGGCTTAAACAACAGCAACCAGAGCTACAAATTTTACTCACCACGACCACTGCCACGGGTGCCGAACAAGTTCAACAAAAACTCGCAGGGCTGGTTGAACATCGTTATGCGCCCTTCGATCTTTGGCCTTGTATCGCTTGGTTCCTGCGCTGGCACCAACCACAGCGCTTATGGATTATGGAAACTGAGTTATGGCCTAATTGGCTCACATTATGTCAGCGTCATAACATCCCAGTAAGCCTGATTAATGCCCGTATGTCGCAACGCTCTTGCCGTCGTTACCAACGCTTTTCGCGCTTTAGTCAGCGCCTATACGCTAAGCTTGATTTAGTGTTAGCTCAACATCAAGACGATGCCCAACGGTTCCACCAACTGGGGGTTGATGCGGCCAACTTGGTAGTCACCGGTTCCATCAAATACGATTTAGCCGATCCTTCAGCAATTCAGCAACAAGCAGCGACATTGCGACCACAGTTATTTACTGAGCGTCCAGTATGGATAGCTGCGAGCACCCATAAAGGGGAAGATGAATTGGTCGTAGAAATCATGCAAGCTGTACGCAAGCAGCTTCCCGACAGCCTATTAATTCTGGTACCTAGGCACCCAGAGCGCTTCGATCAAGTTGCCGAACTATTAAAGGACCAGCAAGTTGCCTTTTCCCGAAGAAGCCAACATCAGGTGCCCGATGCTCAACAGGCTGTCTACTTAGCAGATACCATGGGCGAAATGATGCTAATGTATGGCTGCGCCGATGTGGCCTTTATCGGTGGCTCTTTAGTTAAAGTGGGTGGACACAATTATTTAGAAGCGGCAGCCATCGGCTTACCCTGTGTGGCGGGAGAATACGACTTTAATTTTAGCGATATTAGCCAGCAATTACAGGCACGCGGCGCCTTAAAACTCAGCGCCGACATCGAGCAACTAGCCAATTGGTTGAAGGTTTGGCTGAGCGACCCACAACAACGCGCTCAAGCCGGACAAGCCGGCCTCGCCATAGTAAAGCAAAATCAGGGCGCGATTGAGGCTAGCTTAAAAGCGCTATTAGGCTAATAGCGCTTGTTTATAAGCCGCTACAAGGTGTTGCCAGTCTGATTCCAGCCAATGGCAATAACCGGGCTTAGCTTGCTCTTTTTCTAAAGAACGATAAAGCCTTGCCAAGTTGGCTTGTTGCCACTTTTTTCGAGGGCGACATAAACGGCCGCTATCAAAATCAATCAGCCAAACCTTACGCTGGTCATCGAGCATCACGTTACGCAAGTTTAAGTCGGCGTGATAAACCCCAGCTTTATGAAACGCGGCTATGGTCTCGCCAATGCTTTGCCAAGTAGTTAGCGGTAAGCGTCGTTCACCCAATAAACTAGCCAAGTCACGGGCACCATGGATCCGCTCGGTAATTAAATCAGCCTGAAAACTAAAACCTTTGCGTTTCAATCTGCCAGCAATAGCTAAAGGTGCCGGCAAGCCTAGCTCTCGCAGCTTAATTAACAAGGAAAACTCTCGCCACACACGACTTCGCTGCAAGCCAGAATAGAAATAGCGATCATTACTCATTTTCGACACTAAACCACCGCGGTGATAGTGGCGTAATACACATTCACTATTCTCAAAACGAAAAAACAGGGTTTTTCCCCGTCCGATTGCTTGCCCCACCACCGCGCGATTTTGCTGCCAGTGACGAGGTTCAAAATAAGCGTCGTTTACCTCTTGCCAAACCGCGGGATTATAAAATAACCAACCGTCTGGTGTTTGTTGTTTTTCTATCTGCATCATTTTCGCTTGTGAAATTAATCGCGACAATTTTACAACGCAAGCAGCAAAAAGCATAATACTTAGGAGAATCCGCCACCTTTGCCAACATGACCAGCACACAACCAGCCCTAAAAATTTGCATCTTACGCCTATCGGCGATTGGAGATGTCTGTAATGCCTTAGCTGCGGTGCAGCAACTACAAAACGCCAAGCCTCACGCTGAGATCACTTGGGTGTGTGGTAAGGCTGAAGCACAATTATTGGCCTTAGCTCCTAATATTAAGGTGTTTACTTACGACAAACGCAGTGGCTTAAAAGGCTTGCTAGCACTAAAGCGGCAACTAACTGGGCAATATTTCGATGTGCTCTGGCATATGCAGGCGGCGTTAAGGGCTAGCATGGTGAGTTGCTGTATTAAAGCCAAACGTCGCATTGGCTTCGATAGAGAGCGCGCCAAAGATGCTCAATGGTTGTTTAGTAATGAGAAGATAGCCACCGCAAAGTCGGCTCATGTATTGGACGGTTTTTTACAATTTGTCGCGCAAATGGGCATTCAGCCCCAATCCCCCCATTGGCAAATTCAACTAAGTGAGACCGACCAACAAGCCGCTCGTCAGTTACTGGGGGAAACCTGTAAACAAGTTTTGATTTGTCCCGCCGCCAGTAAAGCTTATAAGAATTGGACTCTAGAAGGCTATGTTGGCATCGCCAAATACGCCTTAACTCAAGGTTATCAAGTTAGCTTAATTGGCAGCCCCGCGCCCCAAGAAATGGCCTTATCAAAGCAGGTAAACGCAGCCTGTAATGGCCAGCTTAATAACCTATGCGGTAAAACCAGCCTAGCCCAACTATGGGCACTGATTGACCAAGCCGACTTACTCATCTCGCCTGATACTGGCCCTGCTCATATGGCGGTCGCAGTGAATACCCCAGTACTGGGCCTGTATGCCCATCATAACCCGCAACGCACTGGGCCTTACCACTACCGAGATTATATAGTCAGTGTTTGGCAAGCCTTGATCGAACAACAGCAAGGTAAACCCGCTGAGCAGTTAAGCTGGCGTAGCCGAGTTAAAGACCCACAGGCCATGCATCAAATAACACTGGATGCGGTAATTGCGATGTTTAATACTATTAAAAAAGAGCAACAACTATGAGTGTAAATAAGGCCACCATCAGCGCCATTATCATTACTAAAAATGAGCAAGACAGCCTGAAAGATTGTCTAGACAGTCTCACTTGGGTAGACCAAATAGTGGTTGTAGATTCGGGCAGCACCGATGGCACAGTAGAACTGGCCAAACAATACACTCAAGATGTTTACACTAATCAAGATTGGCCCGGCTTTGGCAAACAAAAACAACTAGCACAAAGTTACGCTACTGGTGACTGGATTCTAGCGGTCGATGCTGACGAACGTATTGATGCAACACTACGCCAAAATATCGAGGAAATGTTAAACACCCCACCCGCTAATACTGTTTTTAATCTCAACGAGCTCACTTGGGTATTTGGCCGCTTTCTCAAACACTCAGGATGGTATTACCGCCATATTCGTCTCTACCCGCGTGAACTCACTGGTTATAACGATAATTTAGTACATGAGTCAGTCGTGATTCCCGAAGGCTGCCAAGTGGCCGAACTGGATGGTGACATTCTGCATTACTCGTACAAAAATATAGAACACTACTTAGTCAAATCCGCCGGTTATGCCAAAGCATGGGCAGATCAACGAGAAATTAAAGGGAAACGTGCCACTCTTGGGCAAGGCCTACTGCACGCATTAGGCTGCTTTTGTAAGATGTACCTACTAAAGAGAGGCTTTCTCGACGGTAAACAGGGCTTTTTAATCGCGCTGTTATCAGCGCACTCGACTTTAGTAAAGTACGCCGACCTATGGGCTAGACAGCACGACACTCATTACAAGAAATAGCCTTATTCAGCTGTAACTCGGTCAATATTGCGGGCAAAACCGCGTAATTTGCTGCAGAAATGCAGCCAGTTCGCGCAAATTACCACTGCGATAAGTCAACTCAACATCGATTAAAGTATTGGTCATTTCCGAACATGACTGTCAATTAAATTAACTTGATGAGCATAGTAAAGACTAGGTATATCGAGCAAAGGCTGCCTGTCTTACTCGGCAATTATCTTAGGCTCGTGCGCCCCACGAAAATACGCCAAACAAGGTTTATTGTTAAACTCGCCAATCAATTGCCGTAATCACTGCTTCGCCATAAGCCGTTCTTCAATAGTTTACTGATTATAACAACATAGGGACTGTATAACCTTCCTCCAACAACTCGACCCAGTTGAGAGCATAATGTGAGAGCTTATATTTGGGATGAAAAGGTATGACTCGCTACCGCGACATCGGCTGGACTATCAAAGGCCAGCACATTTTTGCAGGTAATCATTGAAGCAATATAACACCATGTCATATCTTTGCTGTCTTAGCGCCGCTAATGAGCACCAACATTTAGCGAACGGTTTTTACCCCGAACTGAGAAAAATAAACCTTATTTAGACCAAGATTATCAACAATGCAGCCTAACTATGGCTCACCAATCAGCAAATTAATTTCTGCATTTGGGTAACGCTTCTTAACACTCGTCACCAAGGGCAGAAAACAGCATATTACCTACATATTTGTTATGACGAACAATTAAAACGCCTTGTTCTTGCTAGCGCTTAAGTAACAGTGGCTGATGGCCTCTATGGCGACTTAACAGCAAAAAAATAAGCCGCATAATAAAAAACAAAATTAAAAATCAACTTTAGGCTATATATCTATCCATGCAGTTTCTTCCACCAGTTATTCACCTTAACCGCACAATCACTGACATTAATTAAACTCATGTCTTCTTGAGTTAATTCGCCAGCCGGAGGAGAGAAGGCAATATGGCGGCCTTCACTATTTAAGGGCCTCCAACGCAAGGGAGTAGCGCTACGGCGACTGGGGAAAAAGCCCACGGTAGGCACATCTAAGGCGCCAGCAATATGTAAAGGCCCAGTTGAACCGGCAATAAACAGATCGGCACAAGCCAGTACTTCACAAAACGTTGGTAAGCCTTTCTCTGAAAAGTACAACTGATTAGAAATTTCCGCCTTGTCTAACTGGTTAACCAGCTCTTGAGCAGCCAGTTGCTCTCCAGGCCCGGCGGTTATTACAAAATGTAACATTGGATTTAGCTTAGCTAAACAATCGATCAAGCTAAAATACTGCTCACTGCTAAGGTTGTTAGCTGAACCACCGCTACCAATATGTACCATCGCCACTAAGTACTCAGCAAATTGACCAAACTCTTCAGCCTTACGAGTGCTCAGTACAGCCTCGGGGAACTGGAAATAAGGCGGCTTAAACTCAACTCCGGCAACCCCATGCTTGGTTAAAAATGCTCGGGTTAAATCTAAATTGTACTCTGACTCGGGCTTGCGCGATTTAGAGCGTCGCTGCTTAACCCGTTGATTAAATAATAATTGCGCCAACTTGGTGGCGGGTGCACAACGCTGTTTTATTCCCGCACGAAAACCCAACCAAGCATTACGCATGTTAGAAAACAAGCACAAATAAGCATCAAATTGTTGCCGCTTAACCTGAACCAGTAATTGGGCTTGTGCCTGGGCATCGGCTTTGGCTCCGCAATCCACAATTACTTGATCGATCCACGGACATAACTCGGCTAAGGGAGCGGTATAACTGGGCACTAAAGCTGTAATTTCACATTCGGGTAGTGATTGTTTCAACAAAGCAAAACTGGGCCAAGCCAGCATAAAATCGCCAATTTTGTCATTTCTTACCACCAATAGTTTACGCATTTTCCTACCCTAATGATTAACCATGCGCATTGTGACCAATCTTGATGACAGGCTCAAGAATTTTCCCCTTAGCTTTGTGCGGGTTATACTCCACCTAAACTCATATTAGGTAAACACTTATGACAACTCGGGTTATTTATCCTGGCACCTTTGACCCCGTCACCAACGGTCACCGTGATTTAATTCAGCGTGCCGCCAAAATGTTCGATACGGTGATCGTGGCCGTCGCGGCCAGCCCTAGCAAGCAACCCTTGTTTAGCCTTAACGAGCGGGTTGCCTTATTAGAGCAAGGTATCCAACAAAATAATATTGAAGTGATTGGTTTTACAGGCTTATTAGTCGACCTCGCCAAGCAACAAAATGCCACCGTATTATTACGCGGATTACGCACCGGTTCAGATTTTGAGTACGAAATGCAGCTAGCGGACATGAATCGTCAACTTGACCCCAACTTAGAGAGTGTTTTTCTCACGCCAGGTGAAGGCGTCTCCTTTATCTCTTCGAGTTTAATTAAAGAAGTCGCCCGACATGGCGGAGACATTGAGCGTTTTGTCGCTCCTCATGTTGCTCAAGCCGTGGCGGCTAAACTCGGTCAGGTTTAGCGCTGACAATGCGGGCAATAAAAGGTATTACGCTGACCAATGCGTAATGCCTTAATCTGCTCCCCACAATTGTTACAAGCTTCACCTTCCCGGCCATACACCGCCAGAGTCTGTTTAAAGTAACCCGGCTTACCTTCAGCATTGGTAAAGTCTTTTAAGCTGGTTCCGCCTTGCTTAATGGCCTCAATTAAAACTTGCTTTATATGGGCGGTCAATTGAACTAAGCGTATTTGACTCACCTTGTTAGCAGCTCGCTTAGGGTGAATACCGGTTCTAAACAAGGCTTCATTGGCGTATATATTCCCTACACCTACCACCACCTTGTTATCCATGATGAACTGCTTAATCGCAATACTACGTTTGCCAGCCTGAGCTTGTAAATACTCACAGCTAAATGCGTCACTCAGTGGCTCAGGGCCTAAATTAGCCAATAAGGGATGCTGCTCAAGGGGGAGCTGGCTAAACAACATACAACCAAAGCGGCGCGGGTCATTGAGGCGTAATACTTTTGCGTTAGCCAATACAATATCTACATGGTCATGCTTAGCCGCAGGCTCGCCTTGTTGCACAATCCGCAAGCTGCCCGACATGCCTAAATGAATAATGATGTGCCCGGCTTGGGTTTCTAATAACAAGTATTTAGCGCGGCGGCTCACCGACAATATCGGTAAACCCACACAACATTGAATCAACTCAGGCACAGGCCAGCGCAACTTAGGCTGACGTACCACTATCTCAACAATTTGCTGCTGTTGTATGTAAGGCTCTATGCCGCGGCGACTGGTTTCTACCTCGGGTAATTCTGGCATTTATTGTGGTACCTCGGGAAACAAAGCCTGATAGCTGTCAGCATCCACTTGTAGCAACTGTCCCTGCCAATTGTTGATCCAGTGCTGCTCCCCTAAGCTGAATAGGGTCAATTCGATCGGCGCTGCCGAATTAGCTAGATACACCACAACCGTATCGCTGCTAGCGGCGCCACCAATGGCATTCTGCCAAGGATTTAAGTTGATATGTAACCAAGCATCAATCACCGCCAGAGGACGCTCTATTAAGGGCTTACTACGCCACTCGGTGCCAACGCGCTCTATTACCAACTCCGGCAATTCTAAACGTAGCACCGTTGCCCCCTGAGGCAGAAGCTGGCCGATTTCGGCTTGCTCAGAGCTGGCTTCCTGATTATGCAGCTCTACATATTTAAAGATTAAAATCATCGAGGCAACAGCAAATATAATGATGTTGTTCCAGCCTCTGCGGCTCATTTTCATCGAGATCCTCCTTTATCAACGCTCATCATAAGCGGGAAGTCTTGGCCGAGTAAAGTACGGCCAAACGGCCAAACCCTGAAAAAAGCACAAAAAAAAGCCCAGCCTAGGCTGAGCTCATTATTTTATCTAAAGCCAAAATCTATTTGATTTTGCCTTCTTTGTATACAACGTGCTTGCGAACCACGGGATCAAACTTTTTGATCTCCATTTTTTCAGGCATGTTACGTTTGTTCTTATCAGTGGTGTAGAAGTGACCAGTGCCAGCTGATGAGTTCAAACGAATCTTTTCGCGAATACCTTTAGCCATTTTTTAGTTCCTTATACCTTCTCACCACGACCACGCATCTCGGCTAATACAGCGTCGATACCTTTTTTGTCGATGATGCGCATACCTTTAGTCGATATGCGTAATTTAACAAAACGTTTTTCACTCTCTACCCAAAAACGGTGAGATTGAAGGTTAGGCAAAAAACGACGACGAGTGCGGTTTTTTGCGTGCGATACGTTGTTACCAACAGCTGGTTTCTTACCAGTAACTTGGCATACTCTAGACATGTCAGTCTTCTCCAAATAAATACTTCTGCTCGAGCATCTGTTCATGCCCCGTTAGGCCGTCGCCCGGGACGACAGAAAGGCCGCATTTTATACAGGAAATAGAACCCTAGATCAACTAAAAATTGAACAAAGATCAGATCCAACCTCGCTCGGCAAAGGAAACTGTTTCCCCACAACCGACCACAACATGGTCTAAAACTCGCACATCAATCAGCGCTAAGGCCTTGATTAATTTAGTAGTAATTTGCTTATCCGCCGAACTTGGTTCGGCCACTCCCGAGGGGTGGTTATGGGCAAATATTACTGCAGCGGCATTTTTTTCTAATACTCGCTGTACCACCACCCGTGGATAAACACTGGCGGCATCAATCGTTCCGAAAAATAGCGGCGCGAATTGTAACACTCGATGCTGATTATCCAATAGTAATATTGCAAATACTTCGCGTTGTTGGTGAGATAATTCCATAGAAAGGTAGTTTTTCGCCGCTTCAGCACTATCTAAAACACTTTTTTCACTAATTTCGGCCAATAAATAACGACGACTCATTTCAATACTGGCGTGTAATTGTGCATATTTTGCGCTACCCAAGCCGCGTTCAGCACAAAAGCGTTGCTGATCGGCAGCCAAAACCGCACGTAAGGAGCCAAATTGGCTCAACAAATGCTGCGCCAAACTCACTGCATCCAAACCAGCGCAGCCCACCCGCAAAAAAATCGCCAATAATTCTGCATCACTTAAACTGGCAGCGCCCTGAGTTAATAACTTTTCCCGTGGCCGTTGTTCGCTTGGCCAATCACAAATTGCCATAAACATTTAATAACAAATTAATTAATAAAATTAAGAGTAGCCGAAACTGCGCGCTTGTGTATGCGGAGCGCTTAAGTTTTGTGATAGGCTAGCCGATATCAAATGGTGATTATCAAAGCGGTATCAGTATGTTAACGGGAAAGAAGATCCTGCTGGCTATTTCCGGCGGTATTGCGGCTTATAAAACCCCAGAGTTAGTACGTCGCATCAAAGAACAAGGCGCAGAAGTAAGAGTGGTGATGACTCAACACGCCACTCACTTTATTACCCCGTTAACTTTACAAGCCGTTTCAGGTGAAGCGGTGGGCCTTCATGTAGTTGACCCCGAGCAAGAAGGCGCGATGGGTCACATCGCCTATGCAAAATGGCCAGATTTAGTGGTAGTAGCACCGGCCACGGCCAATGTGATAGCCAAATACAGCCATGGCATCGCCGACGACTTAGTTAGCACTCTACTGCAAGCCACCAGCGCCACTGTAGCCATCGCTCCGGCCATGAATATGCAAATGTATCTTAGCGCGGCCAACCAAGCCAATCTGACGCTACTGGCTCAGCGTCAAGTGCCCATTTGGGGCCCAGCTCAAGGTGAACAGGCCTGTGGAGATGTGGGGCCAGGGCGAATGCTGGAGCCTGCTGAGCTACTGGCCAATATTCAATCCTTCTTCAGAAAAGATGAACCGGTATTAGCTGGGCTTAGAGTGGTGATTACCGCCGGCCCTACTCGCGAAGCGATTGATCCGGTGCGCTACATTAGCAACCATAGTTCTGGCAAAATGGGTTATGCACTGGCCGCTGCCGCTCAGCAACTCGGCGCAGAAGTGTGTCTACTGTCTGGCCCAGTGAATTTAATTGCTCCAGCTGACGTCAACAAAGTTGATACCCCTACCGCTCAAGCAATGCATCAAGCCGCCTTAGCCAAAGCAGAAGACTGCGACATCTTCATAGCCTGCGCTGCGGTGGCAGACTACCGCGTAGCCGAAGTAGCTGAACACAAAATTAAAAAAACCGACGATAGCGACGAAATGCAGCTGCGACTGGTAAAAAACCCTGACATAGTGGCGAGTGTAGCGGCACTAGCAAATAAACCTTTTACCGTGGGTTTCGCCGCAGAAACGCAAGATCTAAACCACTACGCCAAACAGAAAATGGCCCGCAAGAATCTCGACATGATTGCGGCCAATGATGTATCAAAGCCAGAACAAGGCTTTAATAGTGAACAAAATGCCTTAAAGGTATTTTGGCCAGATGGAGAACAGCAATTAGACCTTGCTGATAAATCTGCACTGGCAAAACAATTACTGGCATTAATTGCCAAGCAGTTCGCTGCACAATAACTAAAAAAATATGAAACAAATCGCACTTAAAATATTAGACCAAAGAATTGGCACTACTTTTCCGTTGCCAAAATACGCCACACCGGGCTCAGCAGGCTTAGACCTACGCGCCTGTCTCGACCAGCCTTTGGCATTAGCTCCCGGTCAAACCGAGCTCATTCCAACTGGCTTGGCGATTCATATTGCCGACCCTTCTCTAGCTGCAACCATTTTGCCTCGTTCTGGCCTTGGCCATAAACATGGCATTGTGCTGGGTAATTTAGTGGGTCTAATTGACTCCGATTATCAAGGGCAATTAATGGTTTCCTGCTGGAATAGGGGCCACAGTCATTTCACCATTGAACCGGGCGAACGGATTGCCCAATTGGTGTTTGTACCGGTGGTACAGGCCAGTTTTGAAGTGGTGGAAGACTTTGCTGCCAGCCAGCGAGGCGAAGGTGGCTTTGGCCACTCCGGTACTCAATAAACGGTTATTCAAGTAGTACGCTAATAGACCAATAAAGGATAAGAACAACAATGGCGGGAAAACCAAAAAGCAATCGCCGCGAACAAATTCTGCAAGCGCTCGCACGCATGTTAGAAACCAGCCACGGTCAACGCATTACCACGGCTAGCCTAGCGAAAGAAGTCGGCGTATCGGAAGCCGCGCTGTATCGTCACTTTCCAAGCAAAGCCCGAATGTTTGAAGGCTTAATTGAGTTCATCGAAGAAACCTTGTTATCACGCATTAACCTGATTCAAGAAGAGCAAAAAGACACCTTGAATCGCACTCAGCACATTCTGATGTTGTTGTTAGGCTTCGCCGAGCGCAACCCCGGTTTAAGCCGTATTCTAACTGGTGATGCGCTACAGGGAGAGCACGAACGCTTACGTGCTCGTGTCAGTGTGCTATTTGAAAAAATAGAAGTACAACTGAAGCAAATCTTACGCGAACGTCGGCTGCGCGAAGGCCAAGGTTTCTTAATCGAAGAAAGCAGCCTCGCTACCTTATTATTGGCCTATTCAGAAGGGCGAATTAGCCAATATGTGCGCAGTGAATTTAAGCTCAAACCCACCGCTCAATTTGATACTCATTGGGGCTTTTTAAAGCAACAGTTAATTCAAGGTTAGATGGGTGGAAACGCCAGTGCTTACTGGCGATTTCCGCGTCAAGCCAGCGTAACAATCTGTAAAATAAATAGACACTTGTGTGATACGAAAAAGCTGCTAAATTTGTAGCTTCTTTATCTAAGCACAGGGCTACCCACATGGATGTATTTTCTGAAGGCACCAGCTGGTTTGAAAACAACCAAGATCTATTAATTCAATACGCAATTAACATTGCCGCCGCGATTCTTATCCTGTTTGTGGGAATGATTGTGGCTCGCGTTATGGCCGCCAGCATCGAAAAGCTGATGAATGCACGTAAACTCGACAGCACCATCAGCCACTTTGTTGGCTCAATGGTGAAATACGCCATCATCGCCTTTGTGATTATTGCGGCGATGTCTCGTATCGGTATTCAAACCGCGTCTTTTGTAGCGATTATCGGTGCCGCCGGCTTGGCTGTAGGTTTGGCCCTACAAGGCTCGCTATCTAACTTTGCCGCCGGTGTGCTGATTATTGGCTTTCGCCCGTTCAAGGCTGGCGACTACGTTGAAATTGCTGGAACCGCAGGTTCGGTCGCATCGGTACAAATTTTCACTACCGTATTAAAAACCCCAGATAACAAACAAATTGTAGTGCCAAATGCTGCGGTATTAGGCGGCAATATTGTGAACTACTCTACCCACCCTACTCGTCGTATCGATTTGGTGGTAGGGGTAAGTTACGGCGCAGATCTGGCCAAAACTAAACAAGTATTGCGCACAGTATGTGAGGCAGACGCTCGAGTACTAAAAGATCCAGACATCACTATTGGTGTAGTAGAGCTAGCCGATAGTTCAGTTAACTTGGTGGTTCGCCCATGGGTGAATAGCGCAGATTACTGGGGTGTGTACTTTGATCTAAACGAGAATATCAAAAACGCCTTAGATGAAGCCGGTATTGAAATCCCATTCCCACAAATGGATGTACACTTGGAAAAAGTAGCTGGCTAATAGCCTCTCTTCAAATGCAAAAGCACAGCCTAGGCTGTGCTTTTTTGTTTTAGGAAAACTTAAATATCATCAAGCCTATGGGTAGCGTGCACCATTTGCTGCTGACGCTTCTCTTGATGTTCAATCAAATTACCAATAAATTGCCGCGCCCCCAACATACTCAACTCATCTTTAGCAAGCCGCAATATTGCTAAAGACTGCTCACTCAACTCCAAAGCAATACTCGCCACATCATCACTCGTCATATTGGCAGGTTGGCTAATCTTGGCAATTTTCGCAGGTAAGTCTTGTTCAAGCCGTATATCGGTCCAAGTATCCAGTAACTCCTGTTTAGCCTGAGCGATAAAATCTTGTAAATGTTCGGCATTTTCTTTTTCTTGATGCTGTAAATACGCCAATAGCATTCTCACCCGCTCAGAATCGGCATTTAGCTCTAAACGCCGATACATCGCCTGCATCGCTTCACGGCAAGATACAAAATGCTCAAGCAACAATTTCAACTGGTTATAGCGCATAGCCGCTCTCCAACAAACTTTAGGTTCTTATAGTTTAGAAGCTGATTTTCATCTGGTTCAATTTTTACATAATTGGCTTGATTTATATCAAGCAGCACATCAGCGAAGCCTTTAAGTTGCGACCCCAAGCAAATGTTCTTAACTCATATTTACTCTGCAAAAAGCCAATAAGTTTGCTAAATTAATCACTAAACTATTGATATTAAGTTAACTAAATGGGCAAGCTATTAAATTGGAGCGATAAAAATAACTTTTATTTTTTAACCATTGCTTTAATTAGCTACATTTTTTTGGCGGCTTGCCTAGAACAATTTTGGCAAGGCGACGGTTTTAGGTTTCTACAAATGGTGATGGTATTAGTGCTGGCCGGAGGCATTTGGCAAGCTAAAGGAAAACAACTGTGGTTTGCCACTGGTATCGGCTTTTTATTAACCAGCACAACCCTAGCCTTATTCAGCTATTGGTTTGAAGCTGAAGGCCTAGTGAGCGTGTATCTAGGCATTGTGTTTTGCTATTTGCTGTTCACCACTTGGACCGCGCTCAAACAAGTTTTATTTACCGGTGAAATCGACGGCAATAAGATTGTGGGTGCTATTTGCATCTTCTTGTTGATTGGCCTGGCGTGGGCCCACCTCTACACCATGCTGAACGTGTGGTTTGATAATGCTTTTAACGGCGTGCCCAAGGAACACTGGAGCTCGCAAATGACCGACTTCATCTATTTCAGCTTTGTCACCTTAACCACGCTTGGTTATGGCGAGATCACTCCCAATAACCCACTCACGCGTTTCTTCAGCTTCGCTGAGGCGGTATTTGGCGTATTCTACATGGCCATATTAGTCGCCAGCTTAGTAGGTGCACGGATGTCGGAGCGCGATAGTTAAGCCAACGTAAGCTACTCCGCCATTAAAAAAGGCGACCCTATGGGTCGCCTTTTTTAAGGCTAACGGCGGCTATACGATGCCATATTGCTCGCGGTAAGCACTCACTGCCGCCAAGGCCTGTTGGTTATCGCCTTGCTCTTCCAAGTAGGTGATTAAGTCATTCAATTTTACAATCGAAATCACCGTCGCTTGATAATCACGTTCCACCTCCTGAATCGCCGATAACTCGCCTTTGCCTTTTTCTTGGCGATCTAAGGCAATCAATACCCCGGCCAATTGCGCTTGATGGGCTTCGATAATGTCCATCGACTCACGAATGGCGGTACCGGCGGTAATCACATCATCCACCAACATCACTCGACCGCTTAGCTCAGAACCCACCAAGTTACCGCCTTCACCGTGATCTTTAGCTTCTTTACGGTTAAAGCAATAAGGCACGTCTTTGCCGTAATGTTCATCCAAGGCCACTACGGTGGTAGTAGCAATAGGAATGCCTTTATAAGCTGGGCCAAAAACTAAGTCGTAGTCGATACCGGCGTCTTGCAAAGCGGCAGCATAAAACTTACCTAAGCGATTCAAATCACGACCGGTATTAAATAAACCCGCGTTAAAAAAATAAGGGCTAGTGCGGCCAGACTTTAGGGTAAATTCGCCAAACTTTAATACACCTTTGGCTAAAGCAAATTCAATAAACTGTCGTTGATAAGCTTTCATTGGGCTCTCTCAATTATCCGGCTAACGCTTCGCGCTGCGCTGCATTAATTTGGCTAATGCCATCTTTAGCAAAGGCCAGCATTTCTAACAGTTCTTGATGACTGAACGGCGCACCTTCAGCAGTACCTTGTACCTCAATCATATTGCCGTCTTCACACATCACGACATTCATGTCGGTTTCAGCGACGCTGTCTTCAGTATACTCTAGGTCGCACACCACCTTGCCATCCACTACGCCCACCGATACCGCTGCAATTAACTGCTTAAGTGGACTCACCTTAAGTTTTTTCTGTTCCATCATCCACCAAATGGCATCTTGCAAGGCCACGCAAGCACCAGTAATAGCGGCGGTACGGGTGCCACCATCGGCTTGAATCACATCACAATCCACCACGATGGTATATTCACCCAAGGCTTCTAAATCAACCGCCGCGCGCAAAGAGCGGCCAATTAAACGTTGGATTTCTTGGGTGCGACCACTTTGCTTGCCACGCGCCGCTTCACGCCCCATACGGCTATGGGTAGAACGCGGTAGCATACCGTACTCTGCGGTAATCCAGCCTTGCCCCTTACCTTTTAAAAAACGCGGTACCCCATCTTCTACAGAGGCATTACACAATACCTTGGTATTGCCAAACTCTACCAACACCGAACCTTCGGCGTGAGCCGTATAGTGACGAGTGATAGTAATTGGACGCATTTGTTGCTCGGCTCTTCCGTTCGGACGCATGGTTATAACCCTGTAGTTTAAAATTCGCGGCTATTATATAGGCTTTTACCGCACTTGGTCACGCCCCAGCCTGACTAAGCCAACAATAGTCGTTATAATCGAACAAATTTATTAAGGACATTCAACTATGATCCACAGCATGACAGGCTATGCACGCCACCAAATCAAAGCCGATTGGGGTAGTGCCACATGGGAAATTCGCAGCGTAAACCAACGTTATTTAGAAACTTATTGGCGCATGCCAGAACAGTTTCGCGCCCTAGAGCCGATGCTGCGTGACAAAATCCGTAAAGCCCTGCAACGCGGTAAAGTTGAATGTAACCTGCGTTTTGAAGCCGACCAAGCCAAGCGCGGCGAGCTGCAGCTAAACCAAGCCTTAGCCGAACAACTGATCAAAAATGCCGAATGGGTACAGCAACAAGCGGGTGGACAAATCAACCCCGTAGATATTTTGCGTTGGCCGGGCGTGATGGAAACCCCAGAGCAAGATGCCGACGCACTCAGCAAAGAGCTGTTAGCTGCCTGGCAAGACGCCCTTAGCGCCTTTATCGACAGCCGCGCCAGTGAAGGGGCTAATACCGCCACCATGATTACCAGCCGCTTGGATAAAATTACCGAACAAGTCGCCTTTGTGCGAGAGCAAATGCCCGCGGTAATGGAATGGCAGCGCGAGCGCTTAACTAGCCGTTTAGCCGATGTGATTGAAGAACTCGACCCGCAACGCATCGAGCAAGAAATGATTATGGTGGCGCAAAAGATTGACGTGGCCGAAGAACTCGATCGCCTCGACTCTCATGTCAGTGAAACCCGTAAAATTCTGAAAAAAGGGGGTGCCTGTGGCCGCCGTCTCGACTTCATGATGCAAGAGTTCAACCGCGAAGCCAACACCCTCGCTTCAAAGTCGATTAACGCCGAGATTACTCAAGCCGCAGTAGAGCTTAAGGTGTTAATTGAGCAAATGAGAGAGCAGATCCAGAATATCGAGTGATGTTTATCTGCGTTTCAAAATAAATAAGAAACCTTTACAAGCCGTTAATTTAGCGGCTTTTCTGTAATTGTTGGTTCTGGGTTGTTTGGGCTTTGTTGCTTAAATCGATGGAACTAAATCAAGAAGCTACGAGCTGATCAGCTACACCCATCACTCGTCGTAGCCTCATGCCGAAACCTCGTTACAAAACAACTAACTGGAAACAGTATAATAAAGCCTTAATCAACCGTGG
>QGCX01000019.1_pt1 | contig 76180 bp, 69 predicted proteins | sample 4708031 | NCBI WGS metagenome assembly QGCX01 (sample SAMN08941163, study PRJNA450518) | Sediment metagenome, whole genome shotgun sequencing project. | reverse complement strand
AACGTCCATAAAAAATCCGAGGGAATTAAATTCACTCGGATTTTTACACATTGTAAAGATCGTTCAACTGTTCATTTATGGCCTAAATGATCGGCATTATGGCCAAAGCCACCTTTTTATCGTTAAGCAACACCGCTTAAAGTTAGTCTTTCTGTTCTGCCGCTTGACAACATGCAGCAGTAAACAATACGTCAGTAGAACTATTAAGTGCCGTTTCAGCAGAGTCTTGCAATACGCCAATAATAAAACCAACCGCCACAACTTGCATCGCTACATCGTTAGATACACCAAATAAGCTACAAGCTAATGGAATAAGCAATAACGAACCACCAGCCACTCCAGAAGCACCACAGGCAGATACCGCGGCAACCACACTCAATAATAACGCTGTAGCAAAGTCTACTTGAATGCCCAAAGTATGTACTGCTGCTAGCGACAATACGGTAATGGTAATGGCCGCACCGGCCATGTTAATGGTGGCACCTAGTGGGATCGAAACAGAATAGGTATCTTCATCTAAATCTAAGCGTTTAGCGAGATCCATATTGACTGGAATATTGGCCGCCGAACTACGCGTAAAGAAGGCGGTAACACCACTTTCGCGTAAACATTTAAATACCAGCGGATAAGGGTTCTTACGAATCTTATAAAACACCAACAAGGGGTTCATCACCAAAGCAATCAGCAACATAGAACCAATCAATACGACTAGTAATTGGCTATAACCCAGTAGCGCTGAAAAACCAGTGAGAGCAATAGTATTAGCGACAAGGCCAAAAATACCAATAGGCGCTAAACGGATAACAAAACGAACAATACTTGAAACACTGCTTGCTACATCGTTAAACAGTGTTTTGGTGGTTTCAGAAGCGCTGTGCATGGCAATACCTAGACCAATTGCCCAGGCCAAAATACCGATGTAGTTGGCATTCATAATCGCGCTAACGGGGTTATCCACAATCTTAAACAACAAAGTTTGTAAGACTTCGGTGATCCCCTGAGGCGGGTTTGCAGCAGTATCTGTACTCACCAATACCAACTCGGTTGGGAACAAAAAGCTCATGCCCACAGCCGTTAATGAAGCGGCAAAAGTACCAAATAAATATAAATATATGATGGGACGCAGTTGAGTATTTTTCCCGCGCTTATGGCTGGCTACTGAGGCGGCCACCAAAACAAATACCAGTACCGGTGCAACGGCCTTTAATGCCCCCACGAACAGACTGCCGAACAAGCTAAACGAAATAGCTAATTCAGGTGCCACTGTGGCGACAATGCTACCCAAGACAATACCAATAAGTATCTGCATTACCAGACTACCTTGAGTAATAAAACGAACAAGTGTGTTTGACTGTGGTTTCATGCTTCTTTTTATCCTTCTTTGAAGCTATATAATTGGTCAGCTCGTAACCATATAGAATGAAAGACCAATTTCAAGTCAAAAATCGAGATTATATTGAGCCATCACAAAAATAATTCAAAAAATCAACATTAAACCACTATCGTTCATGGATTTTCTAGCATGAGCCGCTAACAAAAAAAAATTTAGTACGAGGAATACTCATGGTTGGCCATGTATGCGACATAAACTATTGAAGCAATTTAAGTGCGCAAGCTCAGTAATTGCGGTGAGCGGACATAAAAAACGAGACGCAGCTCACACTTTAATCTGGGTGAGTAGAAAACCTGGGCGATATGCTGAAAAACTAGCTCACCAACTTCAAGGCCACCACGCTGATGCGGACTAGGCTCATCATTGCCCACTATCGTCAACGCCGACGCATAAGCAACAGCCAACAACCACCAGCGAGTAACAAGTAAGTGCATGCTAAATACCATCATAGTACTGAACTAAATAACGAAACAAAACGTTGAAAAACTAGCTCACCAACTTCAACGCCACCACACTCACACAAACTAAACTCATCATTGCCCATTGCCTTAAACGCGGCCGTTCTGCCAATAGCCACCAACCCAGTAGCATGCTAAATACCATCATAGTGCTCAAAATGGCAGCGGCAATCGCCAAAGGGCCAAGGGTCATGGCGTAAGCATAACAACCAGTACCTATAGCGGTAGGAGACGCAAATAGTAAGATCTGCTTAAAACGCGACCAAGAAATACGCTGAAAGCCGGGTTTAGCACTTACTCGTCCTCTAGCTAGGGCGAATAGCATGGCCATTAAGCCAATGCTCGCCTCCCACGCATAACCGACCAAAAATGGATGAGAAGCACGCGACATACCCGCCACTAATATCAGCGCATAACTCATTAAGCTGCCATAACCGGCACTGGCTAGAATACCGCTCAGCGGGCGATAATCGGAAGAACTCAGTTGTGTACCACTGCGTTGGCTAGCACCTAATAACAATACCATAGCCAAAGTCACCGCCCCCATTAGCCATTGCTGAGGACTAAGTTGCTCATCGAGAAAAACTTGACCAAGCAAGGCCACAAACAACGCAGTGAAAGCCATAGATAAGGCGCTAGCTATGCCCACCGGCAAACGAACAAAGGCAATGGCATTGGCCCAATTAGCTAATGCAGCCAAACTAGCAGCCAGCAGCAACTGCCCCACTAGTCCAGAAAACTCAACAAAAGCAGACTGAGGCACCAGCAGCAACAAGGGTGACATACTAATCAGCAAGCTCAAGCCTCGATAGGCCACCGAGCTTAGTCGGTCAGATTGGCGGTAAACCTTAGCCATTAATACCCCTTGCAGGGCGTAGGCAAAGGTTGCGGTTAAGGCGATAATAAAAAACACGGCTTAGTCCTCAGCAGATTTGCCCCAAGCCTACGCAATTATGATTTGTCAGACAAGCGCTTAACCAAGCTTGTTAATAGCGCAACGAAAAATCATTAGCAACGAGTAGTTTAAGCACAGATCAAAGCAGACCAAGAGGGTAAATTAAACCGCTACCGCACAGCCAAAATCATGCAAGATTCAAGAAAAACTAAAGTGACACGCGGCCAACACGCAGTAGCGTATTATTTACTCACCTCCAAAGTCTGACTTTGCTTCGCTTTAAGCACTTGCTGAGTTGGCTTGCTTTTCCTCCAAAACGGCAAACAGGCTTGCGCCATAGCTTGCTCTCGAGTAATCCCTATGTCGCGCAGCCCAGCATCACTTAACAGCTTCAAGGCCGTTCTGCTACGGCTTAAGGCACGGTATTCAGCGGCCTTAATGTATAAGCGTATCAACGGACGGATAATAGACATGCGCTTACTCCTACTAAGCTAAATGACCCCCTCAGCTTAAATTGACTAAGCCACTCATTATAGATTCAAAAACTTTATTTTTATTCGGTACAGACAGCCAATATCGGCAACTGTCATGGCCTAAACCCATCTATCTGTACTGCTTATTAGTAATTATTTTTCATCTGTATATGAATGTGTTACTACTAAGCCATGCTTTTGCGAAGGAATCGCGATGACCCTTTATCAACAGTTTGCCAAAGAACTTAAACAACAAATTCAACAAGCCTATTACCCAGTGGGGCAAAAATTACCTTCAATTAGAGCCATGAGCCAATTAAGAGGGGTGAGTATTTCTACGGTACAAGAGAGCTATCGCCTGTTGGAAGATGCGGGCTTGGTATACAGCAAACATAAATCCGGTTATTACGTAAAATCACCGCTAAAAACAGCCGCTCTACCGGAGCTAAGCCAACCTGAACAGCGTCCAGTATTGATAGATAACTGGCAAGAAGTGTTAGCGTTAACCATGACCGAATCAAGCCAGCGCTTTATCGCGCTAGGGCGTGGCTCACCCGATACCAGTTTTAGCAGCCTCAAACCGCTACAGCGTTTGATGAACGAAAACATAAAATTACAAAGCAAACAGGTGTTTAGCTGTGCCAAGGGTAATGGATTATCACAATTACGTGAGCAAATAGTACGGCTGATGCAACACTCAGGTTGTCATGTTCACCCCGATAACATTCAAATCACCGCAGGCTGTCAGGAGGCTTTGTCTTTAAGCTTAAAAGCTCTCACTCAACCGGGCGATATTGTGGCTATCGACTCGCCCAGCTTCTATGGTTCGATGCAGGCAATTCAATCGAACCAATTAAAAGTATTAGAGATCCCCACCCATCCAGAAAATGGCATTAGTTTACCTGCTCTAGAATTAGCCCTAGAACAGTGGCCAATAAAGGTATTGCAGTTGATCCCCAGCTCTAACAACCCGCTCGGCTACATCATGCCAGAGAAAAACAAATTGAAGTTATTAGAGTTAGCCGAAAAATACAATTTTGCGATTATTGAGGACGACATCTTTGGCGATACGGTTTATCACTACCCTCGCCCACGCAGCTTAAAATCTTACGATAGCAATGAGCGGGTATTATTTTGCTCATCTTTTTCTAAGACCATTGCTCCCGGTTTGCGGCTGGGATGGGTAGCTCCCGGACGCTATAGCACCATGCTAACCCACTTGAAATTCGTCAGCTCCTTGGGTTCAGCCAGCTTGCCGCAACTGGCGGTGGCCGACTTTATTGAACAGGGCTATTACGATAAGCACTTACGCCTAAGCAAACAGCATTATCAAGCTCGCCGAGACATTATGCTGCACTGGGTTCAGCGCTACTTGCCGAAACAAACCAAGGTAAGCTTTCCCCAAGGCGGCTACTTTTTATGGTTGGCCTTACCGGAAGGTATTGATAGCCTTCAACTAAATCAAAATTTACGGCCTTATCACATCGGTATTGCTGCAGGCAGTTTGTTTTCCGCCTCAGGAAAATATCGAAACTGTTTACGCTTAAGTTATGCTAACGAGCCTACTGAAGCTATTGAGCAAGCGATAAAAACCCTTGGCGAACAAGCTCATCTATTACTCCAACAAAGCAGCCATAGTTAAACCATTAATGGAAACCAAGTGTAGCGAGCATAATAACAACTGATGAAAGAGGACCCCATGCAACGAGTATTAGTGAGCGGCGTAAACGGTCGCCTTGCCCCTTATTTAAAACAAGCCCTCGAGGCACAAAGTATTGAAGTTGTCGGCTTTAATCGCCAACAGCTAGACATTACTCAGCGCCAGCAACAATTGGCGTTTATCAAAGCTCAACACATCGATACTATTTTTCACTTAGCCACAGGCCCAGAAAGCTGGCTTGCCACGCTTGCTAGCATTGCCGCAGAGCTAAACATTCCACTGCTGTTTACTAGCAGCGAAAGCGTATTTAACCCCGATAGCACAGGCCCTTTTAGCCCACAACATCCAGCCGATGCCGTTAACGATTACGGCCGCTATAAAATTGCCTGTGAACAAGCCGCACTACAGGCCAATCCTAACACCATCATCGCTCGACTTGGTTGGCAAATGTTTGACACCTTTGAGCAAGACAATTTACTCACTCATGTGCGGGATATGCATAACGAAAAAGGCTACTTAGAAGCCAGCACCCAATGGCTGCCAGCAGTGGCTTATGTAGAACACAGCATGCAATGTTTAATTAACTTAGCCAAGCAAGCTAAAGCGGGTACTTATCATGTTGGAGGCAACGAACAAGGGCTATCATTTTATCAACTGGTACAGTTGATAAATCAAAAATACCAGCTTAATTGGGATATCCGTCCCAGCGCGGAACCCCAGCGAGATGGACGAATTATTGATTCGCGAGTCCCCTGCAATAGTATTATCGAGCAACTAAAAATATAAATATCGCCAGTTAACTATTGCTTTAGTAATTTAAATCTGTATGTTGCGCCACACATCTATTTTATGGGTACTAATTTTATGACGTCACTTAAAGTTATTGTTGGCTCTCGCAACCCAGTTAAGGTGCGTGCCGTGGCTACGGCGTTGGAGCTGTACTATCCAAACGCCCAAATCGACTGTCAAGGTGTTGATGCCCCCTCGCAAGTTCCCGAACAACCGATTAACAGCCAGCAAACCCGCGACGGCGCGATTAATCGGCTGCGCTTTTGCCAACAGCAGCACCAAGCCGACTTTTATGCTGCCATCGAAGGTGGCGTAGACTTATTTGAAGATGGCCCGGCCACCTTCGCCTATGTGGCCGTTGCCAACTCACAGCAACTCGCGGTGGGCCGCAGCGCTAACATGCCGCTGCCCTCTTCAGTTTTTCAAGCATTAGAGCAAGGTGAAGAACTTGGCCCCTTAATGGACCAGCTGTTTAATACCACCAACATTAAGCAAAAAGGAGGAGCCATAGGCTTACTCACCAATGGTCTAGCTAGTCGCGAAGATAACTATGTACACGCCTTGATCCTCACCCTAGTAAAATTCGCTCATGCGCCGATGTTTGAACCAAATGCCAATTAAACAGTAATAACAAATCTTGACTTCCTCGCTTAAACCTATACAGTGGCGAGCCTAAGAAAATCAGTTTATTTTTTAAACACCGTTTCTAGCTTGCCTTCATTTAGCTTCGTTCGTCGTTTTAAATTCCAGCTCGTTTTTCCTGATTATTGTTATTGTCACATAAGACCTTTAGGCTGCGACATAATAGTAAAACCATTGGCAGCATCGCCCTAACCTGCGAACCGTCCAACAACCGATTAATTTGTGGCTCGTAACACGGGCCCGGCCTCACCACCTTGAGATTGACATCTGAACTGTATCACTACACCACTTCATGATTTATCCAGAGCAAGGTTAATGGCCACGTTACAAGAGAACCATAACCATGAGTAAACACTCAAGCACTGAACAAACCCAATACGCCAATCCGATCCCTGATCGCGCGGCCATCTTAGAGCTACTGAAAAAACAGAGCCAAGCGCTATCACAAAAAAGCATTGCTCAACAATTAGAACTCACTAGCGACGAGCAGCTTGAAGCATTACGACGCCGACTCATTGCCATGAGCCGAGACGGCCAAGTTCACAGCGACAGAAACCAACACTACTGGCCAGTCTTAGAAAATGAATATCTCAAAGGCACAGTCATTGGTCACCGTGAAGGTTTTGGCTTTTTACGCTGCGAAGGACATAGCAAAGACTTCGTATTGCATTCCAGCCAAATGAGCAAAGTATTTGACGGTGACCTAGTATTGGCTTTACCTAATGGCTTTAATCAACGAGGTCGCGAAGAAGCACGCATTATTAAAGTATTGCAAGCCAATACTCGCCAACTAGTGGGCCGTATAGAACAGCGCGATGGTAATTACTATTTGCTAGCCAATAACCAAAAAATCACTCAGCGCATAGAAATTCCCGAAGCCCAGTTACAGGGTGCCCAAGACGGCCAATACGTGAGTGCCGAGTTAGTGCAATATCCACATAAACGCAATAATGCGCAAGCCCATGTGAGTGAAATACTCGGTGAGCCCATGGCGCCGCGCATGGAAATAACACTGGCCTTACACAACCATGAAATCCCCCATAAATGGCCAGAACAAGCCCTACAACAAGCCGAGCTATTGGGCGATGAAGTTAGCGAGCAAGACAAGCTTAACAGAATAGACTTACGCGCCCTGCCTTTCGTCACCATTGATGGTGAGGATGCCCAAGACTTCGACGACGCAGTCTACTGCCAAGCCGATGAGCGAGGTGGCTGGCGTCTTTGGGTGGCAATTGCCGACGTGTCTCATTACATTAAAACAGGCACCGCACTGGATCAAGAAGCGCAAAAACGCGGCACCTCGGTGTATTTTCCAGGCCATGTCGTTCCGATGTTACCAGAAGCCATTTCTAACGGCTTGTGTTCACTAAAACCCAAACTAGACCGATTAGCTCTCGTTTGTGAGATGCAAATAACTCCCGCGGGGGAACTGCTCGCCTATCAGTTCTATGAAGCAGTGATCCATTCTCATGCGCGTTTAAGCTATACCGAAGTGGGCAACTTACTAGCCAATAGCCAGTCTTCACGCCAACAAGACAATCCAAATAGCGAATTACTGAGCGATATTCAGCAATTACACGCCTTGTACCGTGTTTTAGCCGAGGCTCGCCAACGCCGGGGGGCTATAGACTTCAGTACTCAGGAAAACCGCTTTATCTTTAACAGTGAGGCTAAAATTGAACAAATCGTACCCGTTCAACGTAACGATGCACATAAGCTTATTGAAGAATGTATGTTATGTGCCAACTTAGCAACGGCAGCATTTTTAAGCCAACTTAGTATTCCCTCGCTGTATCGAGTTCACCAAGGACCTAAAGCTAAAAAACTCAAAGCATTACGTAGTTTTCTGGCAGAACGCGGACTCAATCTTGCTGGTGGGGAGCAGCCCAGCCCTGCCGACTACAACCAATTACTTAGCCAAACTGCAGCTAGAGTAGACGCCGCCGTGATTCAAACCATGCTGTTACGCTCAATGAATCAAGCGGTTTATAGCCCAGAAAATGAAGGGCACTTTGGTTTAGCTTTCGCGGCCTACGCTCACTTTACTTCTCCGATCCGCCGTTATCCTGACTTACTGGTGCACCGAGCTATTCGCGCGGTGATTCACAGCAAAGAAACTGGCGGTATATTTAAAAGAATAATCAAGAAACTCGGCGGCAAAGGCTTTGATCCGGTAAAACGAGTCACGCCATTACGTCCACAACCGTTTAAACAAAACTATCCCTACCAAATAAGCGAGATATTAGCGCTGGCAGAACACTGTTCTATGTGTGCTCGCCGAGCGGATGAAGCCAGTTGGGAAGTAGATGCTTGGCTAAAGTGTCACTACATGCAAGCCAAACTAGGTGAACAATTCCAAGCCACCATTAGTGGGGTAAATAGTTTTGGGCTGTTCGTTGAATTAGCTGATATACCAGTAGAAGGTAGCATTCATATTAGCGCCTTAGCCGACGACTTTTATCACTTTGATGCAACCAAACAGCGTTTACTAGGCGAGAGAAAAGCCAAGGCTTATAGCATTGGCCAGCCAATATCGGTAACGCTAGCACGAATCGACCTCGACCAACGTAAGATTGAATTTGTTCTAAGCAAATCCGCCAAACAAGGCCAAACAATGAAGACTCGGTCAGTGGCTTAAAGACGACACGATATGCAATTGAATAGGTGAGCAAATTCACAATTTGTTAACTCAGCAGCCTGAACATACTGAGTAAACACGACCAATTGTTAAAATTAAGTTATATTTAAAGTGATGAGTTTACACTCTCACAACAATAGAACTAAACGCTTAATCTATTAGGGGCTCACCACGGGCCCCTAATTTTTTAGGCTAGCAAATAGGTGTTAGGCTAGCTTGCCTTATCCATACTGGCTTTTCGATAAATCACAATATCTTCGATACTCAATACTGGCATGTCATGCTGTCGAGCAAACTCCACGATTTGCGGTAAACGGGCCATAGTGCCATCAGCTAAGGTGAGTTCACACAATACGCCAGCTGGAGTTAAACCAGCTAAAGTCATTAGGTCTACCGTTCCTTCGGTGTGGCCGCGACGAGACAGCACCCCACCGGGCTGAGCTCGCAAAGGGTAAACATGCCCGGGGCGGGCTAAATCTTCAGCGTTAGCCCCTTCAGCAATGGCCGTTTTAATGGTGGTCACTCGGTCAGCGGCCGATACTCCAGTAGTCACCCCCACTTTGGCTTCAATGCTCACGGTAAAGGCGGTGCCAAATTGGCTCGAATTGTCACTGACCATTGGCGGCAACTGTAATTGTTTGATTCTATCGTCGTTTAAACATAAACAAACAATCCCACTACATTCACGAATAAGTAGAGCCATTTGCTGATTAGTCAATGTTTCAGCAGAAAAAATAAGATCGCCTTCATTTTCACGATCTTCATCGTCAACTAACAATACCCCATGGCCTTTAGCTAAGGCCGCTAAAGCTGCATCAACACGCTGCGTGGGGTTACCGTATTCGGCAAGTAATGACTGATTCATGGTTTAAGTCCTTAAACTACAAGATTAGGTTTCCAGAATCAGGGCAATAGGAAAGGCTCCGAACCAACTCGGAGTATATTATCGGCATCAACAACTCAGCTAAACGCCAAGCCCGCTACCCAATAGTTTAGGTAGAACTTTGATACATGATTCTCTTCCATCCGGACTTATTACAACACGCTGTAAATTACCGTCGGCTCTGGACTAGCCCCTTGTGGGAAGTCACCAGATCTGCTGACCCTAAATATACATAGAAATACATATAGGCGCTCGCGGGCTCTTAGCTTATCAACTAACTACCGCCGGTGGGGAATTACACCCCGCCCTGAGAATATGTTGCCTATAACGCAACAGTGCTATCTTGCCTTCAAACTGCAAAAAATACAAACAGTCAACGGTTGATAGCTTGGTCAAATAGATAAAAAACCGACAAAAATAATCCAAATGCAAAGACTCGGATTATTTATAGAAGTAAGCAAAAGTGGAACTGATAGCAGCTAAGAACGATTAAGCAGCCAAAAACAATAGCACTTAAATAGCGTCGTCGTTCTCTTCACCAGTACGAATACGAATGACACGCTCAACATCACGTACAAAAATCTTACCGTCACCAATTTTTCCAGTTTGAGCTGTGTTAACGATCGTTTCGATACAACGATCAAGATCGTCTTGTTGAACCACTAACTCGAGTTTCATCTTGGGAAGAAAATCAACTTTGTACTCTGCACCACGGTAAAGTTCTGTATGTCCTTTCTGGCGACCGAAACCCTTTACTTCAGTGACTGTCATACCAGTGATACCAATTTCTGCTAAAGCTTCGCGAACGTCATCCATTTTAAATGGTTTGATAATTGCCGTTACTTGCTTCATATAAACTTCCTTATATTTTTAAATTTGTTGACACGCTATGCCTTTACTTTAAGCCAAGCGCAAGCAAGTGACAACGTTAAGCACCAGCTAGATGCATGAAATTATTCAAAAGTTGAAAATAAATAGCATCTAAACTGCTAAAAACTCTGTTCAGAACTCACATTCAAAGTGCCAATCATTACCGATTTTTTAACATATTCAATAAATTGTGGCTCTTGCGTGTTTGATAACCTTAAGCAAAACCAGCAATATTTTTCTAGCAGTATATTATTAAAGTAATAACGCAATGTAGGGTAGCTTCTCTTGAAACAACAACTTGGCTTTACTTTATTAGAGTTAATGGTCACCGTGGCGATTGCCGTTATCTTACTAGGCATAGGCGTTCCCAGTTTAAATAGCCTATTTCAATCGATGTCGGCCGATGCCTCTGTTAACCGCATTATGCGAGAAATCCGTTTTGCTCGCAGCCAAGCCATAGATCTCAACCAACCGGTAGTTATTTGCGCATTGGCAAGTAACGGTAGCGACTGTGGTGGAAACATGAATGACGGCTTAACCGTATTTGCCGACGATAATGGGAACCACAAACTAGATGCGGGAGAAAAGGTATTACAGGCTGCTAATCCCTTTAACAAAGCAGGTAATACCGGCTTTGTTGGGGGGGTTAACCACTTCACTTTTGGTATTGACGGACTGCTTGCCAGCCCTTCTGGTAGAATTTATTTCTGTTCCAACGGTAATAATTATATTGACGGCGTGGTGGTCTCCTTAGGAGGCAACGTGCGCTTTGTCACCGATAGTGAAAAAGCTAACTGCCCCATATAACAGACTCAATACTGCAGTTCTGAAAAACGAGTATTGGCAGTATCGCTGCTAAAAGTGCGTTCAAACTCAACACATTCGAACTGGGTGATATTACCTAATTTTTGTATAGTTTTACGGTGCTCGGCATAACGACTATACATTTCATCGTTAATCTCCTGCATCTTATCTAAACCCTTAGGTGTAGCAATCACTACTTGGTCTTTACCTTTATCCCCAGCCATATAGCATTTAACGGTTTTACCCCAGCTAACCGATAACGGCAGCATCACCAGCAACAAGATTGTTAAGCCTTTCATAATTATCACCAACAGTCTGAGTTTGTATTTCCGAGAGCATCCTTAGCGAGTTTGGCACCCTCATCATTAATGGTAAATATTTTGCAATCTGTATCAGCAGAAAGCTGAGAACCAATAGCGGTGGCTTGCGCAGTAAAAGTACTAGCTGCCGAAGAAGTACTTATGGTGATGGTATAATAAGCATTTTCGGTATTGTAACTGGTGGCCCCTGACGCGGCTAAACCCAAGTCAGCCAAATTAGCGGTATAAGCAGAGTTATCCATGTAAAACTGTTCTTGTAATACCGCTAAGCTAGCCAGCTCTTTTTTCGCCTCTGAGCGGCGCGATTCAGCCACAAACGAGGTATAAGCGGGATACGCTACCGCAGCTAGAATAGCCACAATTGCCACCGCAATCATCAATTCAATCAGCGTTACGCCTCGTACTAAACGGCTCATTTAGTCCTCATTAAAGTAAAAATAAATTTGTTTAGGACTCATATCCATATTGGCCTCTCTAGAACCTTGCGAACAAGCGCCCGCTTCCTCACAAGTGTGTTGTTGCGTATCATCTTCATCGGCGTAATCGAGGTCTTCTCCTGGGTCACCACCAAATACTCTAACCACCGATTCACCTTGTTCATCTTCACCGGAATGAATGATTAAGTCATCAGGTACTTTATTATCCACATCATAATAACGTGAACTACTGGTATTAACGCCTATATGCATGTCTAGCGCGTAGGTACGTCCTTTACCAATGGTAGGGATAGTACAGGTTTCTGAATTTGCGACTTCAGGAATAAAAGACGTAAAGTACAACTCACCACCCAATACCAAGGCAGCACCTAATGATTTTTCACCATCTTCAAGCAAGTTGTATACCCAACCTTTGGCTGAACCTAAGGCGATCAACTGAGTTTCTATGGCCGTTTCATCACTTAAGTTGCCTATAGGATCGCTGGTAATGTTATATAACTCGTTGGAAACTATAGCTACCGGTTGTGAGCCAGAGTCTAAGGCCGTAAAGTCTGTTGGCTGCACGTTATAATCACGAAACATATAGAAACGGTTATCCACCCCATTTGGGTCTTTGTCACTCACCGGTTTAGTTCGATCACCACTGCCAATCAATACCGCATCGTAGGGGATCTGCTGAGCATCGGTAATGGTGACCTGATTCTCGCCCTCCCCAGTGGTCACCCGAGTCAATTTTTTCAAATAGGTTCTCACAATCACCGGTTCAGTGAAAAACTTGCGACGATCAGTCACTTCCGACTGATCACTAATGCTGGCTAAAGCGGTCATTTTCCATTTGTCTTGATTGTTAGAATAAAGGTCTACACGCCATACTTGACCACCAGTATCACCAAAATAGAGTCGGTCAATAGCACCATCCCCATCAGCATCCAGAGTTGACACTCGGGCAGGAACGCTATGAGTAAGTCGAGAATCATCGCCGTGAGTCAAGCTCCAAACTAAACTGCCATCTATCGCATCAACGATGAAGACTCCTCTTCCTTTGTCGTCGGTGGCAGGAATAGCTAAATCTTGGTTAACATCATAACCCGCACCAAAAATCACCACAGGATTGCTATGCCCTGGTACATAACCAACACTCGGTTGTGACCAGCTTTGTCCTAATTCACTCATTCCAGTACTAGAACTGTCTATTCTCCATAGCATTGTAGGTAAGTCAGGGTTGGTCAAATCCATGCCATAATAAGCATCACCACCGCGACGCAAACCAGTAAATACTAAGACTTTGTCACCACTAGAAGTATATTTCCCATCGTTATCAACATCTTTTAAAAATACCGTGGGAGTGCCATCTACCCCATAAACGTGCTGCGAACTGGCAATGTTATTACGTAAGGTTAACTGTCTACCCAACAATTCATAAGGGAAAAAGGCCCAGCTTTCTTCAACGCTAGCGCCTGAGTCTTTAAACATATGCATGGCACCGCCGTTGGTTCCAACTACGATGCGAATATCCATATCGTCTGGATCAGTGCTACCAGCATCCGCACCGCTGCGTAAGCCGTAATTAATCACCAGAGGACGAGAATGCAAAGGGTCACCCATTAAATCATCACGAATAGTAGTGCTACTATCTCCGTCATCATCATCTACATCGAGTCCCTTGATCCAATTTAGGTGCTCACCAAGCTCATCTTCTGGTACACCTAGATGGTTCGCCAACAAGGCCGAGCCTCCGGCTCTTGTCTCAAGGTTAGCGCTAGTAAAACCACTAAAACTACCGTTATTAGTTTGATTAAAATACACATTGCGCGAATCATTACTAACTAAGGTTTCCGATACCCCACCTAGCTCTACATTATTACCATCTTTAATCGACGACCAATAAGTCTTGGCTTCATCAATAATTGAACCATCAGCACCAATCGCAGGGTTGCCGTTTTGATCCGCCATATAACCCGCAGGGGCAAGCTGAAGCTTTTTCAGATTGCCTCGCCAACGCGGTGTCAACGAAGGTTTAAACATCGCATAATAAACTCGATCAAGAGTGCGAGTACGGTCGAAATTATTGCTGGTCACCGCTGGAGATACTAGAGAAGAGGTTTCTTCATAAATACCAATAAGCGCTTGCCTAAAAGCCGCTTCTAACGCCACCCCATCCTCTGCAGGATAGAAATTCCCTTGAGCATTTTCGGCGGTGGTAATAAGCATTGCGGAGCCACCTTGAATGACCTGCTCACCAAAGCCAATGGTTGAAATCTTAGCGTATTGGCGGCCTGACATATCAGGATTAATATCATTAGTATTCATCCACTTAGCTAGTACTGGTAAATAGCTGGTTGCGCTTCCTGTACCGAAACCGACAGGATTTTTCCAAGTACAGCCATTAACCGTAGTGGCATTATCACAACCCGCTACATTCAGAGTATTGATCGGCAAATTGCCTACGTTGGTATTTTCTTCGTCATCAACAGAGGGCGTACCATCGGTGACATAAATAATATTAATTGAACTATCGCAACCAACTTCATATGGTGAAATATAATTACTATTTGACTCGATAGTTCTATCACGATCATTCCTTTCGCTTCGACTTCCCCGTGTTCCGTAATCAACCGCTTCTCCAGCGAAATAATGTTTGGCTTCCATTAAGGTTTCCACTAAGGGAGTCCCGCCGTCGGCGGTTAATGCAATAATGTCAGTAATCAAATCCTGATTATCGTCAGAGGCTTGAATCCCCCTAATAACCCGCCCACCGTTATTAGATTCGTTGAATACCATTAAACCAAACTTAACTCCATTAATGGTACTAAGAGCATTTTCCATGGCTTCTTGGGCTATTTCGATCCTTGGGCGGGTGGTGGTAGCGTCGCCATAATGGTACCAGCGAAGGTAGTTCGCAGAATATAAAGTAATCAGGTAGCCATCATCAAAGGTGGCCTTGGTGGTTTGTTCGGCAGCGTCCTTATCTAAAGTATAGAAATCTTCGGTATTTCGTGCCGCGCCATTAATTGGATGACCTTGCGGCGCCGCTTCATAAGCATTATTACTCACTCGATATTGGCCGGGATTAATGGTTGAAACCACTTTGTCGTAAAAATTGCCGTCGCGATCTTGTAGCTTAACGGTAAAAGAACGAGGGTTACCAGATTCGTCCAGCAAGCGGCCTGTTTCATCGCTCGCTAATTCATAGTCATCAAGACAATCCAATACCGTATAGTTGGCGCCATTATTTAAGCGCACATCATCCCAAGAACCAGTTCCCCCTTGAATACGGTGTTCGCGAAAATAACCGGTGAAGACTCCATTCTTAGACAAAGCTTCGTAAGAAGCGGCACAGTTATTAATATCCCAAATAAAACGCCGATCGTCATTGGCCCCCGTTGGAATATAAGAGCCATCAACACCATTTACCGTAAAGTAAACGAACTCATTATTAAGGCTGTTTTGGGAGCTAATTGCTTCGGGGTAATCTTGATATTCCACATCCCCATTACTGTCGCGGTTATACCCCTCGCGCGTAGTAATATTCCAAGCCATGCTGCCCGAGGTATCAAAAATAATCAGTACTTTGGGGTCAGCAGAACTTAAGCTATTAAAATCAAATAAGAAAAGTTCTGTATCATCTGCCCACACAGGCATAGTGACCGCGATAGAGCACAGCCAAGCAAGCAGCCCCGATTTAAACCGAGTATTCATCTGCTTTCTCCTTTGTCTATTCAGTAGGTCTGGGACCTACAATTTACCGTTTTAGTTAAAGCATCGGCTGCTCTATACCGGCAGCTATTGATGTTGATGCTCTATTTGCCTTTCCATATTTTTTATTCGCATCGGCACGCAGATAACGGCACTGGGTAATTGCATTGTTACTACTAGCGCTAAAACTGCGCGCGCAAACCCCATCGATAGTATGGCTTAAGGTACCATCCGCCCCAGCTACAAAACCTGAAATGGCCATAGATTCAGCCGGAGTCATGGAGCCAATCGCCCCTTGTAAATTAGGATCAATAACTAATTGATTCATTTCCCCTTCCAACGCATGCTCTGCGCCAAGCCGGTCACCCATCGCTGCCGCCACTTTTAAGCCTTGATTAGAGTTACTCAGCAAAACACCGCCGAGAAAACTCAGAATCAACAGAAAGATCATGGCAACAAATAGCGCGGCGCCATTTTGCGAACGTATTGCCATAGCAGATTCCATCAAAACCTCATGTTCCTTAATGACACAACTGACTCAAACAAGGCGCGGCGGTAGTGATCATTAGCCGCTGCTACATTTATATCGCCAAGTTGGTAGCTTGTCTCATTAGTATAGTTTTGATCTTCAGTTAATGAGCGAACCAGTAAAAAGACTTTTGCCCCCAATACCCTGCCTTCACTCCACTGCAATGGAGTAACTGCAGAAGCCGCAACAAAAGAATTTATCACTCCGTCTTGAGCCGTATCAGTATCCACCCCTAACAACACCCGCATCCGTTCAATACCTTCAACTAACGGGCCACTCCCAGCCAAAAGCATGCCACTGTTTTTGGTAAGATGAAGCTGGCGCAAAACGGGTAGGCCAGATTGAGCACTCACATCGAGAAAGTACACTATATGCTGATATTCCCATACTTGACGGCCGGGCATAGCCGCCTCGGTAGGCCAAGGATCGGTTTTGCTGAAAATTTGTGAGGTGGCAGTATTGGCTGCAAAATAGTAGCGGTTATCGTCAAGATCAGCTTGAGCAGCCATCGGCGCGCCAATCACCCGTTTAATCCCTATCACATCAGAGTCCACCACCAGGTTACTGCGGTTGGCGACGCAAGCATATTGGCCACTCAGAGAATTAGAACTACTCACCTGCCCGACAAACAATGGACTAAAGCGACCATCGGCAGAAGGAAAGGAGCCTTCGGGAGTGCTACCCACCCAATCAATAGTACAGTCATTGGCTATTGCGCCATTTGCCACGATAACACCAGAGTTTCGTACCATCGGTTTACCGGTGTATTCACCAAAAAAGCCGACCATTTGCAAATCGCGAGTAATCAAGTGCATGGCGATACGACCACTGTCCATCAACTGTTCACTATGGTAGGTGGATTCGGTACTGCGCTGTGAGGCCACCAGAAAACTACCTATGCCAGCGGTAAGAAATAAACCTATAACAATGGCAATCAACCATTCAACTAGAGTAAAGCCACGTTGCTGAATCATGAAGCCACCCATGTACTTAGTAGCATGCTACGACGCTTATCAGTTTGGGCTCCACAGTTTTCTTCAACGGTATTGCCACTAGCGATGCCAGTAAATGACTGCCTTGATAGCCAACTCACCACCACAGTGAGCTGACCTTGAGGCGTTAGCAAAATACAACCGTTGGGTTTAACCAAACCGCCAGTAGACTCAGCGGAGTTAGCATTAAGCGCATACTCCCAATGATAAAGATCATAATTAACTAAATCGGCCATGGAGCAATTGCTCATCATGCCGCTATCTTGGGCACAAGCTGGACGGGTTCTTGCGGTTTGGCCATCGCCAACAATAACCGTAGCAGGGTTATTGGCTTGCCAAGCAAGATGATTTAAACGAATACGCTCAACCATATCCTCAGCTAGCTGCATAGCCACAGTACGCTGCTGAGTTTCAAAACTTGAACGTTTAGCAACAGCCTGCATTGCAACAACGGCAAGTAAACCTATAGCCAATATAAAAGTAGTGATAATCACTTCGATCAGAGTAAATCCTCTAACTCGAGCTTTTACCTTAGTTTGCATCCCTATCAATCCATCCATGAAGCTTTCTCGCTATCGATATAGTGAGGCCTTAACAAAATGATTGATAAGTACGGTATAGCGTAAAACAGCATAGATTGCTGTGTTTTTTACGCTATATGAGAGAGGTGTTTAGTTTTGTTGGCGAATACGTAATTCGGCGGGAACTTCAAAAATGGTGTTTTCTTCTCGTCCAGGGTTTTCCAATACAGTGACACCCCCCATTGCTTTTAGGCCGGTGACAACTTCCTGTACCAAGACTTCTGGGGCAGATGCGCCGGCAGTGACCCCAATTCGACTATGTGCCTCAAACCACTGACAATTAATGTCACTGACTCCATCAATAAGAAAAGCACGAGCACCAGACTTCTCAGCCTTTTCGCGCAAACGATTTGAGTTAGATGAGTTTTTCGAGCCAACCACCAATACAACATCTGACTTTTCAGCCAAATCTTTTACCGCGTCCTGACGGTTCTGCGTGGCATAACAAATATCGTCTTTACGCGGTCCTTGAATATACGGAAAGGTCTCACGAAGCGCATCAATGATAGCTGAGGTATCATCTACAGACAGCGTAGTCTGGGTACAGTAAAACAATTGCTCAGGCTTTTTCACCTTGAGCTTAGCGACATCTTCCACCGTCTCAACTAAGTAAATTCCGCCTTTAGGATTGTCATATTGGCCCATAGTGCCATTAACTTCGGGATGACCTTGATGACCAATCAGCACACACTCTATACCCTTGCGGCTAGCACGGGTGACTTCCATATGCACCTTAGTCACCAAAGGACAAGTTGCATCAAATATCTTCAGCGAACGTTGTTTGGCTTCAATGCGAACCGCTTGCGACACCCCATGGGCGCTAAATATACAAATGCTCCCTTCTGGTACATCACTCAGTTCGTCAACAAACTCTGCACCACGCTTACGCAAACCATCAACTACATAGCGGTTATGCACTACTTCGTGACGCACATAAATAGGCGCACCAAACAATTCCAAAGCGCGCTCAACAATAGAAATAGCGCGGTCAACACCGGCACAAAAACCTCGAGGATTAGCTAATAGTATCTCCACTATTACTCCTTAATTTACCGCTAAAATTTCTACTTCGAAAATCACACTTTGACCGGCCAGAGGATGATTAAAATCCACTGTCACCGAATCGCCCGTAACAGCGCGAACAATGCCGGGGATCTCACTGCCGTCGGGTTGAGCAAAAGCAATAATATTGCCTTCTTCTGCAGGAGCTTCGTCACCAAATTTGCTGCGTTCAAAATGCTGAATATTATCAGGATTACTTTGACCGAAGGCTTGATCGGCAGAGAGTTCGAAGTGACTTTTATCTCCCGGTTTTAAACCCAATAAACACCGCTCAAAGCCCTCAGTTAAACTACCATCACCCATTACTAATTGTGCCGGCTTAGGGTAGTTATAGGTGCTTTCGGCAATTGAGCCGTCACTCAGTTTCAAAACAAAATGCAGCTCTACTATACTACCTTGCTGAATCATTTAGCATCCTTGGCTTTAGGAGAAAGAAAACTATCAAGTACCAATAACACCGCACCAACACAAATCGCCGAATCCGCGATATTAAATGAAGGCCAATGATAGCCGCCAACATAAAAGTCTAAGAAATCAATCACATAACCAAAAACAATGCGATCAAACACATTGCCAATTGCGCCACCCAAGACCAAAGCATAAGCAATCGCTGACAGTTTTTGCTCGGCTGGTGTTTTCTTCATCCACCACAGCAACAGCACACTCACCACTACCGCAATAGCGGTGAAGAACCAACGTTGCCAACCGCCAGCATCACTTAAAAAGCTAAATGCGGCACCATAATTACGCACAGAGACCAAATTAAAGAATGGGGTAACAGCCACCGATTCATACAGATCAAAAGTTTTGGCAATGGCTAATTTAGTTAACTGATCCAGCACAAATACCAAAACACTTAACCAAAGCCAACGCAAGCCACTGCTATTGGCTTTACTTACTGTAAGTTGACTATGCATAACGACGTTGCTCACCTTCACCGGCAACGTTAGTCACACAGCGTCCACACAAACCTGGATGTTCTGGGTTGCTGCCCACATCTTCACGATGGTGCCAACAACGCTCACATTTTTCTGCCTCTGCGACTTCAACCAAGACCTTAAGATTACTCAATTCAGTCTCAGCAGCCTCATTACTCGCTTCAGCTAAAGGCATGAGTGTGACCTCAGAGGTTAACAATACGAAACGTAGTTCATCACCCAACTGGGCTAACAGGCTTTCAAGCTCTGCATCCACAAATAAGCTCACCTTGGCTTCCAAAGTACCGCCAATCTTCTTATCACGACGAGCTTGTTCTAAGTTCTTATTCACTTCATCGCGAATAGTGATCAGCTGAGCCCAGAACGCATCGTTAATACCGCTATCTTGCGCTAAGGCGCTCAAGCCTTCGTACCAAGTTTCGGTAAACACAAACTCGCTACGTTGCCCCGGTAAAGCTTGCCAAATTTCATCGGCGGTAAAGCTTAAAATAGGCGCAATCCAGCGAGTTAAAGCCTCAGCGATATGGTACAACGCAGTTTGACATGAACGACGCGCAATACCATCGGCCTTAGCCGTGTATTGGCGGTCTTTAATGATATCTAAATAGAAGCTGCCTAGTTCAATTGAACAGAAGTGCATCAGTTTTTGATACACCACATGAAATTGATACTGCTCGTAGGCATCAACAATCTCTTGTTGTACGGCAGCGGCACGGCCGACTACCCAGCGGTCAAGCTCAACCATCTCTTCTGCCGCTACAAGATGTTGCTCGGGCTCGAAGCCAGCTAAGTTTGCCAACAAGAAGCGAGAGGTATTACGAATACGACGATAAGCATCGGCGCTACGTTTAAACACTTCATCGGATACGGTCATTTCAGCCGAATAGTTAGTTGAAGCGATCCATAAACGCAAAATATCAGAACCAAGTTTGTTCCAGATATCTTGCGGAGCAATACCGTTACCTAAAGATTTAGAGAACTTATGGCCATTAGCATCTACGGTAAAGCCATGGGTTAATACCTGACGGTAAGGCGCTTTGCCACTAATAGCAGTTGAAATCATCAAGGACGATTGGAACCAACCGCGGTGTTGGTCAGAGCCTTCCAAATACATATCAGCAGAATGACCATTAAATTCTTTACGTGCAGCTACAACACTGGAATGAGTTGAACCAGAGTCAAACCATACGTCTAATGTATCTTCCACTTTACGGTATTGTTCAGCTTCATCGCCCAACAAATCTGTTGCGTCTAAATCCCACCAAGCTTGAATACCTGCTTGCTCTACTCGTTTCGCCACTTCTTCCATGAGTTCAACAGCACGGGGGTGCAATTGATTAGTCTCACGGTGTACAAATAAAGCAATCGGCACGCCCCAAGTACGCTGGCGCGAAATACACCAGTCAGGACGGTTTTCTACCATGCTTTCGATGCGGCTTTGCCCCCAATCAGGGATCCACTGAGTTTTTTCTATTTCTTGCATAGCTTGCTTACGCAAACCATTTTGGTCCATGCTAACAAACCACTGCGGTGTAGCGCGGAAAATAATCGGAGTTTTGTGGCGCCAACAGTGTGGGTAGCTATGACGATACGCATGATGATGCAATAACGCGCCAGTTTCTTTTAACTTCTCTACCACACTATCGTTAGCTTTAAATACGTGCTGACCAGCGAAAAACTCGGTATCAGCCAAATACACGCCGTTATCACCGACTGGGTTAGCTACTTCTAATTGATATTTTTGGCCTACCGCGAAATCTTCTTGACCATGGCCTGGAGCGGTATGTACACAGCCAGTACCCGATTCAGTAGTCACATGGTCACCTAAAATGACCGGAACGGTAAAGTCGTAAAAAGGGTGCTTTAATTGAACGAGTTCTAAATCTTGCCCCTGACAGTACCCCAAAGCATGGAAATGGCTCGCACCAAAGCGCTCTACACACTGCTCCATTAGCTCACGTGCTAAAATTACACGCTCTTTACCGACTTCGGTTTCAATTTGCACTAACACATATTCAAGATGGGCATTTAAAGCAACCGCGCGGTTTGCTGGTAGCGTCCAAGGCGTAGTAGTCCAAATAACCGCAGAGATAGGGCCTTCTCCACTCACCCCATCCGGATGGGCAAATTTAGCCAAAACTTCGTTTTCATCCACAGCGGTGAAACGAACATCAATCGCCGGAGAAGTTTTATCTTCATATTCCACTTCTGCTTCTGCCAAAGCACTACCACAATCGGTACACCAATGCACAGGCTTAGAACCTTGCAGTAAATGGCCATTATCGATGATTTTAGCCAAAGCACGAATAATATTCGCTTCTGTATCGAAGTTCATAGTGAGGTAAGGATTTTGCCAATCACCTAAAATGCCCATACGAATAAAATCACTACGCTGACCATCAATTTGCTTGGCTGCGTAATCACGACATTTTTGGCGGAACTCAGCAGCAGTAACCTTTTTACCTGGCTTACCGACTTTCTTCTCTACTTGTAACTCGATGGGCAGACCATGACAGTCCCAACCAGGCACATAGGGAGAGTCGAAATCAGACAAGGTTTTCGACTTAATGATAATATCTTTTAGTACCTTATTTACCGCATGGCCAAGGTGAATATTACCGTTAGCGTAAGGAGGACCATCATGCAAGATAAAGCTTTTCTTACCTTTTTTAGCCTTTCTAATTTGGCCATACAGATCTTTTTCGTTCCAGCGTTTCAGCATGGCAGGTTCGCGGTTCGCTAAATTGCCTCGCATCGGAAATTCAGTTTCAGGTAGGTTAAGAGTATCTTTATAGTCGCTCATCGAATTACGTTTCCAGTCTATTACTCAGCAAGGCCATAGTAGGCTTTTGCTCGCTTAATATCGAGATCCACTTGGGTTTTTAAGGCCTCAAGCGAATCAAATTTTTGTTCATCTCGTATCTTTAACTGCGGTTCAACCACTAAGCGCTGTCCATACAGTGCGGCATCAAACTCAAATAAGTGAGCCTCTACCAATAAATCTTTTCCTGCGGCGGTTGGCCGCCAGCCAATGTTAGCGATGCCTGAAAAGCGATGCTCTGGCTGATGTTCTATATAAGCCTTAACTGCAAACACGCCATGAATTGGACATACATGACGCGCCACTTTCAAATTGGCCGTAGCAAAACCTAACTGACGCCCCAACTTTTGGCCGTGAATCACTTTGCCATTAAAGCTAAATCGGCGACCCAACAATTGCGCCACCGAATTAAAATCTGATTCAGCTAAGTATTGGCGCAATAGGGTACTACTGACGCGTTGCTGATTCATACAAAATGAATCAGTGGCAGTAAGCTCAAAACCAAACTCTGCTTTAGCTGCTTGCAGGAGAGCAAAATTGCCCTCACGCCCCTTACCGAAATGAAAATCATCGCCCACGGCAAGATATTTAACACCCAACAACTCTACCAACAAATGACGAATGAAATAGTCAGCACTTTGCTGGGCAAACGCATGACTAAAACGCACCACCAATAAGCGATCAACCCCTAGCGCTTTTAGCTGTTGGTATTTATCGCGAAAACGGCTAATTCGAGCTGGGGCCTGATGCTTGGCAAACACCTCTAGAGGCTGCGGCTCAAATATCATTACCACAGCCGGCAAGCCGCGCTGGCGAGCTTGTTCCACCAAACACTTAATCACCTGCTGATGGCCTAAATGCACACCATCAAAATTACCAATACTTAAAGCACAGCCATAATGGCGTGCTTTAATGTTGCGTATACCGCGAATTAACTCCATTCCGGCGCCTATTTCGTCAAAAACTCGCGGATTATAGCTTGTTTAGTCCCCAGTTACAGCCCCGAAACTGCTTTTCAAATGCGCTAAACGGATCCCCAAAGCAAATAATAAACCTAGGTAAACAAACAAGGCCGCCATAACACAGATAACCAGTTGCTGTACGCTTTGCCACCAAGTCAAGCCGAACCACTCTGCTGCAGTAGGGGACAAGTAAGCGATAAGCCCCCCCATCAACACTGCGGCAACAACAATTTTAGCAAGGCAAAGCGTCGTGGCAGGACTTAAACGGTAGACTCCTTGTTGATACAAACCGCGATACAAAAGACTGGCATTTAACAGAGCAGAAAGTGCAGTAGCAATAGCCAAGCCTACGTAACCATAAGGAATGGCAAAAATTAAGTTGAAACTCATATTACTGAGCATGGCTATAATGCCAATCTTTACTGGCGTTTTAGTATCTTGACGCGAGTAATAGCCCGGTGCCAACACCTTCACCAACATGAAGAACAGCAAGCCTCCGCTATAAGCCATCAAACTATACGAGGCGTTAAGTACATCTTGTTGGTCAAAGGCACCACGCATGAACAAGACCTGCAAAATGGGTTGACCTAACATTGCCAGTCCTACTGCCGCAGGGATCCCCAAGAAACACACCATGCGCACCGCCCAGTCCATGGTTTGTTGAAACTGCTGAGGGCTTTTATCAACATGCCGTTGTGACAAACTCGGCAAAATAACGGTTGCGATAGCAATACCAAACAAACCTAAGGGAAACTCTAGTAAGCGGTCGGAGTAGTACAACCAAGAGATTGAACCAGTAACTAGAAAGCTGGCAATTAAGGTATCAAGCAATAGGTTGATTTGGCTTACCGATACACCGAACAAGGCCGGAATCATTAAGGTGCGAATTTTTACCACCCCGGGATGGCGCCAACCCCAACTGGGTTTACACAGCAGCTTCAACCTAAACAAGAAAGGCAACTGAAACAGGAATTGTAGCAAGCCACCAAAAAAGACCCCCATGGCTAAACCCACTTCAGGCTGAGCCAACTGCGGAGACACCCATAGTGCAAAACCAATAATCACCACATTCAATAATACTGGGGTAAAAGCGGCCACAGCAAAACGACCAAAAGCATTCAGAATCGCTCCCGATAAACCAGTAAAAGTGACAAACCATAAATAAGGGAAGGTGATTTTCAACAAAAAGGCCGATAGCTCAAACTTTGCCGCATCCGGGCCATCGTTTAGCCACGAAATAAACCACCCTGTGCCAAACAGAGCCGCCACCAAAGGCGAGCCAACGATACCCAATAAAGTCACAGCTGTAACCACTACACCTAAAGTGCCGCTTACTTTGGCGATAAGCTGCCTAACGTCGTCTTCGCTACTACTTTGCTTGTATTCCGTCAACACTGGCACAAAGGCTTGAGCAAAAGCGCCCTCAGCAAACAAGCGACGTAAAAAGTTAGGGATTTTGTTAGCAAAGAAAAACACATCTGCTGCTACGCCTGCGCCCATCAAATTGGCGATAACGACATCCCTAACCAAGCCTAATACACGAGAAATCAAGGTCATCGCACTAACAGTGACGCCTGATTTTAACAAAGTTCTACTCAATGCCGATTCCTGTCGCTAATTAATACAATTTCCTCTGCCCTAACATAAAAAATGCTGGTAGAATTGCGCCACAGTTTACCCGCCTATAAAGATCGATGCTACGGGCAGAGCAATTACTTCAGTTTTACTTGCTTGGATTTTATAGTTGGTTAAAAATTGTTTGACATAAACATGAAAAACGGGCATATTCCACGGCCTTTAAATTCATAATTCCAAGACAAAGTTCAGGAGTTACACTTGGCTAATATTAAGTCAGCTAAAAAACGCGCTATCCAAGCTGAAAAGCGTCGTCAACATAACGCTAGCCGTCGCTCTATGATGCGCACTAATTTGAAAAAAGTTATTGCAGCTATCGAAGCCGGCGATAAAGAAGCAGCACAAGTTGCATACCAGGCAGCTCAACCTGTACTAGACCGTTACGCGTCTAAAGGTTTGATCAGCAAAAACAAAGCCGCTCGCCATAAGAGCCGTCTTGTAGCTAAAATCAACGCTCTTTAATTTAAAATTAAGAGCTTGAAAAAAAACCGGCCTTAGCCGGTTTTTTTATCTTTATTTCTCAACAATTAAGCACAATACAATTTATGTAATTGGCCTAACACGGCCTTCGCCTCTTCACTGGATAATGAATAGAAAATGGTTTGAGACTCTTTACGAGTGGCTACCAATTGGTCTTTACGTAACCAAGCTAAATGCTGAGACAGGGCAGACTGACTTAGCTGAACTCGTTGATTCAACTCCCCTACCGTTAGTTCGCCCTCTAATAAATGGCACAAAATCATCAAACGGCTTTCATTAGCAAGAGCTTTTAATAGCTTTAATGCTGGTTTAGCATTCTTCTGCATGTCTTCTATATTCATCTTTCTACCCAACAGGATCTTCTTCGCCGACTATACGTGAATTAAACTCGGCTCGCCAGATGCGGGGCAATGAACTAAAAACTTACCACAAAAAAAGCCGCTAAAATGCGGCTTTTGTCGTTAAGTATCGGTTACTGGGCGATAATTCGATATTGCATAGTGGCATCATTTAACTCAATGATGTAATCACCAACAACATTAGTGTAAATATCAGAGCCAGTTTGCTCCACTATACCGTCGCTATTACTATCACCATAGTTGTTCGACCAATCACCACTTAGATCAAACTTAAAGCGTTGATCTTGTTGACCATCAAAACTCACACTCACCTGCCAAACATTGTTAGCCACCAGGTTCATTGCCGTAGTTTGCCAAGCGTTGGCTGTACCGCGGAAGTACAACTGCTCGAAGTTACCAGTATAATTGGCATTAGGATCAATCACTTCAACCCCAACTGAGGCTTGAGCAGTTTTACCGCCATCGTCAGTCACAGTTAACGTCATGCCGTAAGAACCCGCAGTATTGTAGGTCACAGTAGTGGTTTCAGAGGTCACGCCATTGCCCCAAAGGTAAGCAGCAATTACTCCATCACTATCACTAGAGCCTGCCGCACTATAGGTAATGCTTTGCCCAATATCGATTTGTATGGCCGAAGCCCCAATGACCGCAACCGGCGCATTATTAGCATAAAGCTCGCTAATGCTATAGCTCATGGTTTGGTCGTTCACTTCTATTAAGTAAGAACCGACTACGCTGGTATAGATATCCTCGCCAGTTTGCTCCAAGCTGCCATCGGCACCATTATCGCCATAGTTGAGACTCCAATCACCGTTAAGGTCAAACTTGAAGCGTTGGTCTTGTTGTCCGTCAAACTCTACTTGCAACTGCCAAGTATTATCGGCCACTAACTGCATTGCACGAGTCTGCCAATTGTTAGCCGTCCCACGGAAATACAACTGAGCGAAGTTTTGTGCTTTGTCATCACCTTCTACAGTAAGCACCACTTCAGCAACATTGCTAGCCCCTTCGTTGTCAGTCACGGTAAGCGTAATGGCTTGCGTTTCAGTAACCACTACATCAATGTTTGACGTTGTCTCTCCGGTGCTCCATAGATAACTAGCGATTGAACCATCTTGGTCGCTAGAATTAGCCGCACTCAAGGTAACGGTGGTACCCGCTGTTACGGTTTGGCTATCTAGAGAAATCACCGCTACAGGAGCTATATTAGGCGCCACGGTTAAAGTAACAGAAGTACTCGCTGTTTTACCTAAGTCATCAGCTACGGTAAGGCTAATGGTTTGTGTTTCATTGACAGTGACAGTAATTGCGCCACTGGTTTCGCCTGTACTCCAAGCGTAGCTGGCAATAGAGCCATCGCTATCGCTTGAACCCGCAGCACTGAGTGTTACAACGCTACCTTTAGTCACGGTTTGACTGGCCGGGCTAATTACCGCAATTGGCGCAGCATTACCATCTAAGCCGTCGGGCATGCCAGCTGCAATTGCACCGGCGGCAACACTCCAAACACCATCACTTACTTGATAGTTTTGTCCGCCGTTGTTGTCCCAAGCACCACTACAGTTGTTAGTAACAAATTCCAACTGTGTTTCATCTACCAGATCAACAGTCAAACTGTACCAGTCATCTCCCAAGTTCTGCATCTCTTCACCAGGAGCGGTAGTCCAAGTCACGGTACCGTCCACAGTGTAGTACAAACAAACTTGTCCCCAGCCGTTGGTATCTTGGTAATAAACTGTAGAAGTGAGCGACTGACCCGCAATGCGGTAGGTTACACTAGCAGAGGCAGTTTGACCTACGCTGTCGGTCACTGTTAGTGAAATGGTGGTACGCTCATCTAAAGTTACGCTGATTGAAGGCGTGGTTTCACCTGTGCTCCATAAATAACTAGCAATTGGACCTTCTTCATCGCTTGAAGTTGCAGCGCTTAGTGTTACCACGGTGCCTGCGTTAACTTCACCGCCAGTAGCGTCGATAACCGCAACGGGGCGTTTATCGCCAACAACCACGTTGTCAGTGAAGAACATCGCTTCACCAGTAATCTCACCATTCACGTCTTCAACAACTTTTCCGCTAGCGGCGGTGAACTGACCAGCACCCACATACACCTGTTGGATTTCCGAGCGCGTTACGTTGCCTTTACTATCGGTGGCTTCGATGTAGTAATCCAACAGCTGTTCTTGATATTGGTCAATGTAGCTGAAGTACATGTTGCCAATTTTTTCGGCAGGAACCACTTCAAACATTTCCTTACCGCTTGGCTGCCAATCTACCCCATTAATATCGGTGCTCAAGTCACGCTCTGTCATACTAAAGGTTTGCCATTCACCCACTCGTGATGGATCAACATTGGGATCGCTGACATGAGCGCTTGGATCATAAAGTTTAAAGGTTTTATCTGTGGCAGTAGCCCACTTATCGGTATGTACCCGCACCTTAACTTTAATGTCTTGAATTCCGTTTACGTCGTAACCATAGGTATAGATAGCAAATTTAGTATCGGCGTAAACCGTTGCCCAGCCCTCTGCTTTGCTCGAATTCGCACTACCTGGATTATAAGGGTAACGTTGTGGCCACCAAATAGAAGGTCCGGTTTTATCCTGACTTAAATTGGCTTCAACGTAAGGTTGCGTGAAGTGCAAAGACTGATTAAACGAAATAGTAGGTTTTACTCCATCATCCACGTTTTCGTCGTAATAACCGAAACCAGAATCAATCGACGCAATCAAGAAATACCAGCCAAGCTCTGCTGGGTTAGCACCACCAGCATAGTTATTAGCCGCATCGCCTTTCACCGGATAAGACAGCATCCAAGGGTTTAGCTGATTGCCTGGATAGGTTACTTCATTATCTAACGCGGTTGTTGGGCTCCAGTAATTTGGATTATTGTCTAACCAAATTTGCTCAGCGGTTTTTGCATAGTTTTCAGCCGCTTGCAACAAGGCAAAGTTACGCTCTAAATAATGGTAGCCCAGCTCAAGTGAGACCATGTGCTGACGCGTCGCCTCGAAATCAGTGCCATTAACCGTGTTGAAGTCAGCCATTTGGCCGGCCCATACACCCATAGGAATATGCCAGTGGTACCACGTTGGATCGGCCGATGAGTCACGGGTATCAATCCACGAGCCGTCTTGAACGTGAACCACGTCATCAGTAGGGATAGGATAGGCTTGCAAGTACTCATCTACACCCATGCCACGCACTGAACTATCAGCGTAAGTTACGTTACCAGAGTTAGCCCAAGTACCGCCGTCACCGGCCCGACCAGAAGAGTTATCGCCATCGTGAGCAATAGTAAAGTATTGAGTTCGCCCAATTGACGCTGCATCGCCTTCAAAGCTTTTCAATACATCCGCAGTGATAGAACCCTGATAACCTTCTTCCCAAGAGCTAGCTTGCTCAACTGGAATACCAGCCACCCTATGCTCTTCACCCGTTTCAGGGTCAACATACTGAACCCAGTGAGGGATAGAAGCGAAAGGGAATTTATTGTAGGTTGTCTGCTGCTCATTAAACATGTGCAGCTCAGCCCATGCACCAATATCACTGACATTTTGTAAATCAGCCCGGTTGGGTGGCGACACTAAGGTATCTTTACCAGGGTCATTGAGGTAAGGATAATCACGTAAGGTTCGTGAATAGTGCACATTCCCCAATACCGACCACTCGATGCCCAACTTAGTTAGCGCCGGGATAATGCGCTCAGAGAAACCTAACTCCGTTGGGAAAAAGCCCTTCGATGAAGTAAAGGAATTACCTAAGAAATAATCTTGCGCCAAGGTGACATTTTGATAGATCAAATCTTTCAAGAAATACTCATTACCCACCAAAGGCCCCATCGAGTGGTGACCAGCAAAGTGAATGGTATCTAAAGCTTTATAACCATTAGTGGTTTTGGTCGCTGTTTGAGTATTACGCCAATAGTCACCCCAGCCTAGGTTGTAACCACTAAGGTTACCCAGCTCGGCAAAGCTTTGTACATTATTAATCACCGATGCCGACATCGTCACATGCGTTTGGCTTTGCGGATGATTACCATTATTCCCTAGGGCCGTATCCATTGGCCAACTTAAGTAAGCGCCGGTTTTTGCATGATGTTGATAGTATGAGACTAAATCATCATGCGGCATGGGCGCGCCACTACCAGGAATGAAGAATGTGTAATTGGCTGGGGGGTTGTTTTTAAGGTTAATAACTTGGCCATCGTAGGTATAACGAACTGGTTCACCTACTGCCAGATTGTCGTATTCAGTTACATCGTAGTAAGGCCAAAAGTTTGGCATATGATTGTGATAAATATGGGTTGCCGCAATTTCTGCCTGCGCAGAGATCGAGGCTGCCACCATACTTATGGCAAACACCTTTTTCATGATTTGCTTCCTTTCCCGCACTCGTTGCTCTCAAGCCACTCATACGTATTACTCGCCGATAAATATGCAGAAGCCAAACATGGGAAAGTTTAGTGTTAACCGAATTTATATTGCCCAACTACCGTTCGTTTCTGCGCTTAGATGCCTAAGGCATACGCAATTAAGCCCATTGAGATGAGTGGGCTTACGCGTTTCTGTACAACAGCTCTATTACCGAGGCCAAGTGCCAAAACGTGGAGCTAGCAGAACGTTCATTTTGACTAGTCTTTGCTAGCCATTTATTAGAATTGACGCTATTAGCTGCAACTCAATGCAGATTGAGTTCAACTAGTATTGATATGTTTAGTACGCAGATTAAGGGGTGAATGATGAATAACTAAGCTACTTTTATAAATAATCAGCACGACTTCAAAAAAATATAAAACCTAAAGCAAAAAGCTAGAGCCAAATCACAGTGAAAAAAGCTAAAAATATCAGATAACCTCGCCCAATTTACAATTAGACAACATAAATTAGAACTAATGATCAGGATCCGCAAAATTTAATATTTCAGCCTGATTTTGCAATTGCCATTGGCCAGAAAACAAGCTTGAGAAATCACTATTACATAGCTGCTGCACCGAGGGATGTTGAATCATTCGCTCAGCAAACAATAAATGATATTCCTCAGTCAGCTCCTTAGTAATACCAATTAAACGCGTATTGGGATTAGCTAAAATTTCATCGGTGTAAATTGCTGGCGCTACAAAAATACCATCGGTATATGCACCAAAGGCTTTCATTAAAGCAGCATCATCAAATTCACCTAATACCGATACGTTTAACCCCAGCCCGTCAAACCAAGTCCACAGCTTTCTTCCTAATGCACTGGTTCGGGAAGGTAACAACAAACTGCGTTGTTCCAAGCAGGCAGGAAAGTCTGCGCTTGGTAGAGGCTCGTTAGCAAAAAAAGCCACGCAACTCTCGCCTAGCTTTTTACTTAACACACCATCTTGCTGCGCATGATCTAAACCGCAATCAGATAAAATCATATCCAATTTATGTTCAGCTAACTGCGACAATAACAAATCGTGCGTAGACTCGACGCAGCGCAAGCGAATATTGCCATTAGGCGGCACGGCAGAGAGTAAAATACGGCTAGCTAAACGCTTGGACAAGGCATCCGCAACCCCAACTTCAAACAACAGTTTTTCCTGCTGGGAATAGTTCACAATATCCAGCATCTCGTAGCTTAAGCTAAACATTCTATCGGCATATCGATATACCAAATGGCCAAGTTCAGTCGGAGTGATTTTAGGTCCCCGTCGAATGAATAACTCTCCGGCCAAACGCTGTTCCAACAGCTTAATTTGTCCAGTGACCGTTTGTGGAGTAAGAAACAATGCCTCGGCGGCTGCCGTAACCGAGCCTCGTTTATAAGTCATCCAAAAGTAATACAGGTGATTATAATTTAAATGTGACATGTTCTACCTACCAACAAACCCCGAAAACGGGGTTTGTATACGCTAAAAATGATCTGAGGCTAACTTATAACGAAGAGCGCTCGGCGATATTGGCCTGCTGGGCACGCCGTTGGGGTGCTCTACTCGTGAGCTCGCGAGTTGCCCAATGCAATAAACCATAACCTACTATAGCCGCACTAATCGAGCCAGCCAATATAGCTAAACGAGACAAGGCTATCAGCTCACTTTGCCCAGAAAACGCCAGTGACGAAATAAAGATGGACATAGTAAAGCCAATTCCACAGAGCACAGAAGTCGCAAACAATTGAAGGTTATTTGCCCCCTCGGGCAACTTAGCCAAACCCGCTCGAATCGCCAAACGACTCGCGATATAAATACCTAAAGGTTTGCCCAGCAATAAACCGAACATTACACCTAAAGCGAGCGGGCTTTGAAAGCTGTCTAAACTAATACCTGTTAAGGGTACGCCGGCATTAGCAAAAGCGAAAATAGGCACAATGATAAAGCTTGAGGCTGGATGCAGTGCATGCTCTAATTTCTTCAGCGGAGAGCCACCAAACTTAGCCTTAATAGGGATCATAAAGCCTACAATAACCCCAGCTAAAGTCGCGTGCACTCCAGATTTAAGTACCGCCACCCACAATACCGTGCCTAAAAGAAGGTAAGCAGCTACACCAGCGTGACCACGACGGTTAAGTAAATATAAACCGAAGGTGGCAGCCGCCGCCCATATTGCCGGAACAATCGCCAGTTCACTGGTGTAAAATAGGGCAATCACAATAATCACACCTAAGTCATCGGCGATAGCCAAAGCCAATAAAAAAACTTTTAAACTAGCAGGGACTCGCTTCCCTAATAAGGCCATCACACCAAGCGCAAAGGCAATATCAGTTGCCGCAGGAATCGCCCAACCTTTGGTCAATTCGGCATCCCCTATATTGAATACTAAATAAACCAGTGCAGGCACCACCATTCCGCCCACCGCAGCAACGACTGGCAATAGTGCCCGCTCTTTTGAAGATAAAGCACCTTCAACTAATTCGCGTTTAACTTCTAGGCCAATAACCAAAAAAAAGATCGCCATTAAACCATCGTTGATCCACAGCAACAGCGGTTTATTAATATCAAGATCGGCAATGCGAACTTGTAGAGGAGTATCGAGAAAAGCAAAGTAGACGGGTGATAACCAAGCATTATTTGCCATTAACATAGCAATAACCGCAGCCAGCATCAGCAAAATACCACCAGCGGCTTCCATTCTTAAAAAGCGTTCAATAAATGACTTCATAACAGCTCACAATGAGAAATTAAAAATCATTTTACTGAGCAAGGGCTTGAAACATATTCATTTCTAATTGCGCTTACCATCGGAATAACCGATGATAATTAAAGTAATAAAAAGTTTAACTAACACTTAACAAAAAAGTGTAATGAAACTCCGTTCCAAATAAGCAATGAAGCGGAGTATTAAAAGGCTTTAAACGGAGAAGGGATAAGCTATCGCGTCATGATATTGGTAAGCGCTCACTTCGAAATCATCCAAGGTCACCCAAGTTTCTAAATCTTCTAGGGTTTTAATATCCGGATTGATATGTAACTGTGGGGAAGCAAATGGCTGACGTTTTAGCTGAACCTCTTTCATTAATGGCAATTGGTCTTCATAAATGTGGGCATTAACAATTTTATGATAAGCCTTGCCCGGTTTGTGTCCGGTAATTTGCGCCATCAGCGCCAAAAAGGTAAAGACTTGTATTTGATTAAAGTTCTGTCCAAGAGGAACATCGCAAGAGCGCTGCGATGAAGTCAGGTACAAGGTATCGCCCAATAACGAAAAAGTATGGGTATGCATACAAGGACGCAAACAACCAAGATGAAATTCACCAGGGTTATAAAAAGACAGGATTTCACCACGGTCATCAATGCCCTGTGATAGGTCATCTACAATTTTACGCAACTGGTCAATACTGCCGCCCTCAGGCTTACGCCAAGAGCGCCCTTGTACACCATAAACCCGCCCCATGTCATTTTCACCTTTGCGCGCAGGGTTGTTTAACCAAGCTTGGTTTTCATTGGCGTTAGCCAGCCAAGTCGGTGTGCCAAGAGCTTTAAAATCAGCCGCATTATCCAAGCCTCGAATATAGCCCAGTAGCTCAGCAATAGCGGCCTTCCAATAACTTTTTCGAGTCGTCACCAAAGGAAATTGATTATTTGCTACATCATATTCCAAGTCTGCGTTAATCACTGTCAAGCAACGCTTACCTGTACGCTGGTTTTCTACCCAGATGCCTTCATCAACAATCCGCTGACAAAGCTCTAAATACTGTTTCATACTGCTCTCTCTTTAACATTTCGGCGATAAGCCCAAGCGATAAATATTCCACCAAAAATAATCATCGGTAACGATAATATCTGTCCCATACTCATGCCAAAACTTAACAAACCTAAGTGACTGTCCGGCTCACGGAAGAATTCTATAATAAAGCGGAAGCAACCATAACCCAGTAAGAAAGCCCCTGAAACAGCCCCCATTGGTGGTTTACGCTTAGCATAAGCGAGCAATAATAGTAACAGTACCACCCCTTCTAGGGCGAATTCATACAACTGCGAAGGATGTCTGGCGATGGGGCCCCCTGTAGGAAACACCATGCCCCATGGCATATCGGTAGCCCTACCCCATAATTCACCATTCATGAAATTACCCAAGCGTCCAGTGGCTAAACCAAAGGGAATTAAAGGAGCAATAAAATCAGCGACGGTAAAGAAATGCCGCTGAGTCTTTTTAGCAAACCATAGCATGGCGGTAATCACACCTAGCAAACCGCCATGGAACGACATACCACCAGTCCAAATCTTAAATAGATAAGTTGGCTCTTCTATTAAATGGGGAAATTGATAAAACAGCACATAGCCAATACGACCACCTAAAATCACCCCGATAAAACAATAAAACAGCAAGTCGCTAACTTCATCACGTTTCCAGCCACTGTTAGGTTTGTCTGCCAGACGCCCCCCTAACCACATGGCAAACAAGAAGCCAAATAAATACATTAAACCGTACCAGCGTACATCGAGCGGCCCGATGCTGATTGCTATGGGGTCTATATCAGGAAATTGCAAAGGTGTAGACACAATAAAAAGCTCTATTTAAGGACTAAAAAGAATGGGCATTTTGCAGTGAAAGAGCTCATGACACAAGCTCTTAGCAAAACCGGACTCAATGTTTACTTACGCGCACTAACTGCGATAAATCATGCTGTTCTAGATAGCGAAATAGCAAACTATAAATTGCCGCGCCACTTTGGCTTTGCAGAATTTGCTCACCCAAATTGCTCAACTCAGCCACATCAACATGACGAATAATGTACTTAATTTTGGCCAAATTGAAACTAGACATACTCAATCGTCGATAACCAAGTGCCAATACCAACAAGGCTCCAACTGGGTCTCCGGCTAGTTCACCACAGAAACTCACCGGCGTGGTATGCAAGTTAGCTTGAACAATAATTTGTTTAAGTGCACGCACCACCGCAGGATGGAAGGTATTAAATAAACCAGCAACTCGAGTATTATTACGATCTACCGCTAACAGATATTGGGTCAAATCGTTACTGCCCACCGACCAAAAATCTACCCGTTGAGCTAATTCAGGCAACACAAATAATACTGAAGGAACCTCTAACATAACGCCATGCTTCGGCCTTTTGGGCTCTTCATCAAGGCCTAATTCATCAAGCACTTCAACCCAAGCCTGCTCTAATAAGCGGGAAGCTTCATCCACTTCATTTAAACAACTAATCATCGGCAACATTATTGATAAGTTGCCACACTCTATGGCTGCACGATACATAGCCCGAGCTTGTACTAAAAAGATTTCAGGATGATCGAGGGTTAAACGTATTCCACGCCAACCAAGAAAGGGATTTTCTTCCACAATCGGAAAATAAGGTAACTGTTTATCACCACCCACATCCAGCGTGCGCATGCATACATTTTTATCACGGTAGCTGTTTAAAATATCGCGATACCGGATGAACTGTTCGTCTTCCGAAGGAAAACGATCCTGCATCAAAAAAGGCACTTCTGTTCGATACAGACCTACACCATCGGCGCCAGCGTTAATTGCAATATCGCTATCCGCACTTAAACCAGCGTTAATTAACATCTCGACTTCTACACCATCAAGGCTCACTGCGGGTTTATCTAAATCTTGCTGAACCAGTGTATTTAGCTCGCTTTCTTGCGCTAATAAGGAATAATATTCATCACGAACTATCTTGTCAGGGTCAACAAATAACTCTGCTGAATAGCCATCCAAAATGAGCTCGGTACCACGCAATTTATTAATGTCGAAACTTAAGCCCATCAGCGCAGGGATCCCCATCGCTCTAGCTAAAATAGCGGCGTGAGAATTAGCAGCGCCCCGCTGTGAAATAACACCAGCTAAAAACTGACGAGGAATTTGCGCAAACATCGTGGCTGTCACTTCTTCTGCGACAACGATCACCGGTTCAGTGGGAAATAATTCGGCACTCGGGCCTAATAACAAGGCATGTAGCAAGCGTAAGCCTACATCTTTAACATCTATCGCCCGCTCTTTGAGATAAGGATCACTCATTTCTGAGAACTGTTGAACATAATGCTCAACCACCATCCGCAAGGCCCCTTCAACCTGATAGCCTTGCTTAATCTTATTACGAATATCACCCGCTAAACTGGCATCGGCCAGCATGTGCTGATAAAGGTCGAAAATAGACGCTACATCTTTGGGGAGCTGTTCAGACAACTTTATGGCTAAGCTATGAAACTCTTCACGAGTGATATCTAAAGCAACATTAAAACGTTCTAATTGGTGCTCAACATCATCGGTTTCAACAATTTGCTGCTGCTCTAATTCGCCACTGGAACGATTAATCCAAGCCTTGGCAATAGCAATACCGCTGGAGCTGGAACCCGCTTTAATTGCTTTAAGCTGCTTACGTTGGTTAGGCTCACTAAGTACGGTTTGAAAATCAGTATTGGCTAACACGCCAGCCAAGTGGGCCGCGAGAGTGACTAAAAAGGATTCTTCACTTTGGTCATAACTACGCGCTTCAGACTGTTGCACCACTAACACACCCAAAACTTTGCGGTGATGAGTAATAGGTGTACCGAGAAAAGAAAAGAAACCTTCTTCTGCAGTTTCAGGAAGATATTTAAAATGAGGGTTACTTCTGGCATCAGCCACATTAATCGGCTCTTCACGAGCCGCGACCTGACCAACCATGCCCTCTCCCAAGGGCATGTAAGCTATACCAACAGCCTCTTGGGCTAAACCATCAGTTGCTCGAAGCACTAACTGTTGCTGCTGAGGGTCAATTACATACACCGAACAGCAATCTGTTTTCATAGTATGGCGAATTTTCTGCACCAGTATCGCCAATGCGCCGTCAAGAGAATCAGCATTGCTTACCTGTTCAACAATGGCACGTAACTCGCCTAACACTAACTATGCTCCTTTACGCTTTTTAAATCGTCGTCGTTTGTCTTTTCCTTGGTTTTTCTCGGAACGATTGAACGGCATGGCCGTACTCACAAACTCTTTTAAAGCTCGACGATAAACTTCCCGCTTAAATGACACCACTTGGCGAACCGGGTACCAAAAACTCACCCAGCGCCAATCATCAAACTCGGGGTGACCACAGCGGTCAAATTTAATATTAGATTCTTTGCCAACAAGACGCAGCAAAAACCACTTTTGTTTTTGTCCGATACAAACAGGCGGACTATCCCAACGAATGAGGCGTTTTGGTAGCTTATAACGCAGCCAATGTCTGGTTGTTGCTAAAATCTTCACATCTTTCGGCAACAAGCCGACTTCTTCATGCAACTCACGATACATCGCTTGTTCGGCGGTTTCGCCTTCATCAACTCCCCCCTGAGGGAACTGCCATGAATGTTGGCCACATCGACGCGCCCACAAGACTTGACCACGTTGATTACAAATAACGATGCCTACGTTGGGACGATAACCATCCCCATCAATCACTGAAACAACCTTCAGCTGAAAACTATAGATAAGTCGATTCTTTCACAGAAACCGAAACACAGCAAATACGACTATCACAAAGGAGTTAATTTGTATAAACCCCCGCTTGTTTAAAGTTATTCGAATTATCTGTGAGAAAAGCTGTGCATAACTTGGGTTAAACAAAATATGGAATATCTAAAACGATTAAAACTTAAAAAACAAGAAAAACAAAATAACAAAAAATAATTTAAAATCAGATAGTTATATTGACCATAAAAATACAAAAAAGAAAATATTCATACTCTACGCTGTTTATAAGTTTAAGCGCTCAAAAATCACACAAGTCATAAACATCCCAAGTTATCTCCACTATTAAGCTTACAAATCATACAAACTGAGTTAAAACGAAGCATTCTGTGAATAAAAACAAAGTTAATAACAGTCAAAGATAGTTATCCATAATATATGTGCATAACACTGTACATAAGTTCAGATAAGCCCTGAATAAGCCTAAATAGCTTGTCATTAATACTCTATTTAAAACATAAAACCTTTTTAAATCATGTGCTTAATCACAGAAATAAAAGTCGCATAGCGCTACTGCATTTAGTGGCCAGCTTCTATACAATAGTGTCTTTTTCAAACCCAAATTTGCATGCTAGCCAAACCCACAAGTGAAGCTGAATTATTACAACGCGCCCAGTCCTTAGCAGGCCTAACCCTAGGTGAATTAGCACTGCGTGAAGGTTTTAGCATTCCCAAAAACCTGAAGCGCGAAAAAGGTTGGGGCGGCCAACTCATCGAATGGTGCTTGGGAGCTAGCGCGGGCAGTAAACCTATTCAAGATTTTCCCGAACTGGGTATAGAACTAAAAACCATTCCCATTGATAGCCAAGGTAAACCGCTTGAAAGTACTTACGTATGTATTACCCCTTTATGTCAGGTGACCGGACTCACTTGGCACAGCAGCAATGTGTATAACAAACTCTCCCGAGTATTGTGGATCCCTATTTTAGCCGAGCGCCAAATCCCGGTTGAGCAACGCATTGTGACCAATCCTTTACTTTGGAGCCCTAGCGCCGAACAAGAGCAGTTACTGCGTGAAGATTGGGAAGAACTAATGGAAATGATCGCTTTTGGCCAAATAGATCAGATTACCGCGCGCCATGGTCAAGTGCTGCAACTACGCCCTAAAGCCGCCAATAATAAGGCTCGAACCGATGCCATTGGCCCCAATGGCCAAATAATTCAAACCCTTCCGCGCGGCTACTACCTTAAAACCCGATTCACCTCCGAGCTATTGCGTCAACACTTCCAACTATAAAAAAATCAATCAACTATTGACCAAGCTCTCACTTTTTTGAAAGAATCGACAGTGGTCACATAGTATACGGATTTACTTTAGCTCTCGGAGGAGAACACGCCATGCCATTGAAGAAACAATATTTAAAATCAAAACCAGAAGTCAAAGTCACCTTTGAAGTAGAAAAAGAAGCCACTCAAAATGCCGAACAGATCTTTCTGCTGGCAGAGTTTAACCAGTGGCACCCCATCGAGATGAGCAAACTAAAGAGCGGTAAGTTCAAGGCGGTAGTTAACGTTCCCACCGATCAACAGAACAGTTATCAGTTCAAATACAAGCTGTGTTTGGAAGGGGGCGCAGAAACTTACGACAACGACTGGTCTGCCGACGCTTACCAACCCAATGGTGTGGATGGCGATAATTCAGTATTGCAGGTCACACAATAATCGACCAAAAAAAAGCCCGCTTTAGCGGGCTTTTTTGTCTCGAAGAAAAGGGCTTATTTAGCCAACTTTTCTTTAATACGTGCTTTCTTACCAGAAAGTTCACGTAGGTAGTAAAGCTTAGCACGACGAACGTCACCACGACGCTTAACAGTAATGCTTTCAATTAGCGGGCTATGAGTTTGGAATGCACGCTCAACGCCTTCACCACTTGACATTTTACGTACAGTAAATGCAGAGTGTAAACCACGGTTACGCTTAGCAATTACCACACCTTCAAACGCCTGTAGACGCTCACGGTTACCTTCTTTCACTTTTACCTGCACCACTACTGTGTCACCAGGTGCGAACGCTGGCACGTCCTGCTTCATTTGCTCTTCTTCAAGCTGTTTAATAATGTTGCTCATTATACTTTTCCTAGAATTAACTGAATCTTTATTTATTATCCAAGAGCACTTGCTCCTGAATGAACTCAGCAAGAACTTGTTCTTGCTTGTCAGTCAGAGCTAGATTCTCCAATAACTCCGGTCGCCTCAAATAGGTTCGCCCAAGTGCTTGTTTATAGCGCCATTCCTCAATTTTTTTATGGTTACCACTAAGCAATACCTCGGGCACTGCCTTACCATCCAAAACTTCTGGACGAGTATAATGTGGACAATCCAACAATCCATCAGAGAATGAATCCTGCTCGGCTGAAGCGCTATCCCCCAATACCCCCGGAATTAACCGCGAGACGGCGTCTATCATATTCATTGCCGGCAGCTCACCACCACTTAGCACATAGTCACCAATCGACCATTCTTCATCAACTTCCGCTTGAATCAAACGTTCGTCAATGCCTTCATAGCGACCAGCAACAATAATCAACTTTTGTTGTTGAGCTAACTCTATTACCCCATCTTGCTTCAAGGTACGCCCTTGTGGTGACATGTAAATCACCTTAACCCCATCACCAGCAGCCCGTTTAGCAGCATGAATCGCATCCCGTAAGGGTTGCACCATCATTAGCATACCGGGGCCACCGCCGTAAGGTCGGTCGTCCACCGTGCGGTGCTTATCGTGTGTAAAATCACGAGGATTCCAACACTCAATTTTAATCAAGCCACGTTTTACCGCTCGCCCGGTTACACCGTACTCGCTTATAGCAGAGAACATTTCAGGGAATAGACTCACTATTCCTACCCACAAACGTGGTGTTTGCTCAGCCATAAGGAAACCTAGAAACTAGGATCCCAATCAACAGTAATAGTTTGAGACTCGCGATCGACGTTATCAATTATCTGAGACTCTACAAACGGAATTAACCGTTCTTTTTTGCCAAAGGCATCTTTTAAATTGGCCTTCACAACCAAGACATCATTCGAGCCAGTTTCCATTAAATCGGTTACTTGCCCTAAGTTATAGCCGCTTCGATTAACCACCTGCATACCAATAAGGTCACGCCAGTAGTATTCGTCTTCAGCCAGTTCTGGTAGATCTTCCGGCAAGGCCGCAATATCCATCCCAGTTAAACTCTGTGCTTGTTCTCTTACATCAAAGCCCGCAAGCTTAACGATGAAAGACTTACTGTGACGCCGCCATTCTGTCACTTCAATTGAAGTATAATCGCCAGAACGACCTATCAACCAAGGTTGATAGTTAAATACAGCTTCTGCATCTTCGGTGAACGAGTTAACTTTAAGCCAACCTTTAATGCCGTAAACAGCACCTAAGCGGCCTATGACGATGGGCTGTTGCTTATTGCTCATCTAAACCCCACCAAAAATAATCAATTAAGCTGCTTTTGAATCTTTGATTAGCTTAGCTACACGGTTAGAAACCGCTGCGCCTTGACCAACCCAGTGTTCAATGCGGTCATGTTCCAAGCGTACACGCTCTTCTTGACCTCGAGCGATCGGATTGAAAAAACCTAATTTTTCAATAAAGCGACCGTCACGTGAATTACGGCTATCAGTAACAACTACTTGATAGAATGGACGCTTTTTAGCGCCGCCACGTTGCAAACGAATGGTAACCATATCGTCCTCATACTAGTTAAAAAATTTAAGCTCCCAAAAATGGGAACCCGCTAATTGAAGCCGCGGAATTGTACTCCTTTTTTGCCCAAATGCAAGCCATAGCCACTTTACTGTAACTTATCGACAATCCCTTCACCTCGCCGAACCATACATTCGAGATTTGCTAGGCGAGCTCGCTGGATTCAACAGTTTGCTATAAGCGATGACGAGCTTTGACAATTCACCTTAGCTCGCCCACCATAAGCGCCCTATTGTATGTTTATTAAAGGCTGCTGAATGAAGTACCAATGGATATTATTTGACGCCGACGAAACCCTATTTCACTTTGATGCATTCGCTGGACTGCAGTTGATGTTCTCACGCTTTAATCAGCAATTTAATCAACAACATTATCAACACTATCAAGCGGGTAACCTGCCACTGTGGGATGCTTATCAGGCAGGCAAAATTAACGCCCAACAGCTTCAGGAACAACGTTTTGAATATTGGGCGAACAAACTTACCATTCCGGCCCATCAGCTCAACCAGGCCTTTTTAGAGGCCATGGCCGACATCTGTCAGTTACTCCCCGGTGCTAAAGCCTTACTGGATAGCCTTAAAGATAAGGTTAAGATGGGGATTATTACCAACGGTTTTACCGCCTTACAACAAATACGTTTAGAACGCACTGGCTTAAGCGGCTACTTTCAACCTTTAGTGATTTCCGAACAAGTAGGGGTAGCTAAGCCTGACAAGGCTATTTTTGAACATGCTTTAAAGCAAATGCAGCAGCCTAACCGTAAACAGGTATTAATGGTGGGAGACAATCCCCATTCAGATATACAAGGCGGGATTAATGCAGGTATTGATACCTGCTGGCTGAACCGGGAGCAAAAAACGCTGCCTCAGGGCATTCAACCGAAACATCAGGTGTCCTCTTTGCAAGAACTACAAGACTGGTTACACAGCAGTCACTAAAACAGCAGTTGGTAATAAATGTCAAAAGGGGCATCGCCCTTCAGCTGATGCCCCTTTCTGTTATATGAACCTTTGCCTTTTTTAGGCCGTTCAACCTTACTTCTAAATAATTGGCTGGTCACTAAAGCCTTAATGGCGTTGTCGTTAATTTGCCCACGACCATGCTGATGAGCAAGCGGTTTAGCCGCTGCGTGTTTCTTTTTACTCATAATCACCTTCTATTGTTTAACGGTATAGCTTAAAGCCGCGTCGATTATAAAGTAAGCAAGTTGCTTGTACAGTTCTATTTCAACTGTGCAGAAAATAAATTATCGCCATCTCTGGGGCATAAAAAAGGCAGCGTGTTGCTGCCTTTTACTATGTTTCATCTTGGCTAGTGGCTGATCATCCACGGTCGCATCGAAGGAAACATCTTTTCGCCATTAGCGGTATAAAAAAGCTTGGAGCCGCCGCGTTTATGATGGGTGCAACCACAACCTTTTTTTACTTTCTCCGCATTTTCAGCGCGCGTTTCCACTGTAGAGTGCTGTGGCTCATGCTGCGCCTTCTCATTGCGCTCAATCGCTTGCTTGGTTTCTGTTGCTACGTCCAATACCGAAGGCGGCAACACAATCACTCTGGCTGACAAGCTTTGACACTCGGGACAGGCAGCTGGCTTAGCGCTGTCTTTCATCTCAGTAAGTTGATAAAACAAGCCGTGTTCGGCACATTTGTAATCGTAAACTGGCATGGCTCACCTCGCTTATTTATCTAAATCAGGCGCTAAAGGCATATCAACACTACCGTCGAGATACTTAGTTGGCCCTTCGGCATTCGGTTTAATATCAAACTCAAAGATGTCGGTAGGCAACCACAACGTAGCACAGGAGTTAGGCACATCCACCACCCCACTTAAGTGGCCTTGCACTGGCGCCGTCCCTAACAACGAGTATGCCTGCGCCCCGCTATAACCAAACTTCTTCAGATACTCAATCGCATTTAAACAGGCCTGACGATAAGCCACATTTGCATCAAGGTAATGCTGCTTGCCATTCTCATCCACAGAGATCCCCTCGAAGATCAGGTAATCATCATAACGAGGAGTAATTGGGCTGGGTTTAAAGATAGGGTTTTTAATGGCGTACTTGGCCATACCGTCTTTAATTAACTTAACGCGTAAGTGGATCCAACCGGCCATTTCTATCGCTCCACAGAAGGTAATCTCACCATCGCCTTGGCTAAAGTGTAAATCGCCCACCGATAGACCCGCGTCTTTCACATAAACTGGGAAGTAAATCTTCGAGCCACGCGACAAGTCTTTAATGTCACAGTTACCACCGTGTTCACGTGGTGGCACGGTGCGAGCACCTTCTTCCGCCGCCACTTTAGCCTGCTCGGGCTTCATCTGTCCCATGTGGGCGGTAGGAGCGTAAGGTAAAGCGGCTAACATCGGAACCCGCTCAGGGTTAGTATCAAACAGTTCCTTCTCACGACGGTTCCACTCTTGCAACATACTCTTAGAAGGCAGACAACCAATTAGCCCAGGATGAATTAACCCAGCAAACTCAACACCTGGTATGTGTCTTGATTTGGTGAACATGCCGTTAAAGTCCCAAATCGATTTTTGCGCTTCAGGGAAATGTTCGTCGAGGAAACCGCCACCGTTTTGTTTAGAAAAGAAGCCATTAAAACCCCATTGTGACTCTTCAAAAGTACCGATATCCAGAATATCTACTTCCAACAAATCGCCCGGCTCAGCGCCTTCTACCCCAACAGGGCCAGATAAAAAGTGCACTTGAGTTAAATCCACATCACGCACATCCGAAGCATCATCGTTGTTTTTAATTTGCCCGCCGGTCCAGTCGATACACTCTAAAATAAAGTCATCGCCGGGTTTTACCATCGCCGCCATCGGAATGTCAGGATGCCAGCGATTGTGTAGATTTTCGTTTTCGTAGGCTGATTTACTTAAATCCACTTTAATAATTGTTTCTGCCATGGTTCTTCTCCTTGAATAAAACTAATACTATTTTTATACCGATAAATAAGCTGCCACTTGTTGTTCATCAACCTCGTCACGCAGCACGTCATGCACTATTTTTCCCTTTTCTATTACGAGTATTCGATCTGCAACATCAAGGGCAAAACTCAGTACCTGTTCCGAAACCACTATCGACAGCCCTCGCTGCTCGCGGATTTGCTTTAGGGTTTTGGCCATATCTTTAATAATTGAAGGCTGAATACCTTCGGTGGGCTCATCCAATAGCAGCACACTGGGGTTACTAGCCAAGGCCCGAGCAATTGCAAGCTGTTGTTGCTGCCCGCCAGATAAGTTGCCACCACGGCGATGACGCATTTCCCATAACACTGGGAAGATACTGTACAAATCATCAGGCACCTTGTTTTGGCCAATACTGGTTAAGCCCGTTTCAATGTTTTCCTGCACAGTCATGGTGGAAAAAATCATTCGCCCTTGCGGTACAAAACCCAAACCCGAGGCCACTCGCTGATGACTTTTTTGTTTGTTTAAAATTTTGCCATTCAGCTCTAGCTTGCCCTTACGACTAGGGATCATGCCAATCAGGGACTTCATCAAAGTGGTTTTACCCATGCCGTTACGCCCTAAAATAGCGACAATTTCGTTTTCCTTTAGTGAAAAGTTGAGATCAGATATCACCTCACTTTGCCCATAGGCCACGCAGTAATCGTTTAGTTCTAACATCAGCTTCTCCTCTAATGGCCTAGGTAAACTTCAACAACCTTGGGATCATTCTTCACCCGCTGCATCGATCCTTCCGACAAAACTTTCCCTTGATGTAACACGGTGACACGGTCGGCAATGTCTTCGACAAATTGCATATCGTGCTCAATCACTAATACTGAGCGCTGCTGAGTAATGCTTTGCAGCAACGCAGCCGTTTGCTTACGCTCGGCCACCGACATACCCGCAACGGGTTCATCCAGCATTAACAGCTCAGGGTCTTGGATCAGCAACATGCCAATCTCCAACCATTGCTTTTGCCCATGGCTCAGCAAGTCGGCTTGGTCATGTAACTTGTCGCTAAGAAACACCATCTCGGCAATTTCCATGATTTTGTCTAATACCGCCTGATCGCGCTTAAAAGTTAGGGCTCCCCATACATTGCGCCCTCGCGGATAGGAAATTTCCAAGTTTTCAAACACCGTGAGGTCTTCATAAATAGAGGGAGTTTGAAACTTACGTCCCACCCCAGCATGGACAATCTGATGCTCTTTTAACTTAGTGAGCTCTTTTTGTTTAAACTTAATCGAGCCTTGGGTGGCCTTGGTGCGACCGCATATCAAATCCAATACAGTGGTTTTGCCCGCCCCATTAGGCCCAATAATCACTCGGATCTCTTTTTCTTCGACGTATAGCGATAGGTCATCCACCGCCTTAAAGCCGTCAAAAGAAACGGTTAGTCCCTCTACGCTTAATACAAAGTCTTTTCTGGATTTAGTTTGGTTAGGCTGTTGCATTGCCGCGCTCCTCTACTGATGGTGCTGTCGCTTGGCTAGTTTCATCGGCCGCTTCTGAAACATTCACAGCTTCCATTGAGCGACTTTGTTTACGCTGCCACAAGGCTTTGATACGAGGTTCAATATGATCCTGATAAAGACCCGCTAAACCGTCGGGGAAAGCCATCACTACACCAATAAACAAGGCGCCCATGGCAAACAACCACAACTCGGGGAAAGACTCGGAAAAACTGGTTTTAGCTAGGTTAACCAACAAGGTGCCATAAACCGCCCCCAATAAAGACAGACGTCCGCCTACGGCACAGAAGATCACCATTTCAATCGAAGGCACAATGCCAACAAACGAAGGCGACATGAAACCCACTTGCAGGGTGAACATGGCACCACCAATAGCAGCAAAGGCGGCTCCTACACAGAAGATGAAGATTTTGAAACTCGCCACGTTGTAACCAGAAAAACGCACCCGGTCTTCTTTTTCTCGCATCGCCACTAACAAACGGCCTAACTTACAGCGCTTGATGTATAAAGCCGTCATCAAGCAGCCGAACAGCAAAGCCACGTTAACGAAATACAGCAGATATTGAGCAGATTCGGTACGAATATCCCAGCCTAAAAAGGTGCGTAAATCGGTGATCCCGTTCACCCCACCGGTGTAGCCTTGCTGACCAATGATCAAGATAGTGAGAATCGCGGCAATCGCCTGAGTAATAATGGCAAAATAAACGCCGCCGACTCGACGAGTAAACATCGCCACTGCAATAATGAAGGCAAATATCACTGGCACCACAATGACCGCGATAAGCGTGAGGCTCAGGCTATGGAAGGGTTGCCAAAACCATGGCAACTCAGTCAGCTGGTTCCAATCCATAAAATCGGGGATACCTGGCGTTGACTGAATCGCAGTCGACTCAGGATCAGAGGCTTCTAACTTCAAAAACATCGCCATGCAATATCCACCTAGGCCAAAAAATACGCCCTGACCAAGACTTAAGATACCGCCACAACCCCAACATAACACCAGACCAATGGCCACAAAGGCATAAGTAAGGTATTTACCCACAAGGTTTAATCGAAAAATATCTAAAGCCAAGGGTAAAACCATGAACAGTAGCGCCGCCAACAGCAGGTACTTCCACCAGCCCACAGGGCTATTATCTTGCTTAGCGATAGCATTAGTTTGAAATAACATTCTGCTTGCCCCCTAACGACGAACTTTAAGCGAAAATAAACCTTGAGGACGTAGCATCAATATTCCAACGACGGTCAATAAGGTTAGTACTTTGGCCATCGAACCACTGAGGAAGAACTCCATGGTTGATTGCGCTTGAGAAATAGTGAAGGCTGAAGCCACTGTGCCTAATAAGCTCGATGCGCCGCCAAATACCACCACCAAGAAGGTATCGACAATGTACAGCTGACCAGCGGTTGGGCCAGTAGAGCCCACCATGGTGAAGGCTGAACCGGCAACCCCAGCGATACCGCAACCTAAGGCAAAAGTGTAACGATCTACCCGCTCGGTATTAATCCCCACTGCACCAGCCATGGCACGGTTTTGTACTACTGCTCGGGTTTGCTTACCAAGACGAGATTTTTGCATTAACAGATACACGCCAAAGGTAATAATGATGGTTAAGCCCATCACAAAGATGCCATTGATTGGCACTTCAATGATGTCGGTAATTGCATACGAGCCCATCAGCCAATCAGGCAAACTCACCCCCACTTCACGCGCGCCAAACACGGTGCGGTAAAGCTGCTGTAAGATCAGGCTCAAACCCCAAGTAGCCAACAAGGTATCCAGTGGCCGCTTGTATAAATGACGAATCATCAGCCATTCAACCAGGGCGCCTAAGGCCGCCGTCACCACAAAAGCCAATAACATCGCTACAAAGAAGTAGCCGTCAAATAAACTGGGTAAACTAGTACTAAAAAACTGTGAGGTAAGATAAGTGATGTAAGCACCAAGGATCATGAATTCACCATGCGCCATGTTGATCACACCCATCTGACCGAAAATAATGGCAAGCCCAAGGGCCATAAGAACAAATACAGAAAATAAAATAAGACCGGCAAATCCCTGCATAGCGAAAATGGCGGTTAGCTCAGCGCTGGTATATTCGGCAAACATTGGCTGCCCCTCCTTGATGTCAGCGGAAAGATGGGTGCCCTCTGGGCACCCTGCCTGTTTTTACTGATAACCCTCAGGGAAAGGATTGGGTTCGATCAACTCATCAGTTTCATAAACAATTTCGTACTGACCATCGGCCTTGGCGTGACCAATCCGTGTTTTCGACCATAAGTGATGGTTTTCGTGAACCTTCACATAACCTTCTGGTGCAGTGGTTAACTCGAGGTTGGGTGAAGCTGCGCGCACTTTGTCGATATCAAACGAACCCGCTTTTTCTACTGCAGCCTTCCATAACCATGGACCTAGGTAAGCCGCTTGGGTTACGTCACCAATCACAATGTCATCGCCCCAACGTTCTTTAAAGGCGGCAACAAACTCTTGGTTGTTAGTATTAGTTAAACTTTGGAAGTACTTCATGGCAGCGTAAGCGCCCTGAATGTTCTCACCACCAATACCTAAGATTTCATCTTCAGTTACCGAGATGGTAAGCACTAAAGGTTTTTCCTTAGTCATATCAATACCGGCGGCTTTAAGCTGCTTGTAGAAGGCCACGTTAGAGCCACCCACCACAATGGCGTAAATCACATCAGGCTTTTTCAGCTTAATTTTGTTAATTACTGAGTTAAATTGGGTATGACCCAATGGGTAGTACTCTTCACCCACCACTTTTAAGCCTAGTTTTTCGATGTGCTTACGAGCAATTTTGTTAGAGGTACGTGGCCAAATGTAATCCGAACCTAACAGGAAGAAACTTTTAGCACCTTTGGTTTTAGTGACCCAATCAATACCCGCAATAATTTGCTGCGTAGCTTCCTGACCGGTGTAAATCACGTTAGGAGATTGCTCTAGGCCTTCGTAGAAAGTGGGGTAATACAGCATGCCATTGTATTGTTCAAATACGGGTAATACCGCCTTACGAGAAGCCGAAGTCCAGCAACCAAACACTGCGGCGGCCTTATCTTTTACCAATAGTTTTTTCGATTTTTCAGCAAAAGTTGGCCAGTCACTAGCACCGTCTTCTTGAACATATTCAATCTTACGACCAAGCACCCCGCCCATGGCATTGATTTGCTCAATCGCTAACTTCTCAGCTTGAACCGAACCCGTTTCACTGATCGCCATAGTGCCGGTAACCGAGTGTAAAATACCCACTTTTACCGTGTCATCAGTCACCGCCAAACCGGTAGTATTGACCTCAGCAGTACTGGGGTTTGCGGCGAAACTTAGCTGAGAAACCAGCATCGCGGCGGGTAAGGCCATCATTCCTTTTAGAACGCGGCGACGCAGCAAAGAGCTGACGCCTGAAGTATTAAGTTTTTGCATAGTGGTATCCCTACTTGAGTGAAAGACGTTGTGTCCGTACTGGGTGTAACCATCATGCAAAACCGTAACAACAATAAAAATTCGCCAATTGCTCTAGCCTCCTACGTCATTTAACGCATAGCCATCAACCAGCCCTTAAATTAAGGTCAAGAGCGTAACAAAGATGAGAAATCTTTCACCGCCACGGAACTGGCTTAGAAAATGCTTTTAATAACAAGGGCATCATTAAACATTTGAAATAAAAGGCATTTGAAAGATGAATGAACAGCATATTCTAAAAGCGAGGAGAAACTACAATCGCTGGGTAGCCAACCAAACCTTAGAGGATTATGCACTTCGTTTTACCGCCAAAAGTGCTCGTCAATGGTCTAGCTCTCGTGTAGCCAATACCGCTCTTGGCGCGATCTCCTTTCTCGCCTTAGAGGCAATAGGTGGGGCGCTAATGCTTAAGTTTGGTTTTAGCAATGCCTTAGCCGCCATCTTAGTGGTATCGGCGATTATTTTTATTTGCGCCACCCCCATCTCTTACTACGCTGCCCGCTATGGGGTAGACATTGATTTGCTCACTCGTGGTGCCGGTTTTGGCTATATTGGTTCCACTATTACCTCGCTAATTTATGCCTCCTTCACCTTTATATTTTTTGCTATTGAGGCGGCAATTATGGCCTCAGCCTTGGAACTACTATTTGCCATTCCCTTAAGTATCGGTTACTTGATCAGTGCTATAGTGGTGATTCCGCTGGTGACTCACGGCATCACTTTCATCAGCCGTTTTCAACTATGGAGCCAACCCATCTGGGTGATTCTGCAGCTACTCCCCTTTGTTTTTATTCTCTGGCAACAGTCCAGTAGCATTGAAGACTGGACCGAATTTCAAGGTCGCCAACAACAAAGTGAAGGCTTTGATTTGCATCTGTTTGGTGCAGCCTCTGGAATATTATTCTCGCTAATGGCTCAAATTGGTGAACAAGTTGACTTCCTGCGTTTCATGCCGGAAAAAAATAAACAAAATCGACTCAAGTGGTGGGCAGCATTAATCTCAGCGGGCCCCGGTTGGATAGTTGTAGGCGCGCTTAAAATATTAATTGGTTCCTTTTTAGTGGTATTAAGCCTGAATGCAGGCGTGGCAGCAGAAGTGGCTGGCGACCCCATTCAGATGTATCAAGTGGCCTTTTCTTATGTGACTCAATCACCAATAGTTGCGCTGAGTTTGGCCGGTATTTTTGTGATTGTCTGCCAGCTAAAAATTAACGTGACCAACGCCTATGCAGGTTCGATAGCTTGGTCGAATTTCTTCTCTCGCTTAACCCATAGCCATCCCGGTCGAGTGGTATGGTTGGTATTTAACGTGATTATCGCACTGCTAATCATGGAGTTAGGGATCTACTCGGCAATTGAAAATATCTTAGGCATATACTCTAACGTGGCGGTGGCTTGGGTTGGCGCTTTAGTGGCCGATTTACTGATTAACAAACCCTTAGGTTATAGCCCCAAGCACATCGAATTTAAGCGCGCTCACCTATTTGATATTAATCCTGTAGGCGTGGGAGCCATGGTGCTCGCCTCTGCAATTGGCATACTCTGTTATACTGGCCAACTCGGTGATACGGCTCAAGCGCTTTCTCCCTTCATCGGTTTAGCCGCGGCCTTTATTAGCTCTCCATTAATCGCCATTCTCACCCAAGGGCACTACTACCTTGCCCGAGATACCGAGCTCTCATTTTCGCAACACGGCGAATGTCGAGTTTGCCAAAATCACTTTGAAGTAGAAGACCTAGCCTCTTGCCCAGCCTATGGTGGCGCAATTTGCTCGCTATGCTGTACCTTAGATGCGCGCTGTCATGACCAATGTAAGCCGCATGCCAACTTTGGCCAGCAGCTCAATCAATTTGTAAAACTTATTCTACCTAGTTCCATCTCTTCGATGATGAATGCTCGACTGCTACAATTCAGCGGTTTGATGATGATTATTGCTGGCCTTATCTCTGGCTTATTTTACTTGGTTTACCTTGGCGTGCCCGCCGATGAACCCGAGGCCAGAGAACTGATTTCCACCACCCTTAGCCATGTCTTCTTCCTATTGATGATCATTGTTGGGGTATTGGTGTGGTTATTTGTGCTAGCTAACGATAGCCGCCAGCTCGCCCTGACCGAATCACTGCGTCAAACCGAGCTGCTCAGTCAAGAAATTTCAGCTCACGAAGTCACCGACCGCGCCCTACAGCAAGCCAAAGAAACAGCAGAATTGGCCAACCAAGCTAAGAGCCGCTACCTCTCGGGGATCAGTCATGAACTGCGCACACCACTGAATTCGGTTTTAGGTTACGCTCAATTATTAGAAAATGACGCTAACTTGTTACCTGCCCACGCCGCTAAAATTTCTCTTATCAAACGCAGTGGAGAGCACCTTGCTGATATCATTGAAGGGCTACTAGATATCTCGCGTATTGAAGCGGGAAAACTGGAAATCCAACGCGACAAGGTAGCAATTAAAGAATTGCTGGATGATTTGGTCGAGATGTTTAGCTTACAGGCCAGAGAGAAAGACATCAGTTTTGATTACCAACCCAGCCCTTATCTACCTAATTGCGTTTATGCCGACGAAACCCACCTACGGCAAATTCTGATTAATCTGCTCTCTAATGCGGTAAAATTTACCCAACACGGCGGCGTGTCTTTTGCCGTACGTTACCGTAGCCAAGTGGCTGAATTTACTATTCAAGACAGTGGCCCTGGCATCGATGAAAATGACCAAACGCGGATCTTTAAACCCTTTGAGCGGGTGCGCAAACTGGATGCTCCGCAACTTCCTGGCACCGGCCTAGGCCTCACCATCACCCAACTGCTCACCGACATCATGGGCGGCAATATAAGCCTTAACAGTACCCCGGGTAAAGGCAGCTGTTTCAAGTTAAGTTTAATGTTATCCAGCATCGAAGGCGAAGGCCTTAGTCCAGCCCCTCAAACCAAAATCAGTTCGCTAAACGGCCCCACCAAGACTCTGATGGTGGTAGATGATGATGCTAACCATCGTAATTTAGTGTCCGAATTACTCTCACCACTGGGTTTCATTGTACTAGAGGCCAGTGACGCATCAGCTTGTCTAAACAGCTTACCATTATCCAGCATCGACTTATTTCTGCTAGACATATCCATGCCAGAGATAAATGGCTGGCAACTACTGGAAAGTCTAAGACAAAAAGGCATTAACGCGCCAGTCATCATGGTATCGGCTGATGCTGATGAAGCGCCATTACTACAAGGCTCTCCACGCCCCCTGCATAATGACTATTTGGCCAAACCCATTCGCGACAACGCCTTGTTAGATAAAATTGCCAACGCTCTTAAACTCAGTTGGAATTATCAGGCAAGCCCCAAATGGTCACCCAAGCTGGTTGATCCGATCCAAGCGGCGTCCCTAAACTTAGCGCAACAGCAGCGCCAACAATTTAGAGAACTATGGGAAATGGCCCAATTAGGTTTTGTACAAGGCATCGATAAAATACTAAATAACTTAGAGTGCGATCCCAGCCTACTGGCGCACACCTCAACATTACGAAAAGACTTAGAGCAATATCAGTTTTCTAAAATTAAAGATTATTGTGAGAAGGTATTAGCAGCATGAACGCGCTTGATTCAAAAGGAATTGTATTAGTAGTAGACGACTCGGCAGAATCGGTGGGCATGTTAAACGCGGCGCTGATAGAGCAAGGGTATACCGTACTCATCGCCATGGACGGGCAACAAGCCTTAAACATCACCGAGCGGATCACCCCAGACTTAGTGCTCATGGATGCGTTAATGCCCAACATGGATGGCTTCGAGGCCTGCCAATTACTCAAAGACAATGACGAACTCAGTGATTTACCGATCATCTTTATGACGGGCTTAAGCGACAGCGAATCAGTGATTAAAGGCTTAGAGTCAGGCGGCGTAGACTACCTCAATAAACCGATAAAACTAGACGAACTATTCGCCAGAATTAAAGTGCATCTTAATAATGCTCGCCTCACCCGCAGCGTGCGTGGCGCTTTGGACGAAATAGGCCAAGCCAGCCTTACCTTTACCAGCAGCGGTGGCATTGCCTGGATGAGCAGTAAAAGTAAACAATTGCTCGGCAGCATTAATATTGATGACGCCGAAGTCAGCGCCAAATTCACCCAGCAAATTCAACGCTGGCTGAATAACGCCCCCAGCAAACACAGCAGTTTAGCGCTGCAGCACCTAGCCAAGCCCTTCCAACTCAAGTACCTAGGCCAGTCATCACCGGGAGAACACCTACTGCGCCTGGTGGATAACGATGAGCAAAGTATACGCGAGTCACTACGCCAGCGTTTTAAGCTCACCGAGCGCGAATCTGAAGTGGTATTTTGGCTGGCGCGAGGTAAAACCAACCGCGAGATAGCGCAAATTCTTAGCATGAGCCCAAGAACCGTGAACAAGCATTTGGAAGCTATATTTCAAAAGCTGCAAGTAGACAATCGCACTAGCGCCACCGCCTTGTGTTTGGAGTATTTAAATGATCACTAAATAAGACGCCAATTGAACACTCAACCAAAAGAGCAAACATATTCTACAACATGATCCGTTGCTCACACCCTACTCTTATCGCCAATATTTGTTACCACTTTGCATTGCCGTGACACTGGCGATGTAGTGGCTTCAAATACCCCGCGCTCCTTACCATTTAAATACCGCAATATTGGGCGCTTTCTCGGATCCTGAAATCACTACAGTCAATCCGTTTTAGCTCTGCTACGCTAAGGTTTTGCTTGTCAGGAAATTTTACAACTGAACGTTATTGTAACAACAATGCTGCATCTTTGTTAACTCAATTACTTTAAGAACATAGAGTTAAATTAAAATATTCGACTGGTATATTTATTGCGTATTAGTGACTCGAAACACATTAGCTAAAAAGTATCTTTCGGTAAAATTAATTAAGGATAAATTATGTTATCAAAACTTACCGTTGTCAGTGCAATAGGTTTATTGTCGTTTATTGCTGTGAGTCCGTCAGCCCATGCCGCAGTAATAACGGAAAGAAGCGCAATAGAATCAATCATTTTAGCGGATACATCCGGCAGTCAATTGCTGGAGACGGGAGTCGGGGATACCAGTTTTTCGCAAACATATGAAGATGACTCAGCGGTTTTAAATTGGAAAGCCGATACATCAACCGGTACGGTCGGCACAAGCTCTTATTCCAAAGGTGACAGCGGACAAACTATAGTAAAAATTTTTGACACCATCGAGTTTTCTGGACTGCTCACGCCCACAACAATTAGTTATAGTTTAGGGATGGATGGCAGTTTTTATACCGATTCGCTGTTCGATTCAGCCTATTTCCAAAGCTATGTCAGGATCTACGATATTACTGGCTTAGATAGCTGGTTAGAAACAGAAGATTTTTTCGGTGTCTTCGATGATACAACTCCGGTAGCAGAAGCGAATGAACTAAGTGTAACGGCATTTCACGTCTCTAGCGAAGAGGGGGTCTACGGGCTGTTTTCGTTTGATGAATTAGAAAATGGCATGTTTACTGCCGAAGCAGGTAAAACCTATGGTATCGAGATCCTTGGTAACGCATTTTCTACGGGGGAGAATGCCTATAGTGATTTTCTCAATACCAGTACATTTGGCTTTACTGACCTAGGAGGGGCCACTTTCACGTCTGGCTCAGGTACCTTCTTAAGCGCTGCTGCGCCATCAGTTCCAGAACCTTTAAGTTTTGGTATGTTAGGTCTAGGTTTACTTGGATTGACTTGGCGACGAATAAGAACATCGTAATAGCATAGGGCGGTATATTAATACCGCCCTTTTAATTTCAGGCAAACTATATTAACGCCGCTAAGCTCGAGGTTTGCACGATTCAATAAATACTAAACCTTAAAATTTGACTACTAAACCACAGCTTATTGTGACTTAAATTATAGGCGCTATCACTGGATTAACGACAGCTAGGTGGGAATTGTTGCTAAGACCACTCAAATCCCTAAACGTTGAATGAATGTAAAAACCGTCGTAGCAACACCACAAATTCACCAGCCTTTCATTAACTCTGGCCCCGACCCAATTGATCGCTGGTTACATCAACAGCATCAAGCACCACAAGCAGGTATGATTACCGCACAAACCAGTAACCGAATGTGTATCACTACAAATTGCCCAAGAATTGGAACAAACGTTACCAATAAACTTTGTTGAACTGCCTTCAATATACCAAAGCTTTCTCTCTGCATGTTTACCCACCAGCTTTACAGTAGCCACAAGACAGTATTCAATAGTTAATTCAGGAGCTCCGCGCGTGTACTTAAAAAATATCCATCATTAATAGCCACAACCCGCTGCTCATAGTTGCTAGACTAGCAAATAAAAGTGATCATCAGTTATTGCCATTTACTGGCTAGCATCGACCTTAGTTAATAAGCTCTTTTCGTCGCCTCAGCGACCACAATAGGATGAATTAAATGGTCAAAGACCCGCGCGTTATCGACAAACGTATTCCCTTGGTATTGGCTCTGTTGGTTGGTCTATTTTGCTACTACACTTGGACCCCCAACAGTCCTTTTCGCAAGCAAAGCGAACTCGCCTTGGAGCAGGCAATACAGAGCCAACAAAGTGGCTGGGTAAAAGGCGAAGTGCAACTATTAAACCAAGCAGCCAAGGGCCTAGTGCTGGCGCAAACTACCAGTGGCGCTCAGCTCTGGCTTAGCCTACCCAAGGCCTTGCAATGGCAAGCCAATAGCCGTTGGCAAGTAGGCGGGCAACTCACTTGGCCACAGCACCAGGCCCACTTAGATCTCACTATCGAAAACGCCAAGCTACGCCCGCTGGTTAATTAGCTCTAAACTGCGCTAGCGCAAAGTCACCAAGCTTGGTTCGCCCAATAATGCGGCTAAGGCAGGCTAGCGGAAAATCACAATGAAGCAATCATGGAAATGGCTACTCTACAGCAGCATGAGCCTAGGTTTGTTGCTGGTGCTTGGCGGCGTCGGCCTAGCAACGTTTTCCAATATAAGTGTCTCTATGGGGGTCAGAGGGGTGCAAATTATTGCGGGCATTATTGGCTTAGGCTTATTTTTATTAGTCCCCAGTAAAATTCTGCTTACTCTGCTGTTAATGAAAGAAAAGTCCAGCGAAAGATCCATTGACAAACCAAGCTAAAGACCAAGCTATCTAAACGCTAAACCATCCGCTACAGTAGTACTATAGCCCTTTACCCGCCAAAGTAGGCCATGCAATTTAGTTTTAACATGGAAGATGCTAGTCAGGTGTTTGTTGGCGCCTTTGCTCTAGCAGTGCCAATTTCCTTTACCGAAGAAGCCTGGCGCCTAGGCGAAACTTTAGCGCTGAGCAACATCCTAATGCTGCTCAGTCTGTCGTTAATTTTTCTTTCCTTATTTAGTTATCAAAGCGTATTTCAGCGCAATATCAAACACCGTTTTCCAGTATTTGTAATACGCATTATTATCGATTACAGCATGGCTGCCATGGTGGTGGCTTTAGTATTACTGTGCATTGATAAATTACCTTTACTCAGTGAGCCTTTAGTGGCAATTAAGCGTATTGTGATTATTGCTATGCCCGCTTCCATGGGGGCTATCGTGGTCGATAGCTTCGATAAAGAATAGCTCTGGATTAAGCTAGTTCCATTATACTAAACTCCAACTAAGGCCTTAATAAATCGGTAAAAAAATGCAAGCAACCCACGATATTCAACGTCAATCACAACTTCAGCTTAGTGAATTAATGGCCTCCCTAAGTAAAGCCTTAGACATTACCGAAGGGCAACCCCCAGGGCATTGTATTCGGGTATGCTGGATTGGTTTTCATATCGGCCAACGCTGCGGGCTTAGTAGGGCCGAACTGCACGATTTATACTACACCCTGTTATTAAAAGACTTGGGATGTAGTAGCAATGCGGCACGGATTTGTAAGCTTTATGTGACTGACGACCTAAGTTTTAAACATAACTTTAAAACGGTGAATGGTAGCCTGAGTCAAGTGGTGAACTTTGTGGTGCAAAATACCGGCCTAAAGAAGAACCTTGCAGAGCGCTTTAAGGCGATTCTCCATATAATTAAGAATGGTGATGAAATAGCCCAAGATTTAATTCAAACCCGCTGCTCTCGCGGAGCAGAAATAGCCAAGCAGCTGCGTTTCAATCACCACGTTTGTAATGGGATCAGAGCCCTAGATGAACACTGGAACGGCGGTGGCAGACCCGAACAACTGGCTGGCCAAACCATACCTCTCTATGCTCGTATCGCTTTACTAGCCCAAGTAGCAGATGTTTTTCATCAGTCGGCAGGGCGAGATGCCGCGCTACGCGAGGTTACCAGTCGAGCGGAAAGCTGGTTTGATCCCAAATTGGTTGAGCACTTCATCGCTTTAGCTGAACAGCCTAGGTTTTGGCAAGGCCTAGAGGCAGACGATCTCCAGCAACAAGTATTAGCCTTTGAGCCAGCCCAGCATTCAGTTAACTTAAACGATGACTACCTCGACGAAATAGCCGTCGCTTTTGGCCAAATAGTGGACTCCAAAAGCCCCTACACGGCCGGCCACAGTGAACGTGTAGCCTTGTATACCGACTTAATTGGCCAGCAGTTAGGTTTCAGTGACGAGCTACGCCGCTGGCTAAAACGCGGCGCACTGCTGCATGACATTGGCAAGCTAGGGGTGAGCAATTCCATTCTCGATAAGCCCGCCAAACTCGATGATGAAGAATGGGTTGAAATGCGTATGCATGCGGCATACACCGAAGAAATATTATCTGAAATTACCGCTTTTAGAGAGCTAGCTATCGTAGCGGCAGCTCACCACGAAAGACTCGACGGCAAAGGTTATCCGCGAGGCAGCTCTGGCGAGCAAATCAGCTTAGCCACCCGCGCTATTACGGTGGCCGATATCTTCGATGCGATAACCGCAGACAGGCCTTATCGCGAGCCAATCCCGATTGCCAAAGCCCTAAACATCATGGAGCAAGAGCTGGATACCGCCATCGACAGGCAGTGTTTTAAGGCCTTAAAGGTAGCGATAAACACTCTTAATTTAGAAGCCTAGACCACTTTTTGCTGAAACTATTTGGCAAACAGCTCTACCATGGCCTGCAGCTTTTTAGTTTGCTCCGATAGCTGTTGGTTGGCTTGGCCGCTATGCTGACATCCCTCTAGGGTGTGCAGAGTTTGCTGATTAATATTGGCAATATTCTGGCTAATTTCATTAGATACTGCCGCCTGTTGCTCACTGGCTGTAGCAATTTGTTCTATCTGATCGCGGATTTGATCAACTGTATGGGTTATCGAGAATATCGCTTCACCAGCCTGCGCAGCTTGGTTTACGCTACCGTTAGCGGATCGCTCTCCCTGTTGCATCACCGTCACAGCACGCTCGGCCTTACTTTGTAAAGTAGCCACAATGCTCTGAATTTCCTCAGTAGAACTCTGGGTACGGTTCGCTAAACTTCTAACTTCATCAGCCACCACCGCAAAACCACGCCCCTGTTCACCGGCGCGGGCGGCTTCAATCGCCGCGTTTAAAGCCAATAAGTTAGTTTGCTCGGCAATCCCTTGAATCACACTGACAAACGCGCCAATTTGTTCACTCTCTTTGGCCAAGCTTTCTATCACCTGGCTAGCCTGAGCTATTTCCGTAGCAAGTTGAGTAATATGAGATATCGTTTCGGTAACTTCTTGATGACCTTGATTAACCAATTGCTCAGCATGGTTAGTTTGCTCGGCGGTACGTTGAATGTTGGCCGAAACTTCTTCAACGCTGCTGGTCATTTGTGTTATCGCGCTCGCCACTTGCTCGGCTTCCAGCTGTTGCGAACTCATATCTTGATAAACATGCTCGTTAGCTTGAGTGGCTTGTACCGCGATTCCGTCCAAACTCTTGGTAGCATCACTCACTCGCCACACTAAGGTTTGCTGCAAGTGAGATAGCATTAATTTAGCCAGTTCAATCTGTCCTAGCTCGTCGGCACGCCCGGTATATATCCACCGAGCAACAGGGTCGTCGATTAAACTTTTACTTTGGGCAACCTGCTGGCGTAGCGGCGCACTCAAATAATAAGCACTTATAGGGCTCAGCAATAACACCGCCAGTAAGGCCACTATGCCACTGACCATAGATAGGCTGGCACTGATAAAACACCAGGCTAGTAGCAACAACATTGGCAAACCAATGGCTAGACAATAGCGACTAAACACACTCAAGCCTTGCTGCCATTTTGAGATCGGTGTTTTACCTTGATTGACTCGTTGATAGAGCGCCTCCGCGCGAGCCACATATTCAGCTTTAGGTTTTACCCTAACCGACTGATAACCAGTTGTTTTTCCGTCAATATCAAGGATAGGAGTAACCAGTGCATCAACCCAATAGTTGTCACCATTTTTACAACGGTTATTCACCACCCCTATCCATGGTTGACCAGCTTGAACTCTGTCCCACAGCATCTTAAACGCTACTGCAGGCATCGACGGATGACGCACAATGTTATGGCCATGCATGACTAACTCTGACTGGCTATAACCGCTGATGTCGATGAAATCTTGATTTGCATAGGTAATCACCCCCCTTAAGTCTGTAGTAGAGACTATGTGTTGGTCTTCTACCATTTTTCTTTCTTTACCGGTCAGGCTTAAGTTCCTAGGCATAAACAATCCTTAATTTTGTAACAACATCCGAGGGGCTTTATTTAGATTTTTTATAAATTATTGACAACAACTTCATAAACTTCCACATACCAACCATTAACAAATGATCGCAAGGGATTATGGAGCAATAGCAAAGCAACTCAATAGCTGAAAGTATAAAATGCGAAGGACTAATAAAAAGTGTAACGCCAATACCGCGAATTACACTTTCTGTGTTTAATAATTAGACCGATGTGACGACTAAATAAACTGTTGTAGCCACTGCTGCATGGCTTGAGCGGGCAAGGCTCCCGCTTGTTGGTCAAGCAATTTGCCTTGCTTGAAACACATTAGAGTGGGAATGGAGCGGATTTTATAACGCTGCGCCAAGGCTTGTTGCTGCTCGGTATCCACTTTAAGAAACTGAGCTTGGTGGGCATAGTGCTGAGCCATTTGTGAATAGGCTGAAGCCATACTCTTACATGGCCCACACCATGAAGCCCAAAAATCGACCACCACTGGAAGGTCACCGGTTAAATGCTTGGCGAATCTCGCTTCATCTACATCGATGGGCTTACCAGGAAATAACAGCAGTTTACACTTACCGCATTTTGCCGCTTCACTGAGTCGCTCTTTTGGTAGGCGATTGCCAGCTTGGCAGCTTGGACAGATAACTATCATACTGTCTGACATATTTGCTTTCTCCTGTTTTACAAGGGAACCAGGTGCTCTACCATAAGTTGCACACTGCGCCGCCCTTTAAATTCATTCACATCTAACTTATATACTAGTTGCACCTGTTTCAAACTAGCGTTGGGCCAAATGTCCCGATCGATATTAAAGGCAATCGCGTCGAGTTCTTGAGTCATTCCCGGTAGTTTAACACTCATTTTTAAGTGCTTTTGCCCAACCACTCTCTGGCTACACAGTTCAAATTCTCCATCAAATAAAGGCTCGGGGAAACCTTGCCCCCAAGGTCCGGCTTCGCGCAACATTTGGGCAAAATCGAGATTCATTTGCTCGGGCAATAATTCACCGTCGCTCAGCAGCGTATGGGTTAAACACTCACTATCGATGAAGCCAGCAGCCGTATCTTCTAGACAGCGCTTAAATTCGTCGAAACGAGCTTGCGGCAGCGATAAACCTGCCGCCATGGCATGACCACCAAACTTGCTAATCAGCCCTGGATGTTGAGTATCGATCCGCTCTAATAAATCCCGCAAATGAACACCCGCTACCGAGCGCCCCGAGCCCTTAACTTCACCGTGCTCACCATCAGCAAAAGCAAATACGGGGCGGTAATATTGTTCCTTAATACGAGAGGCCACCAAGCCCACCACGCCTTGGTGCCAATCAGCTTGATATAGACATAAGGCCTTGGGCAAGTGCTCGGTATCAAGGCTGAGCTTATTCACATTAAGCAAGGCCTCTTGCTGCATGCTTTGCTCAATGTCTTTGCGCTCACTGTTTAAACTATCCATCTCACAGGCCAACTGCCGGGCATGATGAATGTCGTCACTGATCAAGCAATGGATCCCCAAGCTCATATCGTCTAAGCGCCCCACCGCATTTAAGCGTGGGCCAATGGCAAAACCTAAATCACTAGCCACCATGTTGGCTTGTTGCCGCCCTGACACTTCTATTAATGCCTGGATCCCCGGCCGACAAGCACCAGCGCGGATCCGCTGTAAACCTTGATGCACCAGAATACGATTATTACTGTCCAGTGGCACTACATCGGCCACCGTGCCCAAGGCGACTAAATCAAGCAAAGTAGCGATATTCGGCTCAAGCAGCCCTTGTTTATCGAATAAATTCTGCTGGCGCATTTCGCTGCGCAGCGCCACCAGTAAGTAAAAGGCCACCCCCACCCCTGCGAGATTTTTGCTGGGAAAAGCACAATCCGATAAATTGGGATTAACAATGGCCGCTGCTTGCGGTAGCTCTTCACCGGGCAAGTGGTGGTCGGTAATTAATACCGGAATACCTAGCTGTTTAGCCTTAGCTACACCACTAATACTGGAAATACCGTTATCTACAGTAATGATTAATTCTGCGCCCTTGGCCGCCGCTAGTTCGACGATTTCCGGACTAAGGCCATAGCCATACTCAAAACGGTTCGGTACTAAAAAGTCGACTTTGCTGAAACCAAACTGTGGCAGGCCGGTCATTAGCAAGGCGGTACTGGTGGCGCCATCGGCATCAAAATCCCCCACAATTAACAGCTGCTTACGTTGGGCTAGGCTGTCAATTAATAGGGCTACTGCATCATTCACCCCCTGCAAGCCCTGAAAGGGCAACAAGGCCTGAGCTCGGCGCTCAACATCAGCCGAGGTTTTCACTCCTCGGCGCACATACACTTGCTTTAACAGTTCTGGCCATTGATTGGGTAGTGATTGGGTATCAAGGTTTTCTCGGCGGCGTAATAACACAGTCTGGTTTACTCTAATTCATCATATAAAAAAGGCTCCTCTTTCAATCAAAGCAGGAGCCCAATATCGGCAAGCTGGGAGCTTAGCTACGCTCTAAAAATTCCAATAAAGCCGCAGGTGGGCGGTAACCAGGCAGCATCGAGCCATCTTCTAGTACCATGGCCGGGGTGCCTCTTACACCAAAGGCTTCGCCTAATTGATATTGCTGTAAGATATTATTTTTACAACTCACGGGGCTAATCGCTTTGCCATTTTTAGCCTCGCCAATGGCAGCGGCCTTATCATCGGAACACCACACACTTTGCATTTGCCCATAAGCCGGCGAATCAACACCACCACGAGGGAAGGCCAAGTAGCGCACAGTAATCCCTAAATCGGTATAACCCGGTAAGGTTTCAAGCTGCTTGGTTTGCGGATTTTTTTCTTTATAGGTGTAGAGCTCGTGATGCAATTTGCGACAGTAACCACAGCTAGTATCGGTAAACACCGTGACCACGTGCTTTTCATCTTTGGCTTTAAATACGATCATGTCATCTTCAAAGCTGGCTAACTGTTTAATTCGCAGTTTGGCCATGCTTTGTTCAGTCAGATTAGTACGGTTAACCAAATCGAATAAGCTACCTTGAATTAAGTATTGTCCATCTTGACTCACATAGAACATGCCTTGACTAGTCACTACTTCATAAATACCCAGCAGTGGCGTTTCTGCAACGGAATCCACCTTAAGCCCTAAACGCGCCTCAATGGCTTGCTGGGTTTTTAGTGGATCGAGCTTAGTGGCAGGTTCACTCGCTTGAGCACTCCACACTGAGCCTAAACTAAGGCCAAATAGACTCATTGACAACAATAGGGCCTTGGATAACTTCATTAATAATTCTCCGAAAATGGGTACTCAAGCAGACCGTATAAACTCTGCAAAACTTACCGCCTCGGCGCAATAATTGCAAAATTTTTCATCCATTAATGCTTGGCAAACTAAGCGCGCGGATGATGCTGGTGATAAACACTGCGCAAACGCTCGTTAGCCACATGGGTATAAATTTGAGTGGTAGACAAGTCACTATGGCCTAATAACATTTGCACTACCCGTAAATCGGCACCGTGATTAAGCAAATGCGTAGCAAAAGCATGGCGCAAGGTATGCGGTGACAAATGACTTTTAACCCCTGCCAAAACAGCATAATGTTTGATGCGGTGCCAAAAGGTTTGCCGAGTCATTTGCTTCCCCCGTAAGCTGGGAAACACCACATCACTTTCCTGCTTAAGTAATTGAGGGCGAGCCAACTTAAGATAGTCTCCAAGCACATCTAAGGCTTGTTCACCTAGGGGGACTAAGCGCTCTTTGCCGCCTTTACCCACAACCCTCACCAAACCTTGGCGCAAGCTCAATTGTTCGATTTGCAAACTCACCAATTCGGTTACCCGCAGACCAGTAGCGTATAACAGCTCTAACATGGCCAAATCGCGATGTTGGATCGGATCGTTTAAATCAGGTTGCTCTAACAAAGCTTCAACTTCGACTTCACTCAAAGTGCCGGGTAGCTTCTTCTCTAGTTTTGGTTGAACCAATAACGCGCAGGGGTCATCTTCACGCAGCTGCTGTTGAATTAAAAATCGAAAAAAACGTCGCAGTGTAGATAGCTGGCGAGCAGCACTAGCGGGCTTTTGCCCTTGCTGATAGCGTTGGCTAATAAAGGCCTGTAAATCTAAAGTCTGCGCCTGTTCTAACGAGACTTTCTGAGTATTAAGAAACACCATTAATTGCTGCAAATCGTTACGATAAGAACTAAGGGTGTTATCGGCCAGACCATGCTCAAACCACAACTGTTCGATGAAACGGTTAATTAAAGGATGGTCGACTTCACTGGCTTTAGGACTTGGCATTGTTCTCACTACTTTAGCTTCAAGGCACAGGTATATTGGTGTTAGCTGAGGCTTTTGATACACTGCTGCGCAGCTCCCCCCTGCATAAAGGATGTTTACTATGCGCATTGGTCTTTTTTATGGCTCATCTACCTGTTATACCGAAATAGCAGCGGAAAAAATTCAAGCTGAATTTGCCGAACAGCAACTTGATATGTTCAATATCAAAGACTGCAATGTGCAACAAATGACTGACTACCCAGTGCTAATTTTAGGTATTTCTACATGGGATTATGGCGAATTGCAGGAAGATTGGGAAGCAGTATGGGACAACCTTGAAGGGCTCGACTTACAAAACAAGACCATCGCCTTGTTTGGTTTAGGCGACCAAATTGGTTATAGCGAATGGTTCCTCGATGCCATGGGCATGCTGTTTGAACAAGTGGCCCCCTCCGGTGCCAACTTCATCGGCTTTTGGCCCAACCAAGGCTACGAATTTGAAGCCTCTAAAGCCCTCACCGAAGACGGCGAATATTTCTTTGGATTAGCTCTAGACGATGAAAACCAATACGACCTTAGCGATCAGCGCATCGCTCAATGGTGCGCGCAGTTGAAGCAAGAGCTAAAAGAGTTCAGTTTAGATTTCCAGCGGTAAAGGGTCACGGCGAGTTAACTTAAAGATAGAAAGCCCTAAAACGAATTTAGGGCATTCAATACTATAGAAGATATATTTTTAACTTAATTTGCGCTTTCGAGAAAAGCCTAAACCAGCTAGCACTAAACCCAACATGGCCACAGTAGCGGGCTCAGAAACCGTAGCGGCAGAAGCTTCATTCAAGGCGATATCATCAACTAGGAAATGATTTCCGAAGCCTAAACGCAACTCATCGATTTGACCTGCCTGCGCCGCATAGTATTCATAACTGCCATTCAAGCTCGTATCAATAGACCACACTAGCACATTATTATTGTAGCCTTGCAATACCCCAAACAACGAATCAGTCCCACCAGACTCCTTACCGGTAGCCCATTTCTTCGCCCAAAGGCCATCAAAGGTAAAGTCTAAGCCATTGACTTCTGCAATCACCCCCACACCACTGCGGTTATTTAACAAGCCAAACTCGCCGCTGCTTGCACCATAGTCCCACCTTGAACCCTCTAAATCTAACCAATCTAAGGTGCTAGAAAAGTTAAATCCTTTGTAGGTTGGTGCGTGGCCATATTGATCTTGCAGGCTGCCGCCAGGTATATCGTCAAACGATAAAATCGTAGCGTGGATCTGGTTGGAAACAAGAGCGAAAAAAAACAGGGGTAAAAGCTTTTTCATTAATATTTGTCCTAAGTTACATCTAATCCATTTAAATCGGCCCAACCTAAGCAAAAAACGCACCACAAATAAAAAGATATTATTATCAGTAACTTAAAATTAAACCAGGAACAATGATGATATAATTGTAAATAAAGTTGACACTCTAAAAGTAGAAAAACCAGGTCAATTAGATTTAAGAACTTATAACCAGCGGTGGTTATAAGTTCTTAGGATAACAAAGGTAAGTAAAGGTAAAATAGCGACCTAGTAAGGCCGCGAGAAAGGGATTACGAGACTTAATTCGTAACCTTAAGATCTTTAGTTAACTGCTCTAAAAGATCAACTTGCCCTAATAGTGTTTTGATTGATTGCTCTGAACCTTGTACCAATTCAGTCACCAACACAGTTTGGTCGCGCAACTGATGAGTATCGTCGGAAATGCCGGTAGCTACCGTGCCCTGCTCTTCTGAAGCAATGGCAATTTCAGAAATTTTGCCTGAAACCGTATCGGTTCGCTGGCTAATATCGGCAATAGTTTGGTGAACACCACCCATCATCTGCTTGCTGGTTTCACCGCGTTGCACACTTTCTTTCACCGTAGAACTTAAACCTAAGCTGGTGGTTTGCAACTCTTCAATCATCGATTGAATTTTCACCGTTGCTTGCTGAGCGCGCCCTGCTAAACCACGCACTTCATCGGCGACCACGGCAAAACCACGACCTTGCTCACCGGCACGCGCCGCCTCAATCGCCGCATTTAAGGCCAACAAGTTGGTTTGTTCTGAAATCGCTTCAATAGTGGTGACCACCTCACCAATTTCTTGGGTACGCTGGTCTAATTGATTCACCGCCTGCTCTGCACGCTGTACATCAGACATCAAGCTATCAATAGCACCTACCGTTAGCTCAACTTTTTTCTGCCCCTCACTGGTCGCTAGATTGGCTTGGCTAGTTTGCTCTGCGGTGTCGTTGGCGTTGGCCGCGACATCACGAATCGTTGAGACCATTTGCTCAATAGCACTGGCCAAGGAGTCCACTCTATCTTGCTGCTGCACGCTAAGGTCACTGCACTGTTCGCTAGTTTGATTTAACTGCTCGCACAAATCTTTAACCATGGCATTACTGGCATTGGTTTCACTGACCAATTGATGTTCACGAATAGCGACTTTGTCGATAATGATGGCAATGGAGCTAAATTCGTCCCGTACCGGAAAGTAATTCAAACGGTGGGTTAGATCCCCCTTGGCTAAGAGATCGAGTGCGCGATGAATTTGGTACATAGCACCACCAATAAAGGTCATCACGTAATAAAACAACAAACCGGCCACAAATAAAATGGCCGCGATACTGACGTACTGCCAATTCGAGAACAAACTAAAAATGGAGGTATCGTCATGCAGAGAGCTCACCTTGCTGCCATTTAAAGCGTAACCCGCTTGCGACAAAATTCCGGCTAGTTGCTCAGGCTTAGCACTAATCACTTGACTAAGTAACTGAGCTTCTTGCTGATGAACAGACTCAATATATTGTTCAACATTACTGGATACAATTAGCAAAATGCCAATCAATGCGAGCATCGGAAAAGTAAACATTAACAAAAACTTTTCCTGCAACTTCAGGTGCACATTAATACGATCTATCCACCTAAATGGGACTTCTTTCATGGTAAACTCCATCTTACGCGATGAAAAACTAACAACGAAATTTCATAGTATGGTGGGCAAGAAATGAATACGAGATGCAGTAGGCAAAGATTTATAGCGGTAAAATAAAATAATTTCTTTATTAACCAAATATGTTGAAGAAGAAAAATGATAACGTCGGTTGCCTACCGACGTTAAAAATACAACGTTTAAGCAGTCTCGGTAATGCTTTGTTTCTCTAAGCGAGCAAAACCACTCACCAATACCGCCGCGAAGGTTGGTAATAACCAAGCAAAACCTTGAGAGAAACCAGGCAGAAGATTAAAGGTTTCCATATTCACGCCCGTCGCTTTTAATGCATCCAGCAAACCAAATAAGGCTGCTACACCAATAATTAAGCGCGCCGCCATTTGGGGGCGCTTAAACCAATTAACCAATAAGTTAAAGGCAATTAAGGCCACAGCAACAGGATAAATACCAATAAGAATTGGAATAGACACCACCAATAACTGATCTAAACCAATATTGGCCACCAAAGCACAACAGGCCGCTGTAACAATCGCAGTGAGTGAGTAAGAAAACTGACTATTGTCGCTTACATAGGTAGAAAACGATGAAATACCACCAATAGCAGTAGTAAAACAGGCAAGGCTTACAACCGTAGCCAATAGCCACTGACCTTTGAGGCCAAATAATACTTCAACATAAGCAACAATAATTTGTCCGCCGTTTTTCGCCTCCGGCGCCACACCAGTTGCAGTGGCACCTAGATAAAATAACACTACATAAAACAACGTTAAGCCCACTGCGGCAATCAAGCTGGCTTTCACTAAGTAAGAAAATTGAGCGTTCTTGCCGTTAATGCCTTTGCTATTGAGAGCATCAATCATCAATACCCCAAACATTAAAGCAGCTAAGGCATCCATGGTATTGTAACCATCGATAAAACCTTGGCCAAAAGGCATTTCGGCAAAGTTTCGCTGGGCTGCGGCTATATCAGCAAAGGGATGAGTAAAAACGCTTACCCCTATCATCGTAATACACACCACCAACAGTGGGGTTATCACCTTACCCACGCTATCAATTAAGCCCCCCCGGCGCAGAATAAATAGCAAGGCCGCCACAAAGTAAAACAGCGAATAGCCTAATAAGGTCGCCTGAGACGCATTTTCAACTAAAGGCACAAACCCCAATTCATAGGCCACCAAACAAGTACGTGGAATACCAAACATGGGTACCAGCACTAAATACACGGCTAATGCTATTAAGTTAGCCACTTTGCTCGGTAGATATCGCCCTAAATGAGCGATCCCGCCACCGGCCTTAGCAATTGCCAACAAGCCCAATAGCGGTAAACCCACAGCGGTCATAAGAAAGCCAAACATAGAGGCAAGTAAATTGTCTCCGGCTAATAGACCTGCCATTGGCGGGAAAATCAGGTTTCCTGCCCCTAAAAAGAAGGCAAATACCATTAAACCTAAACTAAGGGTATTCCATGCGCCAAGTTGTTTGGTCATGCATGCTCCTGCTGTGAATTACTATTGAGACCAAAAAGAAGAGCAGCAGTATATAGCATGGTCATAAAACATAAAACCAGTATATGTAACCGAAAAAATAGAAGTTTGATCTAAAACATCACTAAAAATATCTACATTTTTAGATACAAGTCTTTACATAGATTTATGAATTCTAATGAATAGGACCTATCTTGTTGATAGATAACAAGCTGCTCCTCTATGCATTGAGTAAACTGGCGCGAAAAACGTAGCAAACAACGAATCACAGATTTATTTGCCAAAGACTTAATCTGCACTCGGTGAACCAAATACCATTGCTGCTGTTGTGCTTGGTCAATCCATTGGAGGGCCACATCGCAGGGCAAAATTAGCGCCACAGCCGAGCTCTGATGGCTAAGTTGCTGCACAGCGAGGAAAAACTCAGCGGCACTTAACGAGCCATTATGCCTGGCCTGCTGACGCTTTGGTTCAAACTGCTGGCCGGCGGGGAAATAAGGAGGATTAGAGACTATTAAGTCATAACAATGCGCGGCAGAATAGTGCTGTAGACTGCATTGGTGAACCTGAATCGTTGCAGGCCACGGGCTATGTAGTACATTATCACGGGCCTGTTGGCAAGCATCTGGGTCTAAGTCAATTGCATCAATTTTTACTTTACTGTCGCAGCGTTGCGCCATGATCAAACTAATTAAGCCAGTCCCCGTGCCCACATCTAAAACGCGGTTCGCTCCCTCAAGATTAAGCCAGGCGCCAAGCAAGATGCCATCGGTGCCGACCTTCATTGCAGTTTGCTCATGAGCCACATGAAACTGCTTAAATGTAAAGCCGGGACGCTGATAATGTTCGATCATTTCTTGCTTGCCTTAGTTTGGCGCTATACTATGCCGCGAATGTAAATGACCCGCGCCGCTGATTCAAGTCGACGGCGCCTGACTATCTGGTAGATTTATGACCTTTGAAGATCTCGACCTAGACTCACAGATATTATCAGCTGTGAGTGCGATGGGCTTACAAAAAGCCACTACAATTCAACAGCAAACCATTCCGGCAATGCTTGATGGTCGAGACGTACTGGCCTCTGCTCCCACAGGCACAGGCAAGACCTTAGGCTTTTTGCTGCCTGCGATTCAACACTTGCTTGACTACCCGCGCCGAAAAGCCGGACCTGGCCGTGTATTAATTTTAACGCCTACACGTGAACTCGCCATGCAGGTAGCCGAACAAGCCCGCCTTGCCACTGCGGGCACCAAGCTAAGCACTATCGATATTACCGGTGGGGTGAAATACGATGTTCACGCCGAGCAACTGAAAGGTAATATCGATATTGTCATTGCCACTCCGGGCCGGTTAATGGAGTACATCACCTACAAGGTGTTTGATACTCAAGCCATCGAATTATTGATCCTCGACGAAGCTGACCGCATGCTAGACATGGGGTTCATTAAAGACATGGAAACCATTAGCGACGCCACCAGCGAACGTAGCCAAACCGCGCTATTTTCAGCCACCTTGGAAGGCGTCGGTTTATTACGTTTTGCAGAAAAAGTTATGCAAGACCCACTGCAAATTGAAGTGGAACCACCACGCCGTGAGCGGGCTAAAATTCACCAAGTTTTGCATTACTGTGATGATGCAAAGCACAAATATCAATTGTTGCGTCACTATTTATTGGATGAAGAAATCGAGCGCTGCGTAGTATTTGTTAAGACCCGTGAGCGCCTCTATGCTCTAGCTGAACAGCTACAGAGTGATGAGATTAAAGCGTCATATTTGCGTGGCGAAATGGCTCAAGATAAACGTAACCAAGCCATGCAGTCGTTTCGCGAGGGCGAGGTAAAAATCCTAATTGCCACCGATGTTGCAGCGCGCGGTTTAGATGTACCCGAAATTAGCCATGTGTTTAACTACGATATGCCACGCAGTCCCGATGTTTATGTGCACCGTATTGGTAGAACCGCTCGTGCCGGGCGTAAAGGTATTGCAATTAATTTGGTAGAAGCACATGACATGGGAGTATTAGCCAAGATAGAACGCTATACAGAAGAGCCTATACGCCGTCGTGTCATCGAGGGTTTGCGCCCCACTCATCGCATTTCTGCAGCACCAGCGAAGAAGAAAAAACCGAAAACAGTTGAAGACAAAAAGGCGGCGAAGAAAAAAGCCAAAGGGCGCGCCAAGAAGCTAGCTAAAAAAGCCAAGAAATAAATAGCTCAAAATGACAAAAGCCACGTATTTAACGTGGCTTTTTGCTTAATAAAAACACCTTACGGGTACAATGGCGCTTAATAAACGCGAACTTCTACACGACGATTGTAAGCGCGGCCTCGATCGGTTTCATTGGTCATGGCTGGCGCCATTTCACCTTTAGCTTCTTCCAGAGTCACACTGGCAGGTACGCCAGCTTCTAACAAGGCTTCTACCACATTGGCTGCACGACGCTTACTTAAATCCATATTGTAGTCCGCAGGGCCAACACTATCGGTATAACCCACAGCATCTACAGTGAGCTCATTAGCAATCACCACATCAGCTATACAATCAATTTTATCTTGCTCAGCCTCGACATATTGATCTTTATCAAAACCAAACATAATAGTGGCAAAACCAGTTACGTTTTCGCCTTGCACAGAGACGTATTGTGCACATTCTTCGGGAACGATCGGTACTATGACTACAGGCACAACAATTTCTTCAACAACCGTTTCTTCAACAACCTCTTCCACCATCATTTCTTCAACCATTGGGCAGCCACTTTCATCCACTTTTGTGCCTACAGGCGTGTCTGGGCACATGTCACTATCATTCAGTACACCGTCTTTATCGTGATCGGGATTTGAACAAATAATTGCGCCCACAATACCGCCACCCACGGCGCCACCGCCACCACCAAGGATGCCACCAAAACCGGCACCAATAGCAGGACAAAGGATCCCTGCATCCCCTTTTGGAGCATTAGAACAACCAGCCAAACTGGCAGCACCTACAAGCGTTAAAATCACTGCAATGTTATTTTTCATATAAACTCCATCTAGCCTTAGTCGGCGAATATCCTCAATTATGTTTATAAAAAATAAGTCATCTATTTACCCAGCTTAACTATTTAGTTACCCACTCTAATGGAGGCTCTCTAACGATATTGGCAGCCTTAAAATGAAAACTCAAGTGAAGGTATCGCGACACTCACCGATGCAAAAAGCAAAAATTTTCAAATTCCAGCCATTACCAACTGCTGAAAATAAAGTGTAGTTTATTAACTATAAGAAAAATAAAAATTATGCCTAATAAAAAGCCCTGTAAAAACAGGGCTAAGTAAAAACAGCAGCAATAACCTAGGGTTTAGTCTTGCAGATCGCGCAAAAAGACCAATTCATTGGCGCTAGAACTAGCCTCATCAAAATAATAGCCTTGACTATCAAACTCACACAGCTGTTCCACACTAGTTATTTGTTTATCAAATAAATAGCGAGCCATTAAACCTCGTGCTTTTTTCGCGTAAAAACTAATAATTTTGTATTGACCATTTTTTTGATCTTTAAATATAGGCGTAATCACCGTAGCGTCTAAGTGTTTAGGTTTTACCGCCTTAAAATATTCATTAGACGCCAAGTTAAGTAAAATATTATCACTTTGCTCGGCAATGGCCTGATTGAGCTTGTCGGTAATGATTTCGCCCCAAAACTGGTACAGATTGCTACCACGAGGATTAGCCAGCTTAATCCCCATTTCCAAACGATAAGCCATCATTAAATCCAGCGGGCGCAGCAAACCATATAAACCCGATAAGATCCGCAAGTGCTGTTGCGCATACTCCAGTTGTCGGCTACTAAGAGTACTTGCTTCCAAGCCGGTATAAACATCACCTTTAAAGGCAAAAATTGCAGCTCGAGAGAGGGCTGGCGGTAACTCACTACTCCATTCAGCAAAGCGTGCCGCATTTAAACCGGCTAACTTGTCACTGATTTTCATCAAACTGGCGATATCAGCCGGCGTTAACTGTCGAGCCACTTCAATCAACTCTGCGCTATGTTCTAATAGCTCAGGTCGAGTTGATGAATGACCGGGTAGCTCCGAACTAAAATCCAAGGTTTTAGCTGGTGAAATAACCGCTAACATAATACTCCTTTCAGTGCTTAATAATCGATGGTCACGCCATCTAACATACCGCTATCTAAGTTATTCGATTTATCTGTACCTTGCAATTTAATCATCAGACGTAAATCGTTAGGTGAATCGGCATGGGCAATGGCTTCGGCATAACCAATCACCCCATTTTCGTAAAGGTCAAACAAGCTTTGGTCGAAAGTAAGCATGCCCTGTTCACGGGACTTGTTCATCAACTCTTTTAGCTTGTGCATTTCCCCCTTGCGAATCAAATCCGCAGCCAAAGGCGTATTAAGCAAAATCTCAAACACCCCACGACGGCCATTACCATCTTTGGTAGGCACCAGTTGCTGAGCCACAATCGCCCGCAGGTTAAATGATAAATCGAAACATAATTGGCGATGCCGCTCTTCTGGCACCAAGTGCATGATGCGGTCCAATGCTTGGTTGGCATTGTTAGCGTGAAGCGTGGCCATACATAGGTGACCAGTTTCCGAAAACTGTAATGCAAACTCCATGGTTTCGCGAGTTCGGATCTCACCAATCAGAATCACATCGGGCGCTTGACGAAGCGAGTTCTTTAAAGCCTCTTCAAAGGAGGGGGTATCGATGCCCACTTCACGCTGGTTAACAATGCAACCAGCATGTTTGTGCATAAACTCCACCGGATCTTCAATGGTAAGAATATGCCCACTAGAATTGTGATTGCGGTAGTCGATCATACTAGCCTGAGTGGTCGACTTACCGGCACCGGTGGCCCCCACAAACAGAATTAAGCCACGTTTAGACAGGCCCACTTCTTTTAGAATTTGTGGTAATTGCAATTCTTCAAAACTAGGAATTTCCGTCTCGATACGACGGATCACCATGCTCGGCTGCTCACGCTGGTAAAAAGCACTGACTCGGTAACGGCCTAAGCCTTGGCGAGCAATCGCAAAGTTAGCTTCTCGCTCTACTTCAAAGGCCTTCATTTGTACTTCGTTGCGAATGGTCGATAACATCGACAACACATGTTCTGGCAACAATTTCTGCTCGGTTAAAGGGGTTAAACGCCCACTCACCTTGGCACTAGGAGGCACACCTACCGACAAGTATAAATCGGAAGCTTTGCGCTCAGACATGTCACGTAATAGTTCATCCAGTAACATAGACCCTCCTAAAAATTATTGGGATCGGCTGCTTTAAGTTTAGCGTCTTCATAAGACACCATGCCTTGGTTAACCAAATCCTTAAGGTTTTGATCAAGGGTTTGCATGCCGTGGGCCATACCGGTTTGAATCACCGAGTACATTTGCGCCACTTTATCTTCGCGGATCAAGTTACGGATCGCCGGAATACCGGTCATAATTTCGTGGGCGGCAACACGTCCGCCACCCAGTTTTTTCAACAGAGTTTGGGCAATTACCGCACGCAACGATTCCGACAACATCGAGCGCACCATGTCTTTTTCAGCCGCAGGGAATACATCGATAACACGGTCAATGGTTTTAGCCGCAGAGGTGGTATGCAAAGTACCAAAAACTAAGTGACCAGTTTCGGCGGCAGTGAGTGCTAAACGAATCGTTTCTAAGTCACGTAGCTCACCCACTAGAATAATATCGGGGTCTTCACGCAACGCTGAGCGCAGCGCATTGTTAAAGCTGTGAGTATCGCGGTGCACTTCACGTTGGTTAATCAAACAGTTTTTATTTTTGTGAACAAATTCGATGGGGTCTTCAATGGTCAGAATGTGCTCATGGCGTTGCTCGTTGATGTAATCAATCATCGCTGCCAAGGTGGTAGATTTACCCGAGCCAGTTGGGCCGGTAACCAGTACTAGACCACGAGGATGCTCGGCAATTTGGCGGAAAATCGCTGGCGCGCCAAGCTGGTCTAGACTTAATACTTCAGAAGGAATGGTACGAAATACTGCGGCGGCACCTCGGCTTTGCTGAAAGGCGTTAACCCTGAAGCGAGCCACGCCAGGCACTTCAAAAGAAAAGTCGATTTCTAAATTTTCTTCGTACTCTTTGCGCTGCTTGTCATTCATAATATCGTAGATCAAGCTATGCACTTGCTTATGCTCTAATGCTGGCACATTGATTTTACGCACCTCACCATCCACCCTAATCATCGGTGGTAATTCTGCAGATAGGTGTAGATCCGAGGCATTATGTTTTACACTAAAGGCCAGTAATTCAGTAACATCCATTTAATTTTCCTCAATGTGAGTCTATGAGCAGTATTACCCAAGCACTTCAATTTGTTAACCACCAAATTCAGCAAGCGTTAGCTCAAGCACATCGCCCAGCTAATAGCGTTGATTTATTAGCCGTTAGTAAGACTAAACCGCTGAGTGATATTGCCCAAGCCTATCAGGCAGGCCAACGTCGTTTTGGTGAAAACTATGTACAGGAAGGCGTCGATAAGATCCTCGAAAGCCGACAACAAGCTTGGCTAAACGAGCCCATCGAATGGCATTTCATCGGCCCGCTCCAATCCAATAAAACTCGCCTTGTTGCCGAGCATTTCGACTGGATGCAAACCTTAGATCGCGGCAAAATTGCCGACCGCCTTGCCGCTCAGCGTCCTGAGCAGATGGCTCCCCTGCAAGTGTGTATTCAAGTTAATATTAGCCAAGAGCAAGCAAAATCGGGAGTTAACCTTGAAGAAGTTGACGCCCTTGCTGCACACATTGCGCAACAGCCTAAACTCAACTTGCGCGGCTTAATGGCGATTCCAGAAAACCTCGAGCAAGGGCAGGCGCTGGCTGAACAGTTTAAGGCCATGGGCGAAAAATTTGCTGAATTACAGCAACAATATGCTAGTGTCGATACCCTTTCCATGGGAATGAGTGGCGACATGCAATTAGCCATAAATTACGGCAGCA
>QGCX01000018.1_pt1 | contig 78860 bp, 94 predicted proteins | sample 4708031 | NCBI WGS metagenome assembly QGCX01 (sample SAMN08941163, study PRJNA450518) | Sediment metagenome, whole genome shotgun sequencing project. | reverse complement strand
GATTATTACCACGCTGAATAATGTGTTCAGCTACACCGGGATAGGAAACACGAAGTTTTCGAGCCATTTCATCACCTAAAGCAATATGTTTACCTTAGTGTAGGCAAAATAAAGTGACTCTGACCCCTTTTGACCAATCAAAGCTAAGATCATGTTTCCCGCAGTAGAACAGCAGGTGTTTACGAGCTGACAACCAGATCGAGTGGTTGGAGGCTTTGATATCAACTTGCCGTTGAAAGTAATCAATGAAGCTAGCTGAACGCTTGGTTCGATCCTCAAAACCATGCTTTTGGGATTGCCACTCAACCAGCCGTTTACTCTTAATGGTTTCGGCGAGAAGCATATGTTCTTTGTTGTGTTGGCGCTGGGTGGGTGTTTTAGGTTTGTCGTGAACGTACAGGTCTAAGGTTTCGTAGCTGCGCTTACGTTTATTTTGACGTCCACCTTGCGTATTTGTGGTGTAGCCATAGTCATAAACTAAGCGTAGTGAGCGTGTGCCGTCAGTTCTAAGTGTTCGTTTTTCAATGGAAATTTTCATTTTAGCCCCAAATTGGTCCCCAATGCGGCATTTATCATGTCATTGGGGGCCAACTGGGGACTAGATTTAGCAATTAACGGCAACGTATGGAAACAAACGGCAAATGACAATCTAATAAAATCAGTGTGTTATCTACCGTTGTTTGCTGTTGTTTTCCATTATTTGCCCACTTTACTTGCCGATACAGAAGCTAGTAAAGATGCGGCTTAGTAGGTCGTCGGAGCTAAATTCGCCGGTAATTTCACTCAAAGCTTGCTGTACTAGGCGTAGTTCTTCGGCAAGTAGTTCGCCGGCTTGGTAAACCTCGAGTTGGGTTTTACCATTTTCTAGGTGATCACTGGCTTGCTCTAGGGCATTAAGGTGGCGACGACGCGCCATAAAGCCGCCTTCTAGGTTACCGGTAAAGCCCATGCATTCCTTGAGGTGGGCTTTTAATTCAGTTAAACCTAACTCGGTTTTGGCTGATATTTTAAATACCGGATGGCCATGATCCACCACCATATCGAGGTTTTCGCCGGTAATATCAGCTTTATTACGTACTACGGACATGCCTATGTAGGGTGGCAGTTTAGCAACAAACTCAGGCCAAATTTTTAGCGGGTCTACCTGCTCGGTGGTGGTACCATCTACCATAAACAATACCCGATCAGCATTATTAATTTCATCCCAAGCGCGCTCGATACCAATTTGTTCAACTACATCTGCGTCATCACGCAAACCGGCGGTATCAATGATGTGCAGCGGCATGCCATCGATATGAATGTGTTCGCGTAGTACATCACGGGTGGTGCCGGCGATGTCAGTCACAATGGCGGCTTGTTTCCCAGCTAAGGCATTCAGTAAGCTCGATTTACCCGCATTGGGGCGTCCAGCTATGACTACTCGCATACCTTCACGTAGCAAAGAACCTTGGCGGGCTTGCGCCTGTACTGCACTGAGTTCATCAATGATGGTATAGAGATCGCTTTGTACTTTGCCGTCACTGAGAAAATCGATTTCTTCTTCAGGAAAATCGATAGCCGCCTCAACGTAGATCCGTAAACGGGTGACGTTTTCTACCAAGCTGTAGATTTTGTTAGAAAACTCTCCCTGCAGCGATTGTAGGGCACTCTTGGCTGCTTGTTCGCTAGTGGCTTCAATTAGGTCTGCAATGGCCTCTGCTTGGGCTAGATCGAGCTTGTCGTTAAGAAAAGCGCGTTCGCTAAACTCTCCGGGGCGCGCCATGCGTAAGCCTTCGATTTGGCTTATTTCACGGATCAGCATGTCTATTACCACTGGGCCACCATGACCTTGTAGTTCTAATACGTCTTCGCCGGTAAAGGAGTGAGGCCCCTTAAAGAATAAGGCTATGCCTTGGTCTAAGGTATCTCCCTGTAAGTTCTTAAACGCCAAATAGTCGGCATAACGAGGCTTGGGGCACTTACCCAATAATTGTTCTGCTACCTGTTGTGATAAGGGGCCGGATACACGAATAATGCCTACGCCGCCGCGTCCTGGTGCTGTTGCCTGTGCCACTATGGTATCAGTTGAATTCATGCTGACTCTCTTTGCTGTTGCGGTAAAAATAAAAATGCCATTCAGCTTTCACTGAATGGCATTTTAGCACTCTCGCTAAAGTTTGTGCTTAGCGTTTATGCAATCCTTTTTTCTCAAGGTTGCGGTAAATCAGGGTTTGCTGAATTAACGTCACTACGTTGCTCATTAACCAGTATAGAACTAGACCCGCGGGGAACCAGAGGAAGAATACCGTGAAAATAACCGGCATAAATTGCATGATCTTCGCTTGCATTGGGTCGGCTACGGTAGTCGGAGACATCTTCTGAATGAAGAACATGCTCACGCCCATTAGCACTGGCAAAATGTAGTAAGGATCTTGTACTGACAAGTCAGTAATCCAAGCAAAGAATGGTGCATGGCGAAGCTCTACGCTTTCCATTAATGACCAGTACAAGGCGATGAAAATCGGCATTTGTAGCAAGATAGGGAAACAGCCACCCAGCGGGTTAACTTTTTCTTTCTTGTACAGCTCCATCATACCCTGTGACATTTTCTGCCGGTCGTCGCCGTACTTCTCACGTAGTGCTGCCATTTTAGGCTGCAGTAAACGCATCTTCGCCATAGAGGTGTATTGCGCTTTGGTGAGTGGGTACATGATACCTTTCACCGTGAAGGTGATTAAGATAATCGCGATACCCCAGTTTCCGACAAAACTATGGAAGAACTTAAGTAATTTAGACAGTGGCTGAGCAATAAACCACAACCAGCCGTAATCTACAGTAAGGTCTAGGTGTTTGGCGGCTTCTGCCATTTGCTCTTGTAGTTTAGGACCAACCCATAAGCTAGAGCTTAGCTGCTCACTCTGGCCTGGTGCAACAGTGTGGGCAGGGGCTTTATAACCCATGAACACAAAACCGTTATTGGCGTTTGAGTACAATTGGTTGGTGCTATTTTCGTCAGGTAACCAAGCGGTAACGAAGTAGTGTTGCATCATGGCTACCCAGCCACCAGAGGTGGTGACGTCTAGGTTAGCTTTCTGCATTTCTTTGATTTTGTATTTAGAGTAACGGGTCTCATCACTCGAGTAGGCGCCACCGCGATAAACCGGCATTACCATGCTTGATTTATGCTCTTTTTCGGTTTGCTTAAGTTGGCCGTACAGCTGCAGATTTAGCGTTTGTTGGCTGTTGTTGGTCACGTCGTAAGTCACGTCAACATCGTAACTGCCACGCTTAAGGGTGAAGCTTTTAGTGAAAAGGTTGCCGGCTTGGTCTTGGTAAGTCAGTGCCACTACCACTTGGTCTTCGCCTTCAGCTAGCTCAAAGTTAGAATTGCTGACTTGATAGATAGGGCGACCATTGGCGCTGGCATCTGGGCCGTCGCGACCAATCAAACCACTTTGCGCAATATAGGTGAAGTTAGCATCCTCTTCTAAAAGAACGAAAGGCTCGCTAGATTCTTCTTCAATTGGGTAGGCTAATAGCTCGCCACTAACAACATCACCACCTTGAGAGCTAATTTTTAGCTTTAGTACGTCGGTGGTGACAGTGATTAACTGGCCTGCGCTAGTCGCTTGAGTTAAGTCTGAATCATCAGAAGATATCGCACTTGCTGGCACATCAGGGTGCGCGCCAGCTGGCGTGGCGTTAACAGTATTGGTCGCAGTAATCACTTCCGGCTGCGGGCCGTAATCTTTTTGCCATTGCTGATATATAAGAAAACTTACAAACAGCAACCCAATTATCAGTAAATTGCGTTGAGATTCCATAATATTAGTTAATCACTATTGGTTTTTTTGGTACCTGGAACCGGATCATGTCCGCCAGGATGTAGTGGATGGCATTTTAATAGACGTTGGCTTGCTAACCAACAACCTTTTATCACACCGTGCAAATTTATTGCTTCAATCGCATAATCTGAACACGTAGGCGTAAAACGGCAGCGCGGTCCAAGCAAAGGACTTATCACATACTGATAAGCTTTGATGGGTAATATCGCTAAGCTTCGCAACGGCGCGAAAGTCTTCGCCATGACTTCTCCAGCATTTTACTTATTTCTTGATTGCTTAAATCAGCAATTCCGTGTTTAGAGATAAGTACAATATCAACAGCGGGTAACTGATGCTGATGTAATCGAAAACTCTCTCTTACCAAGCGTTTAATACGATTGCGACCTACGGCAAGCTTAATGCTTTTTTTGGAAACGGCTAGGCCTAGTCGTGGATGAGCTAAGGTATTAGGTTTGGCAAGGATGGTGAGTTGAGGAGTACCCACACGAACGGGGTTGGAGAATACGTGTTTGAAATGCATGGGAGTTAACAAACGTAACTCCCTGCCGAACGAATGTCTTTGCATTAATTATGCAGACAAACGTGCGCGACCTTTGGCACGACGACGAGCCAAAACTTGGCGGCCGTTTTTAGTTGCCATGCGAGCGCGAAAACCGTGGCTACGCTTACGCTTTAGTACGCTTGGTTGAAAAGTACGTTTCATAGTTATTACTCTGCTAGCTAGTTTTTTACTGTACAGTCGGTGCAATTAACCGAAATGGTTGGCGCACCGGGTAAAAAAGAGGCGAAATTCTAATCATTCACCCCTTCTAAGTCAAACGAAATATCGCTTAATCTTAAATCGTTTTGCCTGGAAGATCTTTTAGATCCTGCGGCGGCATTATAGTGCTACTAATTATAGCTGCAAGAGATCTCTGCTATTCAGTTGTATCTCTTTTTAGTATTCGCGAAATAAATTGTTGAGTTCTCGGATCTTTTGCTTGAGTAAATAGTTGCTCTGGTGGACCTTGCTCAACAATATTTCCATCACTCATAAATATCACGCGGTCGGCCACTTCGCGAGCAAAAGCCATTTCATGGGTGACTATCAGCAGGGTTTGTTTACGTTTGGCTAACATCTTTATTAAGCCAAGTACTTCACCTACCCATTCCGGATCGAGCGCCGAAGTTGGTTCGTCAAACAAAATAGCTTGGCTGGGTGTCGCCATGGCTCGGCCAATACCGATACGTTGCTGCTGGCCCCCGGAAAGTTGACTTGGGTAATGCTTGGCTTTATCAGCTAGGCCGATATCTTGAAGAATTTGCCGTGCCTTAGTTAATGCTTCTGCCTTGTTTTGTTTCCATACGGTAATTAAGGCTTCAGCAATATTTTGCTCTGCATTTAAGTTGGCAAATAAGGAGTAGTTTTGAAAGACAAAAGCAAATTTTCGGCGCAGGGCAATAATTTCATTAACATGGTGTTGCTCGGCATTCACGGTTAAGCCATCAACACTGATCATGCCGTTATCTGCTTGCTCTAAAAAGTTTAGGCAGCGTAAAAAAGTCGATTTTCCTGTGCCTGAAGGGCCGATAATCGCCACCACTTCACCTTCGGTTACCTCAAAATCGATACCATTTAATACTTTTTGACCATTAAAACTTTTATGTAAGTTGGCTACTTTGATCATTTTAATAGGCCTTTGCTAAACGTTTTTCGGCTAGGTTTTGCACTTGGGTAAACACAGCTACCACTGCCCAATAAATAAGAGCTACGGCTAAGAAGGCTTCAAAAAATTTAAAGCTGCTAGACGCTTCCATTTGTGCTTTGGCCATTATTTCTGCCACACCCAAAGTGAACGCCAAGGAGGTGCTTTTGATCATATCTATGAGGTAGTTCATTAGCGAAGGCAGTGCGGTTCGTAGTGCTTGGGGTAAAATAATGCGCCGTAAGGCTTGAATACGCGTCATGCCAAAGGCGTAGCATGCATCCCATTGACTGTTGTCTATGGAGGAGATTGCCGCGCGAATACTTTCTGCTTTATATGCGGCAAAGTGCAAACTTAGACCTATTATGGAGGCACTGAAGGCATCAATACCTATCATAAATGGGAATAGTTGCGGTAGGCCGTAGTATAAAATAAACAGCTGAACTAACAGTGGTGTTCCTCGAAAGAAGGAAATGAATATCACCGAAAACTGATGCAAAATAGGCAGCTTAAATACTCGAACCAACGCCAATATTAGCGCTAAAATTAACGCGAAAATGGCTGCAATTGCAGCCATCTCCATGGTTGTTGCCAAATACTTAGATAATATTGGAAACAGTTCAAGCATGTAGCCAAAGTCAAAGCTAGACATTATTGGGTGATATCTCCGTCAAACCATTTTTGGGAAATAGCGCTAAGTGTGCCATCTTGACGCATCGCAGCGAGGCTGGCGTTAACTTGCTGTTGTAGGGCTTGGCCAGCCGCATTATTTTTAAATGGCATGGCGTTTTCAATGGTTTCGAAAGGTAGACCAGCTAATGCCAGTGGTAAACCCGATTGTTTAATTAGTGCTAAAGAAGATACCCTATCCATAACAAAGGCATCTGAGCGACCCAAGGCTACGTCTTGCTCGATGGCTGTGTCGTAAGTAGCAATGTTAATTTGCTGCTCTTTATCGTGCTTGCGTAGTAGTTGTTCGAAATTGGAGCCCAGGTTAACCGCAACCTTTTTACCTTTTAAGTCATCAATGCCGTTAATTTCTTGGTTGCCTTTACGTACTACGATTTGCGCACCGTCAATAACATAAGGTGTTGAAAATAAGTATTTCGCCTTGCGCTCATCGGTGATGGTGATTTGGTTAGAAATCGTATCGACTCGACCGGTTTCTAACATGCCAAATAAGCCTGAGAAGTTTGCGGTAACAAATTCCACTTGCCAGTCGTTACGTTTGGCCAATTCATTCCAAACATCAACTTCAAAACCTTGCAATTTATCCTGTTTAACAAAGGTAAACGGGAAATAGCGTCCAGACATGCCTACTTTTACGTTTTGTTGGGCAAATGCTGACCATGGCCCTAAGCTAAGTATCAGTAATCCAAGTAATAAACGAGATTTATTCAATAGTTTCATTTTTATTTGTCTGCAAATTTGATTATCTATAGTAAAAAATACTAATTTATAGTGGCTATGCGCACAAATACGCTGTAGTTATATCAAATAACTAAGTCGTAATTTTGTTTAGATAATGTTATTCACAGTTTTGTTATCTGCTTGTGAATAATTCATAAGAAACCTAGAGTTTAAGCGGCTTCCGGTATAAAATAGACGGTCTTTTTGAGTAATAATGCGGAGTGGCGAGTGAGTGGGTCTCTTTGGCAACAAATCTTAGTTCGATTACAGGATGAATTGCCGGCAACAGAATTTAGTATGTGGATCCGACCACTTCAAGTAGAGCAAGGTGCCGAGTTATTGGTATTGTATGCGCCTAATCGCTTTGTATTAGATTGGGTGAAAGATAAATACCTGATCAGAGTCAACGCCCTACTTGAAGAGTTTTGTGGAAGCGACAAGCCAGGATTGCGTTTTGAAGTGGGTAGTAAACCACTGAGCAAAACCTTGAGCGCTGATTTAAGTCGTCGTCATCCGGTTTCATCAGGCACTAGTCCTTCGCCAGTGAGTAATCACGATAGCGGTAAAAGTTGGGACAGAGAACCAGCCGTTAAGTCTGCTTTAGAAGCTAATCACCGCAATAATATTAATGCGACTTATCAGTTCGATAATTTTGTTGAGGGTAAGTCAAACCAGCTGGCTAGAGCGGCTGCGACCCAAGTCTCAAATAACCCAGGCGGAGCCTATAACCCCTTGTTTCTCTATGGTGGTACCGGTTTGGGTAAAACCCACCTGCTGCATGCGGTGGGGAATGGCATCATTAATAGTAAAAAAAATGCCAAAGTGGTTTATATGCATTCTGAACGATTTGTACAGGATATGGTAAAGGCCCTACAAAACAACGCGATAGAAGACTTTAAACGCTATTACCGTAGTGTTGATGCGCTGCTTATTGACGATATACAGTTTTTTGCCAACAAAGAACGTTCTCAAGAAGAATTTTTTCACACCTTTAATGCGCTATTAGAGGGTAATCAACAAATTATTCTTACTAGCGACCGCTACCCGAAGGAAATTGATGGGGTAGAGGACCGACTTAAAAGCCGTTTTGGCTGGGGCTTGACTGTGGCGATTGAACCTCCTGAATTGGAGACACGCGTTGCCATCTTAATGACCAAGGCGAATGAAAATAATATTCGTTTACCTGACGAAGTCGCCTTCTTTATTGCTAAACGTTTACGTTCTAATGTTCGAGAGTTAGAGGGCGCACTCAACCGAGTTATCGCTAATGCTAACTTTACTGGACGGGCAATTACCATCGACTTTGTTCGCGAAGCCTTACGTGACTTATTGGCGCTGCAAGAGAAGTTGGTCACTATTGATAATATTCAAAAGACTGTGGCTGAGTATTACAAGATTAAAGTGGCGGACTTGTTGTCTAAACGACGCTCTCGCTCGGTTGCTCGGCCTCGTCAGTTAGCCATGGCCTTGGCTAAGGAGTTAACTAATCATAGTTTGCCTGAAATCGGTGATGCTTTTGGAGGGCGCGATCATACCACGGTATTACACGCTTGCCGCAAAATTTCTCAGTTGAAAGAAGAAAGTCACGATATTAAAGAAGACTATCAAAATCTCATCCGTACCCTGTCGTCATAATTTGAGAGGCGCTACTAGACATGCAATTTAGTATTAATCGAGAGCAACTGCTAAAACCGCTTCAGCAAGTAAGTGCTGCTTTGGGCGGGCGACCGACAATTCCAATTCTAGGAAACGTGCTATTAGACATCAGTAATCAGCAGTTATCTATTACCGGTACTGATATGGAGGTGGAGTTGATTGCTACTTTACCTGTTGAAAATACTATGAGTGATGGGCGAGTAACGGTTCCCGCGAAGAAGTTTGTCGATATTTGTCGTGGTTTACCAGAAAGTTGTGAAATCCACTGTAAGGCCGATGATAATCGTTTGGTATTGAAGTCTGGACGCAGTCGCTTTTCTTTAGCGACTTTGCCTGCGAGTGATTTTCCTAATGTTGAAAATTGGCAGAGCCAGCAGGTGATTAAGTTGACTCAAGGTCAACTAAAAAATCTCATTGATAGCACACAATTTTCTATGGCGAGCCAAGATGTTCGTTATTACTTGAACGGAATGTTATTTGAAACCGATGAGAAATGTTTGAAAACTATTGCTACTGATGGCCATCGTTTGGCGTTGGCGGAGCAAACTCTAGAATCGCCTAGTTTGCAGGCTCAACAGGTAATCGTTCCACGTAAAGGTGTTATTGAGTTGTCGCGAATGCTTGAGCACGAAGATCAACTAGTTGAATTGCATATCGGTAGCAATAATTTGCGCGCCTGCATTCAAAATTTCACTTTTACTACTAAGCTCGTTGACGGGCGTTTTCCTGACTATCGACGAGTATTACCGGCCAATAGCGATAAAGCCTTAATTTCTGGTAGAGAAGAGTTAAAGCAAGCGTTCTCTCGTGCCGCCATTTTGTCTAACGAAAAATTCCGCGGTGTTAGATTACAGTTGCAGGCCAGTTCGCTAAAAATTACCGCCAATAACCCTGAACAAGAAGAAGCTGAAGAAATTTTAGATGTGGATTATCAAGCCGAAGATTTGGAAATTGGCTTTAATGTTGTTTACGTATTAGACGTATTGAACGCGCTTAAGAGTGATCAGGTTCGAGTTAATATGAGTAATAGCAATAGTAGCGCCTTAATTGAAGATGCCGAACAAACCGGTAAAGCGATGTATGTTGTTATGCCTATGCGGCTGTAATTGGCGCGTCAATGCATATTCAAAGCTTAGGCTTGCAGCACTTTAGAAATATTGACGCTGCCAGCCTTTCCTTAAACCCTCAGTTAAATGTGATTTTGGGGAATAATGGTAGCGGTAAAACCAGTGTACTAGAGGCTATATATTACTTAGGCTTTGGTCGTTCCTTTCGGAGCAATCGACCTAGTAAAGTCATTAGTTATCATAAAGACAGTTTTGTGGTTTTTGCTCAGTTAGAACAGCATAAAATTGGTCTACAAAAATTTAAGAGCGGTGATACCGCACTAAGAATTAATAAAGAGAATGTTAGGAGCCAGGCTGTATTAGCCTCGTTGCTGCCGTTACAAATACTTCACCCAGAAGGGTACGCTTTGGTTGATGGTAGTCCAAAGTATCGAAGAGCTTACTTGGATTGGGGAGTGTTTCACGTGGAACGTCAGTTCCACTGTGCTTGGCAGAACTATAAACGCCTGCTAAAACAGCGAAATGCTTTGCTTAAGCAAACCAGAAATTACCAAGACTTAAGTTATTGGGATAAACAGTTAGTTGAGTTTGCTGAAACGGTCAGCCAGCATAGAGCTGATTATGTAGAGAGTATTAGTGAAAGTTTGTCTCTGTTAGTTGCGGAATTTCTACCAGAGTACAATTTTGAGCTCAGCTTTTATAAGGGCTGGGATGATAAGAATTCGTTGGATGAATTACTTAATACAAGTTTTTCGAGAGATAGATTAATGGGCTTCACGCAGTATGGTCCTCATAAAGCAGATTTAAGGTTTAAATTTAACGGTATAAATGCGGCTGATTTAATATCTAGAGGACAGTTAAAGCTGTTTGTTTGTGCGTTGACTTTAGCTCAAGGTCAGCACGCAGAACAAATTAGTGGTAATAAAACCATTTATCTTATCGACGATTTTGCAGCTGAGCTAGATAGCGAAAAACGAAGTCTATTAGCTGAGTGCTTGCAACGAAATGGGTCTCAAGTGTTTGTTTCGGCAATTGAAGAACAAATGCTAGATGGATTTGATTTAGAAGGATGCACAATGTTTCACGTGGAACATGGTGTTATCAACGACTATAAAACGAGAGTAAAACATGGCTGAAAATGAATATGGCTCATCAAGTATTAAGGTATTAAAAGGCCTTGATGCGGTAAGAAAACGTCCAGGGATGTATATTGGTGATACCGATGATGGCTCAGGTTTACATCACATGGTATTTGAAGTTGTAGATAACTCTATCGATGAAGCATTAGCGGGCCACTGTCAGGATGTAGTCGTTACAATTCATAATGACGGTTCAGTTTCTGTATCAGATGATGGCCGAGGTATTCCTGTTGATATTCATGAAGAGGAAGGGGTATCTGCGGCCGAGGTCATTATGACTGTATTACACGCCGGCGGTAAATTTGATGATAACTCCTATAAAGTGTCTGGTGGCCTACATGGGGTGGGGGTTTCGGTAGTAAATGCCTTATCCATAAAATTACAGCTAACAATTAAGCGCCAAGGTAATGTGTACGAGCAGTTTTACACTTTAGGTGAGCCGGATGCTCCGCTAGCTAAAGTAGGAGAAACCGATAAAACTGGTACTGAGTTACGTTTCTGGCCAAGTGAAGAAATTTTCTCTAATACTATATTCCATTACGACATCTTAGCTAAACGTTTGCGCGAGTTATCTTTCCTTAATTCTGGTGTATCAATTATCTTAAGGGATGAGCGCGATGACAAGCAGGACCACTTTTGCTATGAGGGCGGTATCCAAGCCTTTGTGTCTTACTTGAATACCAATAAAACGCCAATTCATGACAAGGCCTTCAGCTTTAATCTAGAGCGTGAAGACGGTATTACGGTTGAAGTCGCAATGCAGTGGAATGATGGTTTCCAAGAAAACATTTTTTGTTTTACCAATAATATTCCTCAACGCGATGGTGGTACTCACCTTGCAGGTTTCAGGGCTGCATTAACCCGAACCCTAAACAACTATATGGAAAAAGAAGTAAACAAAAAAGATAAAAGTAGTGCTACCGGCGATGATGCTCGTGAAGGCTTAACTGCCGTTATTTCCGTGAAGGTTCCAGATCCTAAATTCTCTAGCCAGACTAAAGACAAATTGGTGTCATCTGAAGTTAAAACTGCAGTTGAACAAGCCATGGGGCAGAAGTTAAGCGATTACTTGTTAGAGAATCCTCAAGAAGCCAAAATTATCACTCAGAAAATTATTGATGCGGCTAGAGCGCGTGAAGCTGCGCGTAAGGCCCGCGATATGACCCGTCGGAAAGGCGCGTTAGACTTAGCTGGTTTACCTGGTAAGTTGGCTGATTGTCAGGAGAAAGATCCTGCTCTTTCTGAACTATACATAGTGGAGGGTGATTCAGCGGGTGGTAGTGCTAAGCAAGCGCGTAACCGAAAGAATCAGGCTATTTTGCCATTGAAAGGTAAAATTCTAAACGTAGAGAAAGCGCGTTTTGATAAGATGTTGTCATCACAAGAAGTGGCAACGCTAATTACTGCGATGGGCTGTGGTATTGGTCGTGATGAATACAATCCAGATAAAACACGTTACCATCAAATAATTATCATGACCGATGCTGATGTGGATGGTTCGCACATTCGTACCCTGTTGTTAACCTTCTTCTATCGTCAAATGCCGGAAATTATTGAACGTGGTTACATCTATATTGCTCAACCACCTTTATACAAGGTGAAAAAAGGTAAGCAAGAACGATACGTTAAAGATGAAGAGTCTTTAACTGAATACCTAACTTCGTTGGCATTGGATAACTCAGGACTATATGTCAATGCTGACGCTCCGGCTATTTCAGGAGAGCACTTAGAAAGCTTAGTTCGTCAGTACCGACGAGTATGGAAAAATAACGAGCGTTTATCTCGTCGTTATCCTATTTCTTTATTAAGTCAAATGGTCTACCAACGTTGCCTAAGCGTTGATGAGTTGAAAGAACCTACAGGCTTAAAACAATGGGCTGAAGAGTTGATTGAGCCAGTTAACGCTGAGTTACCTAGCGGTAATTATTACTCTGTGGAAGTGGAGAAACATGAGGAACGTGATTTATATTTCCCAGTATTCACTTTGCGTCAACATGGTGTAGATACTTCCTTTAAGTTTGAATCTGATTTTTTTGCTTCAAATGACTATAAAGATATTTGTAGCCTTTACGATAACTTAAATAACCTTATCGAAGAGGGCGCTTATGTTAAGCGTGGTGAGAAAGTTAAGTCGGTAAATAGCTTTGAAGAAGCCTTAAACTGGTTAATGTCTGAATCCCGCCGAGGCTTATATATTCAACGTTATAAAGGTTTGGGTGAGATGAACCCTGATCAATTATGGGAAACTACCATGGACCCAGAAACTCGCCGTATGTTAAGGGTGACGATTGAGGATGCCATTGCTTGTGACCAGTTGTTTACTACCTTAATGGGTGACCAAGTAGAACCGCGTAGAAACTTTATTGAGGATAATGCCTTAAACGTAGAAAACCTTGACGTATAAATTTAGCGCTTCTCTGTTTAACTAAATCCAAAAGGCAATATGAAAATATTGCCTTTTTACTATTGAAAGTCTGAGTTTCATCCCTATATAAAGCTATAAGGCAGTGCTACAAAATGTGGGCTGCTAAGAAAGGGTGCAGCAATCGTGCTGGCCAATAACAATTATTGCTCTATGAGGATAAATAAATATGCGTAATCAATATGACTTTTCTCCACTTTATCGCACTGCCATTGGTTTTGACCGTTTAGCCAATTTCATTGAGGCGGCTTCTAACCAAAGTGCTCAAGCACAAAGTAATGGTTATCCTCCTTATAACATCGAAGCTCTCGATGAAAACAATTACCGTATTACTTTAGCTGTAGCTGGCTTTAGTGAAGACGAGTTAACTATAGTGGCTCAAGAAAATGCCTTAGTGGTAACTGGTACCAAGCAGAAGAAAAACGAGCAAACTAAATTGTTACACCAAGGAATTGCGGAGCGAGGGTTCGAGCGCAAGTATCAAATAGCTGACCATGTAAAAGTTAAAGCGGCCAATTTAGAAAACGGCCTATTGCAAATTAACTTAGAAAGGGAAATTCCAGAGGCTTTAAAACCTAAACAAATCCCTATTAATGGCAAGTTGCGGGTTGAGGCTATAGATGCTAAATCTGCCTGATAGCAAAGTAATATAAATGAAGAAAGGGCCCGAGGGCTCTTTTTGTTTTTAGCCTCTAAAACCATCTACTTCAGTAGGTGGTTATCATTCTCTTCGGCTTTGCCTGTAGAACTACCCATGTTAAATGCCCCATTGATTTATCCAGAAGTTAAAGATAAAAGGGGCAAATAACATGAGTAGATACAATTAAGCTTCCAGCGTACTTTGGCGGTGTCAATGTAATATAGTTTGGACTCAAAAGTACCGTTTTAGAATTCTCAAAACAATGTAGGTAAGGATGTTTACCGCTGTATTCACGTTTACAGCGAACAACTTGGATGCAAAGTGGTAGAGCTAAATTAAATGTACAGGTAGACCATGCTCATTGAGTTATAAAAGTCCCGCTCAAGTTATCGATATCAAGATTGATGAGAGTACGCAAAAGCAAAATAGCGGTAAATCTATCTAGTCAACCTGAGATCGGTTTAAGCCATCGCCATCAACCCAGACTTTTCAGTATTGGTGATGTTGAGTGATGGCTTTTCTGGTTATAAGCAGTAAGCGATTAAGCCTCGTAGTAAGTTCAGCATGAAACCGTGTAAGCTACGATGACGAGAATGTTCAATCTGAGATATGTTCTTTAGTTGGTCATTTATCGTCTCAATAATGAACCGCTTCGACAGCAGCGCTCGATCCCAAGCTGCGATGGCTTTTGGCTTCATATTTTTTCGATGCGTTGTTATCAGTGTAATCCTATCTTCCTTCAAATCTTCAGTGAGCGCTTTACTGATATAGCCTTTGTCAGCATGAATCTTGTCGAATAGCCCCTTTGATAATTCACGAACAGGCTTCCTATCATCAGTATTTGCTACCGTCCCTTTGAACACTTTGTGTCTTGGGATACGTAAGTTATGGAAGGCTTTGATACTGGTAGAGTCAATAAACTCAATACCTGTGGGCTCTCCTTTCACGTGAGTGAAGAAGGAGCTTAAAGGAACGAGCACTGACGGCATAACTTCAAGAAAACGTGTGTAGCTCAGTAAAGTAAGAAATTCACTTTTGTGATATCGGTGGATGATACCGAGATAGAAGTTCTTAAAATCACGTTGATGTGGCATATGAAAAACGATAATGATGGTCAATATTTGACTTTTAGACATACGTCCTTTGCGGTTCCGCTTACGTTCACCCCTTTCAAGTTGAAGTTTTTGCCATTAGGTTAGAAAAGCCTTACAAAAGTCATCGACATGATAAAATAAGTCCACTAATTTATGCATAGCTGGGGCGTTGTTGATCAATTCAGTGCCGAGAGCGCAGTAACCCCAAGGTCTTGCGCGATTTACTCATCAACCTGACGAGCAGGCATACCTAGTCTACTCACCTTGTTCAACGCGCACACTCCTGCCATGATTTCTCCCACTTGTGCGTTGTAGCAACGCAGACTTAGTTTGTCGCTTAGTAGTTGCTTGAAGCGATACATGGCGGTTTCTGATAGTGAACGAAGATGGTAAGCATTGTCACGCTTCCAGCTCTCCAACTCACCTTGCTTTAGCGCTTGCACCGCTGCATTTCTTGGATGCCCCTTCTCCCATAAACCCGCATTTTTGCGCGGTGGAATAAGCGCGATAGCTTGCTTGCGCTGTACCTCATGGTAACTCTGGCGCGTATCATAAGCACCGTCTGCGCTAACGGCGCTTATCTTTCTTCTAAGCGGGCGCAATAGTGTGGGTAATACCTCGCTATCATGTACCCAGTCCATTGAGACTTCGGCGCTCACTATTTGGTGAGTTGCTGCGTCTACTGCCAAATGCAGTTTACGCCAAACGCGCCGTTTCTCTGCACCGTGTTTACGCACTTTCCACTCGCCTTCACCGAACACTTTGAGGCCTATGGCATCGATGGCTAAGTGAGCTGCTTGACCATGGCTCGGTAGGCGATAATTGACTTCTACTGTCTTGGCTCGTTTGCTGATACAGCTGTAGCCTGGTGACTTTAAATCGACCTTGAGCAAGCGAAATAGTGAGTGAATAAAGCCTTCAAGTGCACGCAGCGGTAATTTGAAGATACCCTTTATCATGAGTGCTGTGGCGATAGCCTTATCACTGTAGGTCTGGCTACGTCCGCGGCGACCACTTTGCTCAGTGTTGTACCATTGACTGATAGCGGCTTCATCCATCCAGAAGGTCAATGAGCCTCGTTGTTTTAGCGCATTGTTGTACTGGTGCCAGTTAGTGATTTTACTTTTCCCATCTATCTTGACCAAACATGAGTTCGTAAAGATCAGATCTGCAACAGCCGAGATAGTTCAATCTGATTTGGGCAACAACGCCCTTTAAAACTATCAGTGACAGCTTTGGCCACGCGGTGGGTGATGCTGTACTCGTTAAATTAGCGAGCTTGCTAAATCAACAATCTAGGCAAGCAGATATTGTCGCAAGATTAGGCGGCGAAGAATTTATAATGTTGTTGCCCGAAACTGATCAAGCCACCGCTTGTATTTTAGTTGAACGCTTACGCGAGCAAGTGAATGATATTAAGTTCTCAGAATTCGATTTTGACATTCATCTCAGCGCTAGCTTTGGTATTGTCTCCTACCATAATCGAAGTGAATCCTTAGACCAATTGATAAAACAAGCAGATGACGCACTGTACCAAGCTAAACACCAAGGCCGAAATCAAACCTTCATTTATTCGCCCAGCGTATAACCAAAACTCAGGTGGAAAGCTAGCCTATCGCAAACTGAGTCAAACACATATAAATTAGCAGGTAAGGAAAATACACTTATTCGTTTACGATTTTATTAAAATTAAGCACATCAAACTAAAAATTAATAACAATACCCTCAACAAAAGAAAAAAGACCTCGTTTAAACTGCCCCCCCCTTATTTAAATCTGCTTACGAGAAATCGAAGAGTTTTATCATATTGCATAAAAACCTATCATATTGATTTAAATCAATAAAAAACTGTACCTCTTGCAGAGCACTCTGCTACCTTGAACTTGGCATCATTTTTTTACTTAAAGAAATGGCATTTCATCTATAAGGGAAATTAACTATGAAAAAAATAGGGGCGTTACTCGTAAGTACCTCGTTGCTCATTTCGGGGTGTGGCGGCGGTGGAGATGACACTAGCAATAACACAACTGAAGACACAACAGCGCCAACCATCTCACTAGTTGGTGCCGAGAGCATTAATATTGAAGTGGGTTCTAATTATGCCGACGCGGGTGCGAGTGCCACAGATGATGTGGATGGTACCGTAAATGTGCTTAGCTCAGGGACTGTGGATACATCTGCATTAGGTTCTTACACCATTACCTATACAGCTAGCGATGCAGCAGGTAACACTAGCACTGCAACTCGTACCATCGCGGTAGTAGACACAACAGCCCCCGTTATTACCCTAACAGGCAATGCAAATGTTTCACTGCTAGCAGGAGAAAGCTATACCGACGCAGGAGCTAGTGCAACGGACGCCTATGAAGGTTCTATAGCTGTATTAACTAACGGATCCGTTGATGCCAGCACCGCAGGGACTTATACCTTAACCTACAGCGCAGCTGACTCTTCAGATAACATCAGCGAGCTAACACGAACCGTATTAGTTATGCCAAGTTCAATGTTGAGCATACAAACCAGCGACTATTTTGATGGTGATGCCATTGAGGGTGTTGCAGTCACCGTTAACTCCATGCAAAACGGAACCAGTGTTGCTCGTAGCGGAGTAACCGATAACAATGGCGAAACCACTATTATTGTCAGCAACGACGCAGAACGAGTGGTGATCAGTAGCGACATTGCTGGCTACGGTGAATATAGCGCAGTCACAACGGCTACCGATCAAACGGTGTTCATGTTCCTACAACCCATTAACGCCAACCTTAGCTTCACTCCTAGCGAAACTGCAAACCTGAACGTTGCGGGGCTTAACGTTGTAGATTTAGCAGCCAATTCCTTAGTTGATGAAAACGGCAACCCTGCCAGCGCAGAGCTCAGCGCAGCCGTCACCATAATTGACCCAAGTGTTGACCCTGACTTAATGCCTGGTAACTTTGAAACCATTGATACAGCTAACAACCAAGTTAGCCAAATTGAAAGTTTTGGGGCAGTAAGTGTGACCTTTTCCGATAGTGAAGGAAATAACTACAATCTTGCTACAGGGCAAACCGCTACCATTCGAATTCCTCTAGCTTCAGACGCTAATTCAGCACCTGATACTATCCCGCTATACTACTTTGATGAAGACAGCGGATACTGGATAGAAGAAGGCACCGCCAGCTTAGTGACTGATGATGGCGCCCCCTACTACCTAGGTAGCGTTGAACACTTTACCACTTGGAACGCAGACCAAATCTACCAGTCTGTACAAATAACCGGTTGTGTGGAAGATAGTGATGGCAACCCGATTACCTCGGCTCGTATTACTACTCAAGGTGCAAGCTATTCTGGCCAAGCCAGCGCAATGACCGATAGTACTGGCCGCTTTAGTGTTGCGGCTAAATCTAGCTCTACCGTCTACCTGCAAGCCAATACTAGCGGTAGTAATGGCCGAACCCTCACGCTAACAACCGGTACTAGCGATAGAGATCTGGGAGAATGTCTCAGCTTAGAGGCAGCTTCAGCCACTGTAACGCTTAGCTGGGGGGAAAATCCTCGAGATTTAGATACCCAGTTCTTTGGTCCTGCGTCTGCCACTGGCGATGTAGCCTTCCTTGTGTACTTTAGCAATAAAGAAGAAACCCTAGAAAATAGCAGTATCTGGCTTGATGTGGATGATACCAGCAGTTACGGCCCAGAAATTACCACTATTGGCTCCTTCCCCTACGCTGGTCGTTATAGTTATGCAGTAAAACATTACGCCGGAACGAGCAATATCGCCGCCTCTCCTGCACGTGTAGAGCTTAGTTACGCCGGGCGCACTCAAGTGTTTTCTCCGCCAACTGGCGAGCCAACGGTATGCTGGGCAGTGTTCGACTTTGTGGTAGATGCAAACGGTGGCGTCACTATTGAGCCAAGCGGGACATGGGAAAGCGATGCCTATTGCTTAGCCATAGAATACAATACTTCGAGCGCCACAAGCATGAGTCGCTCCAGTAAAGTGACAGCTAAAGGCATGTTGCAAGAACAGATCGATAACAAATACTATGCTAAATAACTTGTTATAGCTGTAACTAGTAATTGCAAACTAAACAGAGTCTAATCGTAGGCTCTGTTTTTTATGTAAATAACTCCCCCTAATATACAGAAAGCGTATTTAACCGCACTCCATTATAAAAAAGCATCAGCTCATGCTTAGGCTACTACCAGACGGTTTTAAAATGCGTTGTTAAAACACGTATTACAGGCCTCGCTTAATCTATTCCACCTAATCACTTGTTGGAACAACAGATCTTAGCCACAATAAACCTGCTTATACTCCTTTCATACTCTAGAGGCTGTTATGAAAATCAAACCCGAAGTCGATCTGCATTTACATACCATCGCCAGCACCCATGCCTATAGTACCCTGCACGACTATGTTCATTACGCCAAACAAAATGGCATTAAAATGTTTGCAGTAAGTGACCACGGACCAGAGATGACCGACGCGCCGCATGAATGGCATTTCATCAATAGCGCTTTATTTCCAAGGGTTGATCAGGGCATTGGCATTCTTCGCGGCATCGAAGCCAACATTAAATCGCCAGCGGGAGAGATTGATTGTAATGACAGAATGAGGGCTCAGCTGGACATCATTCTCTGCGGCTTTCATCAGGAAGTGTTTCAGCCACAGTCGGTACACATCAATACCGAAGCGATGCTCAATACCATTAAAAGCGGGCTGGTGAATGTAATTACTCACCCGGGCAACCCGGCTTTTCCCATCGATGCCGAGACCATCGTTAAAGCGGCTGCGCAATATAACGTTGCCTTAGAGATCAACAACAGCTCATTTATTCACTCGCGCAAGGGCAGCGAAGCTAATTGTGAGCGGATCGTGCAACTGGCCAAACAATACGATGCGCCTTTAAGCATTGGCTCCGACGCGCACATCGCATACGACATAGGCCGCTTCGATAAAGCCTTGACCTTACTAGAAGCAAACGCCTTTCCCCCAGAGCGGATCATCAATCGCAGTATGCTCTCGTTACTGGATCACTTAGCCGATAAAGGTAAGGCGCTTCACCAAGAATTTGCCGAATTGCTCAACTAAGCCTCACACGTCATGGTCTGAGGCACTAGGGGCTATTCAGCTAAGCGCCTTGTTTTGGCTAATCCGAAGTCATTGACTGTTTGAGTTTGGCGCGAATACGGCTGAGAGCCACCGGAGTAATTCCAATATAGGACGCTATTTGTTGTTGAGGTAGGCTTTGTTGCAACTCGGGGAAATCACAGCAAAAATCCAAATAGCGCTGAGTTGCAGAATGGCTGGCCATTCTATGCTCTTTCATTTCCTTGTTAATAAAGATGCTTTCCATAAATTTGGCATAAGCTTGCATAAAAGCCAGATCCTGACTCATTTGCTGATAAAACAACTTCCATGAAAATGAGATCGCTAGGCATGGTTCGAGTGCTTCAATACTAAACAAGCTGGGTTGCTCACTAACCATCGCCCGAGTAGAGCCCACCATACGCGGCGCTTTAGCCAGCGTTTGGGTATATTCCTTACCACTATCGCTTAGGCTGTAGTAGCGCAGTAAGCCCTTATTCAAAAAAAAGACTTTGGACGAATAATCCCCTTGATGCACCAAACACTCCCCTTGGTGAAGTGAATGCACCTCGAAACTCAGCGTAAGTAAGCGCCAGTTTATGCCAGGCTGATATTGATTAAAGAAGTCCATTAACTGCTGTTTAAGATAGTGTCGGTCCATGCGTTCCTCTACTTGCTCGGGTAAAGCGACCATCAATCATCAGTAGTGCCAAAATCACCATCAGCAGGCCAAGCCCAAACCCACTGGAAAGCAGGCTAAAATCATCGTAACTAAGGGCAAAATAGCCAGCTACCCATACAGGAATAGTGTAACTGAAGCCAAGCAAGCAAGCCGCGCCTGCCCGCACAGTAACCCACTGTTGCAAGATAAAAGTGATTAAGGTGGTAAACACTGTGAGATAAACCAGTAGCTTCCAGAAGTGTAGGTTAAGCCACTGCACCGAACCTAATTCTCCAAACACCAGCACCATCGGTAGCAAACTAACGCTAGCAAATAGCAGTATTAAGTAGGCTCCTTCAAAGGCTGACACCTTAGCACTCCAACGCTGAACAGCTACAACATGAAAAGCCAGCAAACAACAGGCCAGCAAATAAATGGCATCCCCTTGATGCCACTCAATACTGCCATCGCGGGTAAATAACAACACCACTATTGCTCCACCAGCCCCCAAAACATAACCAAACCACTGCTTGAACCCAGTGACTTGTCCAAACAAGCTGGCTATTAATGCGCCGATAATAGGAACCAAAGTGTAAATCACCGATGTATTCAAGGAGGTAGTCGTTTTTAAGGCGGTGAAGAGCCCAATGAAAAAACCAACTAAACTGCCACTAATCAGTAAATAACGCAGCACAAAACGAACAGAGTAAAGCGACTCTCGTAACGAAAAACTACGCCTAGACCTTGTTAAGCAGTAAATTGGGGTCATCAGTAGTAGCGCGAATCCGAAGCGCAAACCAGTGGTAACAAGTGGTGAGGCATATTCGGTAATTCTGGCCGAAGCCACAAACGAGGAAGCCATTAAACCGGCCCACACTAGGGCCAAAATCCGAGTACTCATTGGCTGGCCCTATCGTTAGACTTGGCCTCAGAAAGCTTAGGTGCTAGGTAGCGCTCAAACAAGAATTCACACACCTTTGGCGCTAAAGCCATAAAGAAGTGCTGATTAAGCAGCTGATGTAACTGAGTCGCCGAACTCACAAGGGTTTCACTTTGCTGCTCGCCCTGTCTATGAATAAAAGTAGTGTTGCTTAGAGCCCATACTTGCTCGGGGTTTTTACGGCTAACCAGCAGGTTATTCACAAATACCGCGTCGGGATGTTGGTGAGAGTAAAAATGCCCTAGTTCACAGTCAGCTTCACTATACTCAGCTAAGTCAAAGCGATACAGAATGAATGGCTCGCTGCCGTTATCCTGTAGTAGTTCGTATTCATTGTTTTCCAGAGCGCGGATCCGGTAACTATCTAAACCCGCGGGCTGAGCATTAGCCTGACTTAAGGCGATTAATCCCACCGGGCATGCCGGGCCAAAACCCACATCGAGTAAGTATTTTTCACCGTTTAACTCAAGCAGATTAAAGCGGTGGGTTCTCGGCACCGGGCGAATATAGTTATTCAATACTCGGCCCAGCACGATTTTTGGGGAATACCCCAAATGTTCAAGTAATTGGTAGGCCAACTTATTGTGCTCAAAGCAGTAGCCGCCCCGCTGCTGATACACCACTTTACCGAGTAGGGCCGGTATATCTAAAGGCAGCGGCTGTTTTAGCAATACGGCTAGGTTATTAAAACTAAAGCACTCCAAATGGCGAGCCACTAAACGTTGAAGAAAAGCCAGGTCAGGTTGAGCGGGTGGCGTCAGACCTAATTTTGCCAAATAGTCATCTAAACGCATTTTGTCACCTCCAATGACCCAACATAATGTACAAATTCAGCCTTCGCCTTGCGCACTTTGCTAGGCGCAGTGGCATCGGCCTCTCTATAGCCCAACGCACAGATAACACTGGCGCTTAAATTGTGCTTGTCTAAACCCAATATTTGATTCACCGCCGCTTGCTCAAACCCAGTCATTGGGCAGCTATCTATTCCCAAAACCGCAGCTTGGCATAATACCGAGCCCAACCCCAAATAGGCTTGCTGCTCCGACCAAGCCAAGCGTTGCTGCTGAGTTTTATCTCGCAATGCCGCCTTAATATGCTCGGCATAACCAGCCAAGCTTTCTGCTGTGGTATTGGTTTGTTGATAGTAGCGAGCAAAATAGCCATCTACGGTACTATCGCCAATTGAGGTTTCGTTGGCAAAAATCAATAGATGCGAACAGCTTTTAAGCTGCTCTTGGCCATAGGCTGCCTCGGCGAGTTTAGCTAATAGACTCGGCTCTTCAACCACCCATACTTGATAAGGTTGAAGACCATAAGACGAGGCCGATAACCGAGCTGCTTCGACTAAACTCTCTAAGTGGCTTGATGCTACACGGCGGCTGGAAAATTGCTTTAACGCGTAACGCCACTGTAATGCTGGAATAATGCTGTTCATATAGATGCCCTTGCGATTAACTGTAGCGCTACTATATTGTTCAGCTAGCTCGCCGTAATTAACCTCGGTTAAGTGCGGGAAAATAAACTACCTCACCAGGAATACCACAATGCACCTTAGGCTCTCCAATAAACATGGTGAAGAACTACAGCTGCGTTCTTTACGCAGCAATGACGCTACTAATTTCGCAGATTTTCTGGGTAAATTAGGCCCCGAAACACGAACGCGTTTTGGTCCTCACCCCTTGGATGAAAGCACCGCTGATGCTCTCTGTGCAGCTCAGCCCGAAGCGCAAATTCAACGTTTGGTATTGTGTAATAAGCAGGCCATCTTGGGATATTTCATCTTAGATTTCGCCCCGGCAGAAGCCGAGCAACAACGCTATCAGCAGGCTGGCATTCACTTAAACTTTCAGCAAGAGCCACGCTTGGCTCCTTGCATCGCTGACCACTATCAAAACCAAGGTTTTGCTTCATTGGCCATGGCCGAGCTTATCAGCTATTGCCGCCAGCGGGGCTTAAAGAGCTTGGTATTGATGGGCGGAACTCAGGCCAGCAACCTGCGAGCCATTCACTTTTATAAGAAAGCAGGCTTTGTTGAAATAGGCCGCTTCTACACCGCCTATAATCATCAAGACAATCTAGATATGCGCCTGCCTTTATAAGCAACCGCGCACCAAAAAGCCCAAGCAAGCTTGGGCTATAAACAATATAAAACTATAGAGTTAAGCGTCGGCCAACATTTTACGCGCCGCTTCCACAACCACATTCACCGCTTGGCTTTCGGTATTTTTCATTAAGCTTTCGTCAGGAATTTCTTGCTGGGTACGATTCACAATCACCCCTGCCACACAACCGGCTTTTAAGCCCTGTGATGCACACATGGTAAACAGTGTGGCGCTTTCCATTTCAAAGTTAAGCACCCCCATGGCCTGCCATTCATCCATTGAACCTTGCAAAGCCTTGGTGACACGTCCCGATACCGTATCGTAGCGCTCCTGTCCTGGGTAGAAGGTATCGCTGGAAGCGGTCACTCCCACATGACAAGTGGCCTTGGCTTCTGTGGCTGCGGCATGTAATGCCTGCATACATGAGAAATCAGCCACCGCTGGAAAACACATCGGCGCAAAATGGCTACTCGCGCCATCCAAACGTACCGATGCAGTGGTCACAATTAAATCACCTACATTAATGTGCGGCTGAATCGCGCCGGTGGTGCCAACCCGTAGAAAGGTAGTTACGCCTAATTGCGCTAGCTCTTCCACAGCTATCGAGGTTGAAGGGCCACCAATACCAGTGGAACACACCACCACAGGCTTACCATCGAGTAAGCCAAGGTAAGAGGTAAATTCTCGGTGAGCGGCTAATAACTCAGGCTGTTCTAATAGTGAGGCGATGCGTTCTACACGCTGCGGGTCGCCGGGAATAATCGCTAAACGAGCGCCTTTTAGCATCTCTGGGTTTAAGCCTAAATGAAAAACTGTGGCTTGCTGGTTCATCGTTACCTACTTAATTTGCTTCCGTGATTGTTGAACTGAGCATAGGACGAGAATCGAGCAATAAGTGTGAAATGTCTCGCATTTGAGGGCGACCTGGCCCTGAAATGGCATATAGTTACTATTTATGTTGAAAAAATGGCGGTTAATTTTATCAATGAGCGAACTTTTTCAGATCACCGTGTTCTACAATAAGCTAGAAAATAATCTTTATGCTTAGTAAGAGGTAATACCATGAAAAAACCACTAATGATGGGTTTAACACTGATAATGGGAATAACACTGAGCGCTTGTGCTAGCAAGCAAACGGAGACAAGCATGGATTTAGCTGACAGCCGCTGGTACATGAGCGGCGACTTCTACCAAATAGCCGACATTAAGCTGCCTGCCTTTAACTTAGAGCAAAATGAGCAGGGCTTTAAAATCAACGGCACCACCGGCTGTAATAATTTCTTTGGCCAAGCCACTTGGGACGGCCAGCAGCTCACCATAGAGCAACCTTTGGCGCTGACTCGAAAAATGTGTACTGGCATGGCCAATACCATTGAAGCAGAATTTGTTGAAGCCATCGCGCAACCACTCACCCTAGATGGCGAACAACTACGCTTAAGTAATGGTGCCGAGTTAAAACGCGTACCTAGCAACAACTAATACTTGCCCATTACGCGGCGGCGCTAAACCAGCGCTGCCGCAGATCTTTCAAAGCAGCCATTAACATCAACAAGGCAATAATGATGCTGCTACTTAATACCCATGTACTGTTCAGTAACTGTTGTTCCTGCCATTGCGCTGGATTGATTTGCCAATGCCAATGGCTAACCATTAAGTCCAAGCCCCAGCCAAAAGCCATCGCACTACCAATCACGCCAGCTAAATACGCGCCCAAGGCGCGCATGCCCATTTCTTGGCGCACCAACATGAGCGTAGCAATATTGGTGGCAGGCCCCGCTAGCATAAATACCAAAGCGGCTCCGGGAGAGACCCCCGCCAAGAGTAAACCTGCGGCGATCGGAGTTGAGGCAGTGGCACAGATATACATTGGGATCCCCACCAATACCATCACCAACATGGTTAACCAGCCCTGACCCCAACGGGTCATAAAACTCTCTGGCATATAAGTTTGAATTAAACCAGCAAACAGCAAGCCGATAAGCAACCAAAAGTAACTGTCTTCCACTAACTCTTTAAAATTGTGTAACCAGCTTTTTATCACTTGGCCAAAACTGGCTTTGTTAACGGATTGGCACTCTCCCGCGCAGCATTGCTTAGCACTACAACAAGACTTAAGCGGTGCGTTAGATTCGGTGTTCGTTTCAGCATTACCCACTAATAAACCTGCAACAATAGCGCTCACCACCGCCGCTATCGGCCTAACAATCGCCATCACTGGACCTAATAAGGCATAGGATACCGCCACCGAATCTATTCCGGTTTCTGGCGTAGCGATTAAAAATGAGGTAGTGGCACTCTTTGACGCCCCGGCGCGGCGCAGCCCCATAGCCGCCGGAATTACCCCGCAAGAACATAAGGGTAAGGGCGCGCCAATTAAAGCAGCTTTTATTGTGGTACTGGGTTTACTGTTGCCCAGGTGCTTAGCTAGCCAACGGCTGGGTTCACCCAACTTCATGCTGGCGGCAATCACAAAGCCAATAAATAACCAGGGGGCAGCGCTCAAGAACAGCGCCAATAAATTATTCCATAACATCATCTAAGGCCTTTAGTATTGAACAAGACTCGGCGCTTTCTTCGCCACCACAACATTCGCTGTGAAGCTTCTTTAAATGCGCCTCAAACGCTTGCAGCTCCAATAATTGCTGCTGCACCTTTGCCAGCTTTTGCCCCACCACTTGGCTAACATCATTACAGCTAACCATGGCGGCATTGTCTCTCAGCTTAAGTAATTCAGCGATATCCTTAATTGACAGACCCGCCTGCTTGGCACGTTGAATAAAATGAAGTCGATGTAAGTCTTGCTCGGTATATTGTCGATATTGATTGGCCCCACGGGCAGCGGGAGCCAACAAGCCCTTTCGCTCATAAAAGCGCAGCGCCTCAACGGTTACGCCACTTTGCTTGGCCAATTCTCCAATTTTGAACATAAGCCCTCCCTTCACTTTATGATAAACCCTATACCTAGGTATAGGGTCAAGAAGTTTTAGCTTTTCGCTGCTAAATCAACCGAGGCTAAAGGCCTTTGCCTAGCCCTAATCGTAGAGATTACGTTCGCTTGGTAGGTCAGAAAAGTATTCTACAAACTCAATTTCATAGTTATCGGGGTCTCTAAAATACACATTACGCCGATGCGGACTGGCAGCTCCGTGATGATCAAACTCAAAGCCCGCTTGCTGCATTCGCCTTAACAAAGCGTCTAAATTGCGCGTAACAAAAGCAAAATGGGCCAAGCCAATTTGATTTCCTTGCAAGGGACGGTTCTCACCAGTGCCATGATCATTAAAAGTAAAGTAGTGGCGCTCGTCACCGAAATGCAACCAATTCCGCTCACAGCCATTCCAGTTCTGTTGCCCTTCGCCACGAATATACCAATGAGGAAAGGCCGCTTGATAAAAAGCCAAGCTACGTGGTATTTCACTCACCACCAAATTTAAGTGTTCTAAATACATCGTCTTTTCCTTAGATTTGTTGTACACCTAAACAAGGCTAAAACCTCAAGCTAAGTTGAGGTAAAGCATTTTTTTACCTAAGCTGATATTTTTTTAAAAGGAGAAGGTAATGAACAGGCAAGCCTTAAGTGTCGGGTTTGTAGCCAAGCGCTGCGGTATAAAGGTCTCGACCCTGCATTTCTATGAAAGTAAGGGGTTAATACAAAGTTGGCGTAACGCCGGCAACCAGCGCCGTTATCGCTCCGATGTACTGCGCCGAGTATCGGTAATTAAGGCAGCACAAGCCTTAGGCATTAGTTTGGCCGAAATAAAACAAGCGTTAGCCAGCCTACCGCAGCAACGAACGCCCACCAAAGCCGACTGGCAGGCTTTATCGACCCAATGGCAACACGCTCTCAATCAACGCATTAAACAACTAGAAGTGTTGCGCGACTCACTCAGCGCCTGCATCGGTTGTGGTTGCTTATCCATGACCAGCTGCCCACTCTACAACCCCGAAGACAAATTAGCAGCACATGGTAATGGCCCAATCATTCTTCAACAAAATAGCCAGCTGTCATAAATCCTTCATTATACAGTTCGATAATTAGCATTAAGCCCAATAGCCAGTTAAGGTCACAACATGTTGAGTTTATTAAAACCGATTTCGCTAAAACGCAAGCGCAATAAATATTACGCGTTAGTAGCGACAGCCAGCCTAGCCCAGCAACGCGGTGACATAATGACTTATTCTATGCTCAGCGCCGATGCGGTAGATTTGTGGAAAGAAATCGAGCAATTAGAGTTTTCCTAATTAACCACCAAGCGCGGCGCCTATGCCAATCAGTCGCTAACAGCCACGCCCAATAATAACCACTTGGTCAAATAAGCCGATGTAAGGTTTTGTCACTACGGGACTTATCGGTTTTTCAATCACTTATTTTCTTACTCAGCCCAGAGTGATTAATTAAAAAACGGCGCATTCTTCACACTTTTACGGTAAAATGCGCGCCTCAAACCTAAGTTGTTTATTTTTCGGGCAACTTGTACCGCTAGCGCACATAACTGCTAATGAGGATAAAACCCCAATGGAAAACGCTCGACCGATTCGACGTGCACTGATCAGTGTTTCAGATAAAACAGGCATTATCGAATTTTCACGTTCTTTAGCCCAACAAGGTGTAGAAATTTTATCTACTGGTGGCACCGCTAAATTACTCGCCGACAACGGCATCGAAGTGATTGAAGTATCCAACTACACTGGCTTCCCAGAAATGATGGACGGACGGGTAAAAACGCTGCACCCTAAAGTACACGGCGGCATTCTAGGTCGACGTGGCACCGATGACCAAGTGATGCAAGAGCACAACATTAACGCCATTGATATGGTAGTTGTGAATCTTTATCCTTTTGCCGCCACCGTAGCCAATCCCGATTGCAGCTTAGAAGATGCCGTTGAAAACATTGACATTGGCGGTCCAACCATGGTGCGCAGTGCTGCTAAAAACCACAAAGATGTGGCCATTGTGGTTAATGCCTCTGACTACGACCGCGTATTAGCAGAAATGGCCAATAACAATCAGTCATTAACCCATTCAACCCGCTTTGATTTAGCCATTGCGGCATTTGAACATACCGCCGCCTACGACGGCATGATCGCCAATTACTTCGGCACCTTAGTGCCTAGTTATGGCGACAACAAAGAAGGCGATGAAGAAAGCAAATTTCCACGCACCTTCAATAGTCAGTTCATTAAGAAACAAGACATGCGCTATGGCGAAAACAGCCATCAAGCCGCGGCATTTTATGTTGAAAACACCATCGAAGAGGCCTCTGTAGCCACAGCTCGTCAGCTGCAAGGCAAAGCCTTATCGTTCAACAACATCGCCGATACAGATGCTGCTCTGGAGTGTGTTAAAGAATTCGACGAGCCTTGCTGCGTAATAGTAAAACACGCTAACCCTTGTGGCGTTGCCCTAGGCGACAACATTCAACAAGCCTATGAGCGTGCCTACCAAACCGACCCAACATCAGCTTTTGGTGGCATTATCGCTTTCAACCGCGAGCTTGATACCGATACCGCCGAAGCGATTGTATCGCGTCAGTTTGTAGAGGTAATTATTGCGCCTAAAGTGTCTGAAGCCGCCGCGCAAATTGTGGCCGCTAAGAAAAATGTTCGCCTCTTAGAGTGTGGCGAGTGGTCAAACAAAACCACTGGCTTACAACTTAAGCGAGTAAACGGTGGCTTATTGGTGCAAGACCGTGACCAAGGCATGGTAAGCCAAGAGCAACTTAGCGTAGTATCGAAACGCCAGCCTAGCGACGATGAACTACGTGATGCCTTGTTCTGCTGGAAAGTGGCCAAGTACGTTAAATCTAACGCCATTGTTTACGCCAAAGGTAATATGACCATTGGCGTGGGTGCAGGCCAAATGAGCCGTGTTTACAGCGCTAAAATCGCCGGCATTAAAGCCGCCGACGAAAACCTAGAAGTTGCGGGTAGCGTGATGGCATCAGATGCCTTCTTCCCGTTCCGCGACGGCATCGACGCCGCGGCCGAAGCCGGCATTACTTGTGTAATTCAACCCGGTGGCTCAATGCGCGATGAAGAAGTTATCGCCGCAGCCGATGAACACGGCATGGCCATGGTATTTACTGGCATGCGCCACTTCTACCACTAATAAGCCACAGCCAGCCTCATGCTGGCTGTGTTGTATTTAGGCTTGGCACGCCAAGCCCGGTTTACTCAGTATTGGATAGACAAACATGAACGTTCTTGTGATTGGCGGCGGTGGCCGCGAACATGCTCTAGCATGGAAAGCAGCCCAATCGCCTTTAGTTGATAAAGTTTTTGTTGCCCCGGGCAACGCCGGTTCAGCGCTAGAACCAAAGTTAGAAAACGTGGCGATTGCCGTTGAAGATATTACGGCATTGCTCGAATTTGCCCAACAAAACCAAGTAGAACTAACTATTGTTGGCCCCGAAGCGCCCTTAGTCATTGGTGTGGTGGATGCCTTCAGAGCCGCTGGTTTAAAAATTTTCGGCCCCACTGAAAAAGCGGCGCAACTTGAAGGCTCTAAGTCGTTTACTAAAGACTTCTTGGCACGCCACAATATTCCTACCGGTTACTACCAAACCTTTACCGAAGTTGAGCCAGCGATTGCCTATGTTAAGCAGCAAGGCGCTCCGATTGTGGTTAAAGCCGATGGCTTAGCCGCCGGTAAAGGCGTGATCGTTGCCATGACTGAAGCTGAAGCAATTGCCGCCATCGAAGATATGTTGGCCGACAACGCCTTTGGTGAAGCCGGTTCTCGGGTGGTCATCGAAGAGTTTCTCGACGGCGAAGAAGCTAGCTTCATCGTGATGGTAGATGGTGAGCATGTACTCGCGATGGCCACCAGCCAAGACCATAAACGCGTCGGCGACGGTGATACCGGTCTTAATACTGGTGGCATGGGCGCGTATTCACCAGCTCCCGTAGTCACGCCAGACATTCACCAGCGGATCATGGACGAAGTCATCATGCCAACGGTTAAAGGCATGGCGGCAGAAGACAACGAATATACCGGTTTCTTATACGCTGGGCTGATGATTATGGCCGACGGTTCACCGAAAATCATCGAATATAACTGCCGCTTTGGCGATCCTGAAACCCAACCGATTATGATGCGCATGCAATCAGATATCGTGGACTTATGTTTAGCGGCGGTTGAGCGCAAGTTAGACACTAAAACCGCCAAGTTTGACCCTCGTGCAGCGATGGGGGTTGTTCTGGCTGCAGCCGGCTACCCCGGCACTTACCCTAAAGGTGACGTCATCACCCTACCTAGCTTGAGTGAAGAAACAGCCAGCGCTAAGGTCTTCCATGCGGGTACCGCTGAAAAAGACGGCGCGATTGTTACTAACGGGGGTCGAGTGCTGTGTGCTACCGCTTTAGGTAACAGCGTTACCGAAGCCCAGGCCAATGCCTACGCCTTGGTAGATAAAGTCTCTTGGCAAGGTATGTTTTACCGTAAAGATATTGGCTATCGCGCGATTGCTCGTGAAAACGACTAAGCTCAACGCTTAAACTAGCCAAATATAAAACCACTAACACCCATCATGTTAGTGGTTTTTTTTGTTTTCAATCTAGTACGCAGTTGTTTATCTCAATCTTATAAAAACAGTGCTATTATTCACTTTCTATTAGTAACTGAAGAACATTATGGAAAAGCATAACTGGCTAGAGGACATCCTCGCCTTAATTATTGGCAGCATCATGGTGTCATTAGGGCTGTTCTTTTTTAAAGAAACTCAGTTACTCACTGGAGGCACCGCTGGCCTCGCCTTATTAAGCAACCAGTTTATCGCACTGTCTTTTGGTCAGATTTTCTTGCTAATCAATCTACCGTTTTTCATTCTTGGCTTCATTAAAATGGGGGCGGGTTTTACCTTACGCACCATTGCCTGCGTGGTGCTGGTATCACTAACGACCGACTACTTATATTTAGTCATAGGCCTTAGCGAGTTAAATCGGGCTTACGCCGCTTTGTCCGGTGGTTTTTTAATCGGCACTGGCATGCTAATTTTAATCCGTCACAAAGGCAGCTTAGGAGGGGTAAATATTCTAGCATTGTACTTACAACAGCGTTTTAATATTCGTGCCGGACATGTGCAAATGGGCTTAGATGTTTTGATTGTAGCCACCTCATACTTCTTAGTCCCGCTCAACATCTTGCTATGGTCCATTGTTGGTGCCATTGCGTTGAACATTGTAATTGCCTTAAATCACAAGACCGGCCGTTATCAGGGTTTGTCTTAGGCTATGGCCAATAGTGCAAGTTTTACACTGCTATTTAAGCGCCTCGATGAGCTACTTTATCGCTATCGAAACTACTGGCAGTTCAGTCCCTTTGAGCAACCCACGTCCGCTTGGCAGAACCCACAACTGGATGCTTACCTAGACCTCGCCAAGCCTCCGCCTCAGCAACAGCCACTGCAAAGGCAATACAGCGAGCTAGATGAAGACTTAGTCGCATTCTTCCCTGATTTAGCCGAAGCTCATGCTTCACTGCCCATCCCCAGCAGCAATACCAGCAAACTGGCAACGCCGTTTTGGTTAAACAACGGAATAAAAGGGCGTAAAGCCGAGCAAATCCAAGCCTTTAGTGAACAACTTCAGGGGGAAACGTTGCCCATTCTGGAATGGTGTGCAGGTAAAGGTCATCTTGGTCGTTTGCTGAGTTATCATCACCAACTTGCGGTAGATAGTTTGGAGTGGCAAGTCAGTTTGTGCCAAGCCGGCCAACAAACCAGCGACAAACTGAACTTACCACAACAATTTCATCACTGTGATGTACTAAGCCCACAGGCACAAGTATTTATTAAACCGCAACAGCATGTGGTCGGGTTGCACGCCTGTGGCGATTTACATCTTCAGTTGCTGCGCCTTGCTGGTCAGCAACAGCCACAACGACTTAGCCTGTGCCCTTGCTGTTATCACTTAATTGCACACACCCACTATCAGCCACTTTCAAACCAAGCTCAGCAAAGTCGATTAAGCTTAAGTAGGGCCGATTTGCGCCTCGCGGTAGCGCAGTCGGTCACGTCTGGACAACGGGTGCAAACCCTTCGCCAACGCGAAATTCATTGGCGTCTTAGTTATCAGTGTTTGCGTGAACAAATAACTGGCAAGCAACATTATCAAGCCCTCGCCTCTGTTGCGAAGCATTGGTTTGGTCAGCAGGCGGCATTTATTGATTTCGCCTGTTGGGCGGCCCAACAACATGGCCTAGATTTGCCACAACATATCGACGAGCAGCAACTATTACACCAAGGCAAGCTGCGCCATCAACAAGTACAGAAGTTGGAGCAAGTGCAGCAACTATTCCGACCACTAATTGAGCGTTGGCTAGTACTAGACCGCTGCTTATACTTGCAACAACAAGGCTACCATGTTGAACTTATAGAACTTTTTCCGTTTACCACCAGTCCGCGTAATATTTTAATCCAGGCCGAACTCGGCCCACGAAGTTAAACCATTACTTGCTACACTTGCTGTAATGTTTGATCCCATGTCAGCTCGGTTAATTGGAGCCTTTATGCCACGTCACCTATTGTTTCTAGTATTGAGCCTAAGCCTCAGTACTTATGCCACAGAACAAGAAGAGCAATATGAAGAACTGTTAAACTCTAGTCTGCTCCCAGCAACCAACACGGCTCAAACCAACGAGCTCCCGCAAAAAACGGCGCCAAGCCAGCAAACTAGCAACAAGATAGAGATAACAGATGAAGATCTCGCATTACCCGCGCCTCCGGCCTCCATTGAAACCGTAGAAACAGGCACTAACGAACCAGCAGCTGAACCCATAATTGAGCCCAGTAAGCAACAAACATCTGCTTGGGGGCCGCTTTCATTGCTTAATACTGAGCTTAGCCCTAATAGCACTGCGACATTAGACTGGTACTCTGGCCACCTGCCAGGGGGCTTTGAATTAGCCACACCAGTGGTGGTGGTTCATGGCAAAAAACCGGGGCCACGGGTTTGCCTTACTGCAGCCATTCATGGCGATGAAGTGAATGGCGTTGAAATCGCCCGCCGAGTGGTACAAAACCTAAAAGCGGAAGAGTTAAAAGGCACCATTATTTCAGTACCCGTGGTAAATATTGATGGCCTATGGCGCAAGGATCGCTATATGTCGGATAGACGCGACCTTAACCGCGCCTTTCCCGGTAACGCCAATGGCTCAACCGCCTCACGCGTAGCCCATAGCCTATTTAACAGCATCATTCGTCACTGTGATAGCTTGATCGATTTGCACTCTGGCTCAATGTTTCGCGAAAATATTAGCCAACTACGCGCCGACCTCACCCTACCCGCGGTGTCTGAGCTGGCCAGTCATTTTGGCGCCATCCCGGTATTACAAAGTATCGCCCCTCCTGGCAGCCTCCGCGGCGCAGCCACCGCAGCGGGTATTCCCGCCGTGGTGATGGAAGTGGGAGGCCCTTTTACTGTTGATATTACGTTGGTTAAAACCGGTGTGAAAGCACTACGTAGCTACCTAAGTGCTATCGATATGCTACCCCGTTCGTTCTTCTGGTCCTCTCCTCAACCGATATTTTATGCTTCAGAATGGCTACGCTCCCGCCAAGGTGGCATTCTGATCAACAAAGTCTCGCTTGGACAAAAAATCAATAAAGATCAGCTTCTTGGAGAAATAAGTAACCCCATTACCGACGAAGTTGAAAAGCTTTACTCACCTTTTGATGCAGTGGTACTGGGCCGTGCCCAAGACCAATTTGTCAGTGCCGGCTATGCGGTATTCAACCTCGGTGAGCGCCGAAGTATTGAAGACTTAGAACAACAAGGCGAGATCATTAAACAACAAGTGGTAGAAAAAAACGCCGAGCAGATGGGCTTGAATCAAACGACTTCGGAGCAAGACGAAACAAACCCCACCCCTTCTACCCAGGAGCCTGTCGAGAATCAAATGGAACCGAGCTCCACAACTCCCACAAGCCCTCCTGTTAACGAAGAGCCTCCAGCAGAAAGCTCTGCACCTTCTATAGGGACTAAGAAAACAGAATCCACTTCAGCCATTCAAGGGGGTGACCATGAATAATAGTATCCAACGTTGTCCTTGGTGCGGGCAAGATGAAGATTATCAACACTACCATGACAACGTATGGGGGCGACCTGTTTACGACTCTAAAGAACTGTTTGCTAAACTTTGTCTCGATGGACAACAAGCTGGACTGTCGTGGATCACCATATTACGTAAACAAGCAAACTACTATCAGGCCTTTGCTCAGTTTGAACCTCAGCAACTCGCCTTGTTTAACGAGCAAGACTGCGAAAGCTTAATGGATAATCCAGGAATTATTCGTAATCGCTTGAAAATTAATTCCATAGTGAAAAATGCCACGGCCTATCTGCAACTAGAGTCGCAAGGCTTGGCCTTTAATGACTATCTATGGAGCTTTGTGGGTGGCAAAACCATCATTAATCAATTTCAGCACAGTGAGCAAATACCCACCGAAAGCGCAGAATCTCAGGCAATGTCCAAAGCCTTAAAGAAAGCGGGTTTTAGCTTTGTTGGCCCGACCATTTGTTATGCCTTCATGCAAGCGGTAGGCATGGTCAACGATCATTTAAGCAACTGCCATGTTTATCAGCAATGCCTAGAATTGGCGCGCAAATAAATTAACTCCAAGCGAGTAAGCGGCGGCTATGACTGACGGGTAAATAACGATCGGCTCTAAGCCATCAATGGCTTGGTCTAATATGCTTTTGGGATATTGTTTTAAAGTGGCTGAGGTCAGCTAGGAAGATAATGCTTCCTCTAAGGATTGAGGAGGCTGGTTCGCCTGATCGGCGATAACATAAATGCTACTATATAACTTACTGTTTACTATTGATTTAATTAGCGGCTTAATTCAGCAATACGCTGTTCTTTAGTTTCTGCTTTGCTAACTTGGCTAAAGGCGATCCAACCCATCATTTCTAACATATTCATAATGATTCTCTCTTTGTGAAAGTGTTTATTAACGACTACGTTCTTGAAGTTCTTTTATTTTTTGAGCTTCAGTTTTGCTGCTTGAGAAGTAAGCAACTAGACCCATTAGTTCATACATAGTGATATCCTCTACTTTAAGACTTAAATTAGCGGCTACGTTCAGCCAAAGATTTTTCGTTATTCGCTTTGTTGGCACGTAATGCGTAGTACAATCCAAATAATTCCATAATGTTTCACCTTTTTTGTTTAAGTTCACTTTGAAAGAAAATAACGCTTGCCAGCGGCTTTTTGTTATTAACTTTCTCTGACGCTTTAAATTTTATGCGACATGGCGCACATTTAGTATTATGAAATTTAATTTTTTAATTACTAAATATTGTTTTTGGTAATTTTATTACTCAAAGTGGTTTTGAAAACACTTTCAATCACTAGCCGTGACGAGTTATCTGCCAACAAAAGTATTAAGCTCTCTGACAAATGCTCACAAGATGACCATAGTTAGCTTTTTCACAGAACGTTTTCGCTTATGCTAAGCGAGTGACAGCCACTAATTTTGGAGAAATGGATAATGAAAGCCGTTCAAGCACAGTTTCATGGTGACCAACTAGTCATCAACGATATTGCGAAGCCGCAAGCTGGCCCAGAGCAAATACTGATTCAGGTGGCAGCGGCCGGCGTCAACCCAGTAGATACCTACATTGTGGCCGGTACTAATAACTACACAGCACACTTTCCGCATACTCCGGGAAAAGATGCTGCAGGCACCATCGTACAATTAGGTGAACAAGTAAGCGGCTTTAAAGTAGGCCAACGAGTCTACTGCGCAGGCACACTAAGTGGTGCCAGCGCAGAATATTGCTTAACTACACCAGAACAAGTATTTCCCTTGGCCGATCCACTCAGCTTTGAACAAGGTGCCTGTTTAGGTACACCCTATGCCACCGCTTGGCGCGCGTTATTTATTCGAGCACAAGCTCAAGCTGGGGAAACCGTGCTAATACACGGCGCTAGCGGTGGTGTAGGCTTAGCCGCTATTCAATTCGCCAAAGCCGCTGGTTGCACGGTATTTGCCAGTGCCGGCAGTGAACCAGGTTTAGCCCTATTAAAACAACAGGGTGCAGACTTAGTGGTTAATCACCACCAGGCTGAACACTACCAGCAGCTACAACAAGCTGGAAAGATAGATATCGTCTTAGAGATGTTAGCCAACCAAAACTTAGCTGAGGACTTATCTTTACTTAACAAAGACGGCCGAGTAGTAGTGATTGGCAGCCGGGGTGGTGTGGAAATTAATCCGCGCGACTTAATGGCTCGCGACGCATGCATTATGGGCATGGCATTAGCCAATGCCGGTCCGCAGCAATTACAACAAATCCATCGCGCCATTCGTGCAGGAGCCGAGGCAGGTTTTATTAACCCGGTAATTGCCAAACGTTTTTCGCTAGAACAAACCAGCCAAGCCCACCAGGCGGTAATGCAAGCCGGAGCCACTGGTAATGTAGTGGTCGGCATCGGCTAAACCCAATCAAGCAGAGCACAAAAAAGCGGCCGAAGCCGCTTCTTAAGGTCTAGGTAAATGATGGCTAAATTAAAGATCTTTAGTGCTCTCTAAGTAACCATAATCTGAAATTAAGGTATAGGCACGCACCTTCTCAGTAAAGACCTGCTGAGACTCGATAATTTCTTTGGCCAGAGGGTCACGCTCAGCGTACTCAGCCAACAATTCATCATTGGCTTGTTTCAACGCCACTAACACCGCTTTAGGGAAACTTCTTATTTTAATATCTGGATACTCTGGCAGCATAGTTTGCCAGTTTTCTGTGCTCATAGCCGTGGCTTCGACAAAAATATCAAAGGCGGTTAAACGCATCGCAGTTTGCAATATGCTTTGCAAATCGGCTGGCAGCCCTTCAAATACCTTTTTGTTCACAAGAAACATGTTTTCTGAACCGGGTTCATGCCAGCCAGTGTAATAATAAGGTGCGATCTTGTGAAAACCCATTCGCAAATCTAGCGATGGCCCAACCCACTCCAGCGCATCAATGGTATTACGCTCCAGCGCGGTATACAGTTCGGCGGGAGGAATATTCACCGGTGTTGCGCCTAGTTTAGCCAACACCTCACCGGCAAAGCCGGGAATACGCATTTTTAGATTGTGTAAATCTGCTACGCTATTAATTTCCTTGCGAAACCAGCCGCCCATTTGTACACCGGTATTCCCCCCAGGAAAAGTTAATAAACCATGCGGTTCATACACCTTGGCCATTAATTCCTTACCACCGCCATAACGGTACCAAGCATGTTGTTCCATAGCCGTCATGCCAAAAGGCATGGTAGTAAAAAACATGGTATTGGGTACCTTACCCTTATAATAGTAGGAGGCGGAATGGCCCATGTCGTATTGACCGCTTTTTACTAAATCAAAAATACCTAAAGGGGCTTTATGCTTGTTGGCAGAATCCACTTTTATTTTCAAACGCCCATCGGACATTTGCTCGGCCATTTCAGCAAAGCGTTGCACTCCCGAATCTAGCAATGGAAATTTGGTTGGCCACGATTCTGCCAATTTTAATCGATAAACCTTGCCTTCGGCCTGAACATTTAGCGATAAGCTAGCGCTGAATACCAACACTGCTGCGAGCCATCCTTTGGTCATATCCTCTCCTTTTTATTATATCTATCTGTTTAATATGTATTTTTTTACAACTTAACATAGCCAAAAATTAACATCACATTAACATTGGAAATATACCAAACATAGTCGCAAATAGTCGTAGATTTAAGCCACAGCCTAAAACAGAACAACCAAGTCAGCTGCTATTACGAGGCTAAGCCCACAACGCTTCGTTAGCAGCTTAGAAATATTCACTAAATGGTGGCCGCTCATCGCAATAACTCGCACGTTTTTACTATCGGGGGGAGACGACAACATCGATTGAAGTGATAAACTTGCCCTGCCAACACGACGATTATTCGTCATCGATATAGCTCACAGCTAAGTCATTATTATGATTTGGTACGCGAAACTGGGCTGAGCTATTATGCCCTAGGCCGACCTGTATAATGGTTACCGCCCTATTCAATGCCGCTATAAAGAAAAAGCCAACCTCGACGTCACCAAAGGCTTATGTGTTGGTGCCATGTTTCTTTTAACCTAGAATAGCGCTAGTAACGATGCCGCCCCTCAAACCCATTCACTAACCACCAGATCTCACCTCTTTACATTATTATTGCCAGCATGTTCAATTTTTTGATTATTTATTGCTTAAAAACAACAAACTATAACATCATACGCAAACACTCCCCCTCCCAGCTTTCTTATACTGTGCTTCAGTTAATCAAAAGGAACAACTGGCCATGCCGTATACACTCCGACTAAGCGGCAGTCAGCGCATTAATCAGGCAAGCGCTGACTGCTAATTCACTCTTGCCTACGTTTTCATTTTTCAATGCGCCACTAGGAGCCCTTATGTCACAGTTTAATTATCAAAAATACCAAGCCTTTGCCCCTGTTCGCCTAACTAAGCGGCAATGGCCGGATCGAGTAATCAGCCAAGCACCACAATGGTGTAGCGTAGACTTACGCGATGGCAACCAAGCCCTAATAGAGCCCATGTCGGTTACGCAAAAGCAGCGCTTATTTGCACTGTTAATTAAACTTGGCTTTAAACAAATAGAAGTAGGCTTTCCTGCGGCATCTAACACCGACTATGATTTCGTCCGTTGGTTGATCGATCATCAACAAATCCCTGATGACGTATCAATTCAAGTATTAACTCAGGCGCGCCCAGCCTTGATCGCGCGTACTTTTGAAGCCGTGAAAGGGGCTAACAATGTCATCGTGCATTTATACAACTCTACTTCCAAGGTGCAACGCGATAAGGTATTTAAACTAGACAAAAACGGCATCATCGACATCGCGGTACAGGGGGCGAAAGAGCTACAAAAACATGCCGATCAATACCCACAAACCAATTGGCAATTTCAGTACTCACCTGAGAGTTTTACCGGTACCGAACTCGACTTTGCAGTTGAGATCTGTAATGCCGTAGTCGAAGAGTGGCGCCCTAAGGCACAGCAAAAAATCATTCTTAACTTGCCAGCCACAGTTGAGATGTCGACTCCCAACATTTATGCAGACCAAATAGAATGGTTTATTCAACACCTTCAACATCGTCAAGACGTCATCATTAGCCAACATACTCACAATGACCGTGGTTGTGGCATTGCCGCAGCCGAACTAGGGCAATTGGCTGGCGCGGATAGAGTAGAAGGCACGCTATTAGGCAATGGCGAGCGCACTGGCAATATGGATATAGTGACCATGGCGATGAACTTATATAGTCAAGGTATTGACCCACAGCTACAACTTGCTGATGTTGATGAGATAGTACAGGTGGTCAAAGATTGCACCCAGCTTCCGGTGCATCCACGTCACCCCTACGTAGGTGAGTTGGTGTTCACCGCCTTCTCCGGCAGCCACCAAGATGCAATAAAAAAATGCTTAGATGCTCAACAAGACGATGCCCACTGGGATGTAGCCTACTTACCCATTGACCCAGCTGATCTTGGCCGAGACTATCAAGAAGTGATTCGTATTAATAGTCAATCTGGTAAAGGCGGTATCGCCTACATTCTAGATAAAGACTACGGCATACAATTACCTCGTTGGGCGCTAATAGAGTTTAGTGCAGTAGTACAAAGTGATGCAGAACAAAGTGGCGAAGAAATTAGCCCGCAAAAAATATGGCAGCTATTCAATCAGCACTACTTAGTACAAGAACATGCCTATCAGTTAACCAATTATCAAATGAGTTATCAGCAGCAAGAACAGTTACAAGTAGAGTTACAACGGCAACAGCAAGTGCTGCGCATACAGGCTACGGGTAATGGTGCTTTAGCAGCCTTCGCTAATGGCTTAGCACAACGTTTTAACCTAGATATAGAAGTACTGGATTACAATGAACATGCTCTAAGTAAAGGAACAGAAGCAGAAGCAGTGTGTTACATACAGGCGAAAATTGCCGGTAAGCGTTACCTTGGAGTAGCAATTGATAAAGACATACTCACCGCCAGCCTTAAAGCACTATTGTGCGCCTTGAATCAACACACCTTACAGCACACAGAAACAGCGGCGCAATCTGCCTAAACTCTAGGGCCAATGTGAATACACTGGCCCAATGATTTAATGCTGATGGCCTCCTGCACCATGGGCATGGCCGTGAGCCATTTCTTCCTCTGTGGCAGCGCGAACTTCTACCACTTTAAGGTCAAAATCTAAATGCTTACCCGCATAAGGATGGTTGGTATCAATGGTCGCCATAAATTTACCTACTTTTAAAATAGTGACTTGGCGGGGACCTTGCTCGGTTTGCACTAACGCCACCATGCCTGGCTTCCAGGTTTTAGCGCCTTGTAAGTGTTTCACCGAAACTCGTTCTTGCGCCTCTTCATTGCGTTCGCCGTAAGCTTGCTCTGATGCCAGACTAAGCTTCACTTCGTCACCCGCTTGCTTACCTTCTAAACCATCTTCAATTGCCGGAATCATCGCCTTATGGCCATGTAAATAAGCCACAGCTTGACCATCGGTACTCTCTAATAAGTCACCGTTGGTTTCGTGTAGAGTGTACTCAAAGCGTACCACTGTATTTTTTGCAACTTGCATGCGCTGTTCTCATGTTCAAAAGATGGCGACACTACAACAAATATCCGCCCGCTTGCCAAGTATTAATACAACTTGCTAAGGCCAATCCTAGCGGGCCGTTATTCAACGGTAGCAATTACCATCAAAAACGCTAAGCAAAAACTCTGATTGATAGTGCTGTTGCTCATTAGGCGACTTATTACTTAGGTTTTCCTGTATAGCCAATTTAGCGAGAGAGTTGCGGCGATTGCGCCTTCGGCGAGCCGACAATTGAGCGGGTGCTAGATTATTAAGCGAGTAGCTGTTCATTGATCCTCCATGGAATTAGTCTTCACTGCGTATCATTCAGCAAACTTTCAGGATAGACCAAGCGGCAAGAGACAGCCCTTCGACTAAAGTCGTAAGCACTTTAAGCAACTCAAATATCGCTATCAGCCTAAATAGACTGGCAAATAAACTCACTTAAACCGCTAAAACCACCTAGGTGTGGTAACAGCTGAATTTCAAGCCCAGTATATTGTTGCTTTGCCTGTTCGATAATACGCGGTAAATCGTTGACGACATGAGTACCCGCAGCCAGAAAATGTGGATAAATAACCACTTTCCTAATGCCCCGCTGATAACACTGAGCAATTTTTTGACTAATGTTAGGTTCTACCAACTCTAAAAAGGCCGCGTCAACGACTTGAAATTGAGCTAATGATGTAGCCATCTGCGTGGCCAGCTCAATAACTTCCTGATTAGACTGAGAGCGACGACTTCCGTGAGCAACAACCAGTAACGCTTGCATGGGCTTCCTTAAGGCAAAAAGAAACTTATGATACGAGTTCAAACAGCAACAGAAAAGCCGTTTTCTAAAACTTATGGAGGGTACAAGCGTTGGAAGGAGAGGTGAAACAATTAGCCCTTACAGACGTAAGGGCTAATTAAAGAAACTATTTAACGGCGTCTTTTAGTGCTTTACCTGCAACAAACGCAGGTACGTTAGCAGCAGCAATTTGGATCTCGGCACCAGTTTGAGGGTTACGACCAGTGCGAGCTGCACGATGATTAACTTTGAATGTACCAAAGCCGATTAGCTGAACTTGATCGCCTTCTTTAAGCGCGTCAGTTACTGCACCTAAAGTTGATTCCAATGCTAGTTTTGCTTGTGCTTTTGATAGGTCAGCTTTTTCAGCAATAGCATCAATTAGTTCAGTTTTGTTCATAATATCTAAATCCTTTATGTTCGTTTAAATAATCCAGCTTCACTTTAAGAGAAAAAAAATCGCTGCGCAAAGAGTTTTTCCCCTTTCAAGCCTTGTTTGGCGGGGCTTTAACCAATTTATGCGTAAACAGTCACAAAAACACTGTTTAAATAATTAAGAATCACTCATTATCACTATCCAAGCTAATTCCTAAATTACTCACACCTTGGTTAATCGCCAGCGTTTTCAAGGCCTGAAGCGAGGTCTTGCTCCCATCCAGCTGCTCTACATGGTCTAACAATTCGCTTTGAAAAGCCAACTCTTGAGCCACCAATGGTTGATCCATTATTTGTTGTTCTGTTTGTTCGCCAAATTGCAATTCAAGTAAGCTTAAAACACTTGCTAAAGAAGTTTGGCTAGCTTGTTCTGCTTCCTGGCCAATGGCTTCTAACAAGCTACTGAACAAACAATCCGCCACGACACAACAATCAAGCGCAGGATAAACACCATACATGTCATAATCTTGAGGCTCGGGGATCAAAACCTCAAAACGTTCACGCTGAGCACTAAAGTTGATTTTGGTCTGAGGATGCATAGCCCCTTCCCAAAATAGCGCCAATAATTTATTAAAAGCGGCATCATGCTCTAGTTCGACAGCTTGGCAAAATAGTAAATAGTTGGGGACCATTCTTTGTAATAAACCAAGACAATATAAAGACTGCTGCTGACTAGATAAGCGGATTAGCCGCTCTGTATCACAAGGGGTAAGCATGGTTTGCTCCGCACTCCATAAAACGATTAAGATAATTAGGGCTGGTTAACTGCGCAGCTTAACACTGCCGTTCAGCTTAGCGAAATGCCGTTTGTTACCCAACCAAAGGTCCACTATGCAAATCACTATTCTTAGCCCCGATGCTCAACAATATTATCGACTATTACAACAACAATTTCCTCAATGTCAGTGGTACTGGGCAGAACAAGCAGACCAACTGAGTCAAACGGCTCTACACAGTCAGGTTCTACTAGCGACTCCGGCCGATGCGGCCGCGATACTAAAAGACATGCCACTACTGGCTTGGGTGCACTCTACCTTTGCTGGGGTAGACGCACTCTTAGATAGTGCCTTACCTCGACACTACCAACTCACCAATAGCCGCGGTGTATTTGGACCATTGATGAGTGAGTATGTATTTTCTCACCTATTAGCAATAACTCAGCAACACCACGCCTATCGAGCTCAGCAAACCAGCGCCACATGGCAAGCCTTGCCTCATCAAAGTTTACAGGGAAATACCTTTTGTTGTATCGGTAGCGGTAATATCAGCCAACACTTAGCAACAACGGCAGCGCATTTCTTGATGCAACCGTTCGCATTAAGCCATAGCGGCCAAAGTAAACCCGCTTTTCAGCAAGTACATTCGTTTCAGCAAGGCTTGCAGGCATGTGGTAAAGCCAATGTAGTTGTGGCGGTACTGCCCAATACTCAAGCAACTAACAATCTACTAGACCAGCAGTTCTTTGAGCACTTAAACGACGAGGTGATATTTTTTAATGTAGGTCGAGGGGCAACAGTGGATCATCAAGCCCTACTGAGGTTTTTACAGCAAAACCCGAAAGCTTGGGCGATTCTAGATGTATGCCAGCCCGAACCATTGCCAGCTAGTCACCCCTTGTGGCAACAAAGCAATTGTATTATTACCCCTCATGTAGCGGCCCCCAGCAGAGTAACAGACATTAGTAGTCTGTTTGCTGAAAAGCTGCAGGATTATTTAGAAGGACGAGAACTACAGGATAAGGTAGATTTTGTTAAGGGATATTAACGAGGCTGACGGTAAGTTTGGCTATTACCGTCATTAACATTAACTTTCGCCATCAAAAGAAATTTGCTTTTCCAAATCGAAAGCGGCAAAGGCACGATCACCTAAAGAATTTAGCACTTTTACCTCGCCATCTAGGATGGCAATAATAATTTTCCCTTGCTTCTCTTCATTAGGAATTATCACTCGCCCTTTAGCACTTTGGTTTAAGCCTGACAAAACTTGTTGCTGTAACAACAGGGGATTATCTTCATCATAATAAAGCATGGTTACTTTCATAACTGGTTCCTAGACCCTATCGCTCTCTAAATGTGTCTATTAAGGCCAAGCCGCTGATATTAATACGCTTCAAATCAACAAGACACTGAAAAGTCGCAAACAAAACATATATTATTTTTATCATGACATTAACATTAGCACAGCATTTTATAAATGCTTAGCAATGGTTTTGTCTTTAAGCATAGCTTATAGTCAAACAAACAGTGATAAGGTGAGAAACACAATGGCTTTTAAAGAATACAAAGTTATCGCAATTACAGAAGGTGCTTTAGGCACCTTGTTTTTAGGCGCATCAGGCATGCCCTTACAAAAAGTAGAGGCCACCCTCAACAAAGAGGCCAGTGAGGGCTGGCAAATGGTTTTCCAAGTCGTCGAAAATCGCCGTTTTTGGCTGTTTTGGAGCCGTGAAACCGTGATTGTCACGCTAGGGCGTTAAACATGCTAACCCGCCAGCACATAGAACAGCAGCAAGAGCAGCTGCGTCAACAAGTCAATCAACTACCGGCTAATCAACGCAAACGGTTTTATCAAGCTTGGGAAAAACAAGTAAAAGACCCTGATAGCTATGCGGTACTCAACTACTTGTTGCTAGCGGGATTACACCACTTTTACTTAAAAAAGTGGCTGAGAGGAACTATTAATCTACTGGTATCGATAGTCGCGCTATTGCTGTTGCTGATCGGTATATGGCCCTTAGGCCTATTTTTATTAGCTGCAATAACCCTTATCGAATTACCAGCCTTGTTTCGGGCAGACTTACAAGTATTTGCCTACAACAATCAAAAGATGCAGCAACTGCTAGAACAGGTTCAGAACACTTAGTTTTTCGGGCCTTTAAACAGCCACAAGATAAAGCCTAAAACTGGAAAAGCACAGAGCAGAAAAACCCACAGGTACTTTCTACCGATCTCGGCACTGCTATTAATAATTTTCACGATGGCAAACATATCGGTTACTAAAATACTGATGCCTAACAACAATGAAAAAGACATTGTGACTCCCCTAAATAAAAAAGCCTCATTCTAAATCAATTCGCCTTTGTAATCTCAATAGAATTTTTTGTTGCTGTTGTGTTTGCTGGTCGTTGGCCACTAAGGTAAGACGTTGTTTCAGCATGCGCTGTTCAAAATAAAGCCAACTTCTTACAAATACTGAATAACGTGTATCTAAGCCATAGACCTCAAGGCAGGTATAATCTTGTTCAGGTGGTTGCTGATAGAGTTTAGCGCGAGAGGCCACCAACTCCTTTCCCAGGCCTTGCTCCGAGGGTGCTTCGCAAGCAAAGCTGATAGTACTCACGAGAGCTAAGAGTGCAATAACCAATAAGTTGCTTATGTTCATCTTCACCTCACACTAAAATAACAACTTAGCTGCCATAATCAGTAGTAGCAATGCAAAGGCTTGTTTCAATCGTTTTGCCGGTAAGCAGTAAGCTAAACGACTCCCCAAACGGGCAAACAGAGCACTGCTGGTAATAATACCGAACCAAGCTGGCAAGTACACATAACCCAAGCTCCATTCCGGTAACCCTGGCTGTTGCCAACCATTATAAATATAGGCACAAGTACCTACTACGGCGATGGGCAAACCACATACAGCTGCAACCGCCACCGCTTTGGGGGCAGGCACGCCAAACCAACTCAAACATGGAAAAATAATAGTGCCGCCACCAATACCAAACATCGCAGAAATAGTGCCCACTATCGCCCCTAAAATACTGGTGCCAGTAGCCCCCGGTAAACAGCGTTGCGCTTTAGGAGTTCGGCCAAATGCCATGTAGGCTGCCATCACCAATAAAAATCCAGCAAAATACCAAGTCAGTTGTTGTGCGGCCAATTGAGTAGTAATCCCCGCCCCTAACATGGCTCCGATAACAATACCTACACCCAGCCGTTTAACGATGGTGAGATCAATCGAGCCACGACAATAATGTGCGTAACTAGCGCTGCTGGCTGTAATTAGAATAGAAGCTAAGGACGTACCAATGGCTAAATGAATGGCAGATTCACTAGCAAAGCCCATTGCAGCAAAGCTACCAATCAATACTGGCACGATCACCAAGCCACCACCAATGCCAAATAAACCTGACATTAATCCTGCCACCGCTCCCACCAGCAGAAAGTTCAAGAACATCATAATCTTATCTGAGTATGAATTATTTCTATGTGTGCTTCAGTTTGCGCCAACTAGGGGTTATGCGCAAGGGAATCACTAAGATTGGTATGTAAAGAATACAATGGCGAAAGGCCATGTGAGCCACCCACATTTTTTAGCTTATAGGTCAGCATAAATAAAACGACTAAAAGAAGGATAATGCCGATTTGGAAAGGCGATTTCATACAACAAGCTCTCTTTTACGGTTTAACGAACTTCATCCGTAAAGAGTTTTAACACAGCACAATATAGCAAAAAACACCAAAAAATACACAGCAACTAGATAAACAAGGCAAGACATTAACCTTTGCCTTGTTTAAGCTCTGGAAATTAATAAGAAAATGTTAACCGTGATACTTCTGGCTCAGTTGATGAACCGCATCAATGAAGGCACCTGCATGCTCTGGATTTACATCTGGGTGGATCCCATGGCCTAAGTTAAAGACATGGCCAGTGCCCTCGCCAAAGCCTGCTAATATGGTTTCAACTTCTTGTTGGATTCGTGGGATAGGAGCGTACAACATTGATGGATCCATATTGCCTTGTAGGGCCACCTTGTCACCCACTCGTCGTTTAGCATCAGCGATATTGATTGTCCAATCTAAACCCACTGCGTCACATCCAGTATCTGCAATTTGCTCTAACCACTGCCCACCATTTTTGGTAAACAAGGTTACTGGCACCTTTCTACCTTGAGCTTCACGGCACAAACCATCAACAATTTTGTGCATATACGACAGTGAAAACACTTGATAATCCCGTGGTGACAATACCCCACCCCAAGTATCAAAAATCATCACCGACTGCGCGCCAGCTGCGATTTGCGCATTCAAATATAAAATCACCGAATCCGCTAGCTTATCTAATAACAAGTGTAGCGTTTGTGGCTCGCTGAATGCCATTTTTTTAATACCAGCAAAGGACTTAGTGGTTCCCCCTTCTACCATGTAGGTAGCCAATGTCCACGGGCTGCCAGAAAACCCGATAAGCGGAACTTCACCTTTTAATTCACGTTTGATGGTGCGTACTGCATTCATCACATAAGCTAACTCTTGTTCGGGGTCAGGAACACCTAAAGCTTCAACCTGGGCCTTACTGATAACCGGACGTTCAAACTTAGGCCCTTCCCCGGTAGAAAAGTACAATCCCAAGCCCATCGCATCAGGAATAGTAAGAATATCGGAAAATAAAATCGCGGCATCCAAATCAAATCGACGCAAGGGTTGCAAGGTCACTTCACAGGCGAGATCGGCATCTCGACATACCGTCATAAAATCACCTGCACTGGCGCGCACTTCTCTGTATTCAGGTAAATAACGACCCGCTTGGCGCATCATCCAAACTGGTGTTACATCAACAGTTTGTTTTAATAGTGCACGTAAATAGCGATCATTCTTCAGTTCCGGCATGCAGCGTTCCTAATCATGTTAAATTTCAGCTAGAGCATTGTAACCAGCTACATTAACAACTCAAGCCTTAGTGCTGCTAACGGCCATTTTGCTGTAACCAATGTTCAATCATTTCTCGGGCGATGGTGCCGTAAGGCGGCAAGTTAGGCAAGTGGCCTGGTTCAAACCACTGAGCGTCACAGAGCTCACGTCGGTCAATATTCAACTCTCCATCATCATACTCTGCAAAATAAGCCGCCATTAAAGAATGAGGAAAAGCCCAAGGTTGGCTCTTCCAATAACGTAGGTTTTTAATGTTAACCCCAGTTTCCTCTTTAACTTCACGGTGCACCGTTTGTTCAAGCGTTTCACCCGCTTCCACAAAACCAGCAATCGCCGTATAAATAGGCCATTCTTTTTGTTGATGGCGTCGATGATTTGCTAATAACAGCCGCTTACCATCGCTAATTAATACTATGATACTTGGTGATATTCTAGGGTAAGCACGGAAGCCACAGTGCTCACACTGCATCGCTAACTCCCAATCAACCCGCTGTAACACTTCACCACAACAGCCGCAAAAGCGGTGAGTTTTAAGAAATAAGGCAAATTGCTGGGCCTTTCCAACCAGATCAAACACACTAGGGCTAAGCAAGGCCATACTGCTGCGTAAATCCATCCACTCCCCCATACCTAGATCATGTGGTTCATCCAGCTCCAAGCGAATACAAGCTTCGCCTCTATGATAGGCAAAGCGTTCCGCTTTAGAAGTATCTAGCTGCGGTACCGGTAGGTCGTCTAAATCACCGTAAGGAATGTGCTCGCCATGTGGGATCACCAAGATTTGTCGTTCGCAAGTGAAAAACCACCAGCCAAATTGTTTATCCAAAGTTTCTCCTTGCTCTATCCCGCACTTGCTCAATAAGCGAATAATGACCAAGCTTACACGACATAACAAGCTTTTCACCAACAACAAATGTTTAGCACTCCGCAGTTAGGCTAAATACCAGTTGACGAGAGCAAGGAATTTAATTAGTTATAGATACACTGTTTAGGGATTTAAGGAGCAAGGGCATGCTAACAAAAGTAGAACAAGCTCAGGCTAAATGGGGTGGAACCAGCCAAGTGATTGATGCATGGTTAGGCGCTCGAAAAAAACTACTGATAGCCTATTGCGAATTGGCGGGACTGCCTCCTTACGATAAGCTTGAACGTTCCCTTCCTACGGCCCCCAAAATTTCTCAATTCTGCGAACTGTTAGTTGATTACGTCTCGACTGGACACTTCGAGGTTTATGAACAAATCGTTAATGAATGTGCCAGCGATGGTGATAACGCCCCTGGAGAGCGCCTATTACCGCTGATAACTGAAACCACCGATACCGCATTAACTTTTAATGACAACTATGCTGAAGTGGATGAAAATATTGAACTGAATAGTTTTGACCGAGACTTGTCACAACTAGGGCAGGAAATGGAAGAGCGTTTTGAAGTAGAAGATGAACTCCTCGACCACCTCTATCAACATAGCCAACAACAAGCCGCTGCTGAATAAACAGCATTAGCTCAACAAACAAAAAAGCAGCACTTAAATGCTGCTTTTTTTTTACGACTATGTTAGTCAACCTAGCTCGCTGGTGTTTCTTCTGCAGCAGCGTCAGCTTTTTCAATATCGATCAGTTCAACTTCAAAAACCAACACTGAGTTAGGTGGAATGCTACCCGCACCGTTTTCACCATAACCGAGTTCTGAAGGAATAACGAACTTGTATTTAGCACCTTTAGACATCAGCTGAACACCTTCAGTCCAACCTGGGATAACGCGGTTCAATGGGAAGGTCGCAGGCTCACCACGGTCGTAAGAACTATCGAAAGTGGTTCCGTCGGTAAGGGTGCCTTTATAATGAACAGTTACGGTATCAGCGGCGCTTGGCTTGTCGCCTTCTGCTTCACTTAACACTTCAAACTGTAAACCAGAGTCAGTTACCATTACGCCTTCACGTTCAGCGTTTTCGGCTAAAAAGCTTTCACCTTCCGCTTTCGCTGCTGCGGCATCAGCTTCTGCCTTAGTCTTCGCTAAGCCGGCTAATTTTTCATCTAGGGCTTTAAGCGTTGACTGAATTTCTTCTTCAGACATAGACACTTCGCCACCCAAACCATCTTCCATACCTTTTAAAACTAAGGCATTGTCTAACTCAAGGCCCAATTCTTTTTGCTGCTCTAAAGTTGTGGCAATGTAACGAGATACCGATGCACCAATGGCATAGGCTTGCTGTTGCTCTGCTGTTTCTAAGGCAACTTGTGTTGCCGCAGGTGTTTCAGCTTGCTCTTCTTGACAGCCAGTTACGGCAAAAATCGAGGCGGCTAAAACCGACACGGCAAAATATTTTTTCATTCAATTATCTCCATTAGAGTCGCTTTAAATCTGTGGCATGCAGTGCAAGATCGTTATGAATAATTAAGCACTTAGCCAACAAAGCCCTTATACTAACCCTATTAGTCAACACAACCTAGTGACAGTTCCGTAAAATTACGTAAAAAGATGATATTGATTAAACGCTTTGTGCTCCTCTTAGTCACCGTGCTAATTAGCAGTTGTAGTGACGACCAACCTCCCCTTGCTAGCTGGGAGCAAGCCGTTGAGGGCGCTTATGCCGCGGATTTTTCTGCCGACGGCAAGCTGAGTATGGTTTCATCGATCCATCATGGTTTAAGCCTATGGGATGTAAAACAACAACGTCAGCTATTTCAATGGAATCATCAAAACCAGCAAAATAATCAGGTTTTTCTGGTAAAAATTGCCGAAGGTAATAACTTTGCCATCAGTGCCAGCCGCGATGATTTTGTAGTGTGGAATATCAACAGCGGTCAAGCGCTTGGCTTTTGGCGACTCAGCGAATCCAGCATTAGGGATGTAGCACTGTCTAGCAATGGCCAGCAAGTACTTTTAGGTTTAGGCAGCGGTAAAGTCATTCACCTCGATTTACAAACCGGACGGCGCTTGGAGTTTTTAGGTCACAGCGAAAAGATCAACTCGGTGGCGCTGTCGGCCAATGGCCGTTATGCCCTCACCGGAGGCAACGATTATCAAGCACTATTTTGGGATACCCAAACTGCCCAAGTGTTATTACGTTTCCCTCATCCGGGACGCGTCTCTTCGGTGGCCCTGCAAAGTGATGGGCGATATGCCTTTACCTCTGATAATGGCAAACTGGCTAGAGTTTGGGCCATCCCTAGTGGCGAGCAAGTTAGCCAGCTTAATCTAACCGCCAGACAAAATATTTTTTCTTATGTTACTTTTGCTAACCAAGGAGAGTGGTTAATCACTGGCTCAGCCGCCAGAAAACTCAGCCTATGGCATGTTAAAAGTGGCCAATTATTGCAAGATTGGTTAGTCACACCTCATCAAAAAACTCGCCCTAAAAGCGCAGTTGTGTATAGCGCAGCGATGCTTGATAATGAGCGCTTAGCGAGCGCCAGCTCGAGTGGTTTAGTAGAAGTTTGGCAAATAAATAAGTAGCGCAATGAAGCAACAACAATTAGAAGACATTATCGAGAGCCTTGAAACAAAATTGGCCTTTCAGGAAGATACCATTGAGCAACTCAACCTTGCTTTACAGGATCAACAACAACAATTAGACACCTTACAACATCAATTTAAATTAATTCGGGCTAAATTGTTTGATGGCGATGCGGGCAACGCAGTGGCGCCTCAGGAACAAGAAACCCCACCACCTCATTATTAGCAAGCCAATGACTTACCAATTTCGTTTAGCCAAAGTAACCGACTTACCGACGATTGTCGCCATCTACAACTCAACCATTGCCTCTCGCCAAGTCACAGCCGATACCGAGCCGCAAAGCGTTGCTTCACGTCATACTTGGTTTGAACAACATCAAACCGATCCTAAACGCCCTTTATATGTTGTAGAACACCAGCAACAAGTCATCGCGTGGTTGAGTTTTAGTGATTTTTACGGCCGCCCCGCTTACCAGCACAGCGCCGAAATTAGTCTCTACATTGCCGAGTCACAACGTGGCAAAGGCCTAGGTAAGCGCCTGCTGCAAGACGCCGAAGTTATCGCTAAGCAATTAGGCATTGAAGTACTACTGGCCTTTATTTTTAGCCACAATACTCCCAGCATCGCTTTATTTGAAAAGCTGGCCTATCAGGCTTGGGGCGAACTGCCAAAGGTGGCGAGAATGGACGGGCAAGATTATAGCCTGACGATATTAGGTAAAAAATTATCTTAAAAGGCCCACTCAAGCTCAACCACAGTGGCTTATAAAACCGGTGAAAAGAGCAGCCTTGGGCTTTGTAGCATCAGCAAACCAACCACGCTTATCAGTGTAGCAGCGAGCAACTTAGCGATTAAACGGAACAAGCGGTATTGGCTTTCTGATATCGCCAGATAGCGCCGTGCCAGCGCGCTACTAGACAAGGACAACCAAGCAAGTAAGCCAATTGCAATTGCTGTTCCCAAGCCCATAGAAAGTGCGCTTATTAGCCCTAACCAATATAAGTTTAAGGATTTAGCAAATATTAAGGCCATCAATGCCCCACTACAGGGGCGGATCCCAATACTCATCACGATAGCGAGGTAGTCTTGGTAACTAGCTGCTTTGCTTAACTCGACGCTACCAGCCACGTGGCTATGCCCACAAGCACACTTGCTTGAATTGGTATTGAACGACGAGCAATAAGGCACAGCATTGGCTTTAAATTGTTGCAGGCTAAGCGGTGGACCAACTTTAACAAAGCTAAGCTTTTTCTGCGCAATACGATACTGACGGATACTTTTGTAGGCGAGAGCCAAACCCAACAAAATCATCGCCAAATAACTGAGCTTTATCAGGGTCTGCGCCTGCATATTCAGCCGAGCAAGACTGCTCTCCATCACCATTAATAAGGTACTAACCAAGATAATAGCGACCACCGCCTGTAGCATTGCTGCGGCTAAAGATAGCTTAAGGCTAAGCCTAAGTTGAGTGGGATGAGTACTCAAATAGCTAGCCATAATGACCTTACCGTGCCCCGGCCCCACTGCGTGAAGTAGCCCGTAACTTAAGCTAACAAGGAAGGTATAAACCGTGGCGATGAATGGCTGTTGCGAAGCAAGAGTCAACAGCTCACTAATATGTAAACTAAGCGCCATTTGCCAACGCTGGCCCCACAACCACCACTGTGGAAGCGCCTGCCAGATATAACAGCCAAGGCCCCCCAGCAATGCCACTATAAGCAGCCCAAACAATAGCTGTCGATAACGGCGACTCATCATATTCATCCTTTTAGCTAGTCACACGAAATCAAGCCATGTTGAGTAAACAACTGGCCTAATTCTGTATCAGGGGAGGCATCACTAGGTAGCGCTAAAGCATAACTTACCTGCTCAGCACTAGGCTTGGGTTCAATAATTTTTTTAGAACATCGGCTTTGTAGCTCTATCGCCAGCTCCAAGTTAGCTTGGTCGCGCCAAGCCATGTCTATATAGTAGCTTGGATCAAATACTCGAATATCTAAGCTAGCATGCTCAAGGCTTAGCGGATGTTCAAATGAAAGGTAAAAACTGAAGCTCACATTGAGGCCCTTAACTTCCACCCTTGGCACACTTGCGCCAGCCAACACCTGCCGCTCTTGATTCCAATAAACTTCAGTAAAATAGTTAAAATCGCGAATATTGTTTACCAAGTCTTGAGCCATACTCTGCAGTGTCTGCTCTCGCTGAGCTTGGCTTAAATCTTCACCGTCCAACATATAGGCAGAGGTCATAGGATCAAAACGCCACAACATACTGATCCCTTTAACTTGTTGTTGCTCTCCATCAACGTAACTTTCAACATCAACCCAGGAGTGAGGGTGACTACTCACCCCCATTGAGGCTAAAACAATGACAGTGGCTAACAGCCTGAGTCTCGAGAAACCGAACATGCTTAAACGCTACTATTTGGCTATTTCAAAGCACTGACTAAGGTCGAAATATTGTACTGCATCATATCGACATAGGTGGCAGCAGGCTGGTCACTGCTTGACAGAGCATCGGAGTAAAGTTGCCCTCCCACTCTAAGCCCGGTTTCCCTAGCTATTTGCTCGATTAAACGTGGGTTAGATATATTTTCCACGAATACCGCCTGTATGTCTTGCTCACGGATCTGCTTAATAATGCTTACCACATCTGCCGCTGAGGCCTCAGATTCCGTGCTCATTCCTTGGGGTGCGGTAAACAGGAAGCCGTACTCCTTTGCCAAATAATTAAAAGCATCATGAGAGGTTATGACATGGCGTTTATCAACTGGGACTTGGGCCATTTGCTCCTTTAAATGCACTTCAAGTTGTTTTAATCGAGCAAGATAACGACTCGCATTCTCTTCATAGTAAGCTTTATTTTCGGGGGCCAATTTGGACAAGGCTTCTAGAATGTTGCTAACGTAAACCTGCACATTAGTAACGCTATGCCAGGCATGTGGATCATACTCGCCATGATGATGGGCATGCTGTTCTTCAGAAGCCTCATGATGATGTTCTTCCTCATCATGCTCAGCTTCATCATGTTCTAGATGAATAACATCTATACCATCAGTAGCCACCAACAAAACGCCTTTAAACTCAGCAGCCTCTACCAAACGCTCCATCCAGCCCTCAAAACCCAAGCCATTGATGACCAAGAGGTCGGCATGAGTCACAGCCTGAGCATCTGCCGGAGCCGGATGATAAACATGCGCATCGCCATTTGCCCCAACCAAGTTAGTCAGCTCTACTTGCTCTCCCCCCACTTGTTTAACTAAGTCTTCGAGCACACTAAAGCTAGTCACAACTTTAACCGGCGCAGCTGAAACAAAACCAGACGCAAGTACACATAACACTCCAATTGCGCTAGCAATCCGTCGATGAATCATAAAGTATTTCCTTATTTTTTTGTGCAAAAGTGGGGGGGCGTTTATACGCTTGAAGCAAACCGTTAATAGGGCTAAACACCACCGAAAAGAGGTAACAAACCGCCAGCAGTAGCACGATGCTTGGGCTAGTGGAGAAGCTAAAGTAGAAAGACAGTAATAGGCCTACCCAACATGCTAAGATACTCAGTAGCATGGACAACAGCAGCATCGGCTCAAGCCTGCGAGTCCAAAACCGGGCAATGCAAGCAGGCAAAATCATCAGCCCTACCGCCATTAAGGTTCCCAAAGCGTGAAATCCCGCCACTAAGTTAGCGACGACTAAAAACATAAAAGCTAAATGAGCATACCTACCACTATTACCCAAAGCGTCTAGGTAGTCTTTATCTAAAGAAACTAATACTAAAGGACGGTAAATAAGCGCCAGAACACTTAAGCTAAGCAAACAACTGAGTAACAATAACAGTAATGCCGTATTGTCCAGAGCCAAGGCCGTACCAAACAAAACGTGCAGCAAATCGATATTGCTACCTTTTATGGAAATCATTAACACTCCCAATGCCAGCGAGCCTAAATAGAATGCGGCTAGGGTACTATCTTCAGTACTCTTGGTTTTAAGCGCGGTGCCGCCAGCTAACAAAGCAACTAATAGGCCTGCAATTAACCCACCGATGGTCATCGCCACTACCGACAAACCACAAAGTAGATAAGCTAAAGCGACCCCGGGTAATATGGCATGCGCCATTGCATCACCGGTTAAACTTAAACGACGCAGCATTAGAAACACGCCTATAGGAGCAATGCCTAAGGACAAAATGGCGCAGCCAATTAGCGCTCGGCGCATAAATTGGTATTCAATAAACGGCGTAAATAACAAAGCAATCACATCAAGCATGGTGATACGCCTTTTCTAAATCAGAGCAACAACTTAAATGCGCATGAGAAGGCTTAGCTGCTGTGCTGGTGAGCAAATCATTACAAGTAAGCTGCTTGAGTTGCTGGTTTTCAAATAGTAAACAATACTCAAAGTGCTGTTTCACTAACTCAAGGTCATGAATGGCTGCAACAATGGTGGCTCCGTTTTGCTGACACCGTTTGAGCTGCTCCAGCAGTACTGTAACAGTCGCTTCATCTACCCCATTAAATGGCTCATCAAGTAATAATAATTTGCTGTCTTGTAATAACATACGAGCAAACAAAGCTCGCTGTAACTGCCCACCCGATAACTCACATATTAGTTTGCTGGCCAAGCTCTCAATTCCAACCTGAGCCAAAACGCTATCAACCTGAAACCGATAGTGATGCATTGGCCGCCACCAGCCGGTTTTTACCCACAAACCAGCACTCACAAACTCTTTAAGGTTAATTGGGAAGTTGCGTTCTACACTGCTTAGCTGAGGCATATATGCCATATCAACTGAGGGATTTACATGATGAACTAAGCGACCACTTAGCGGCTTTATTAAACCTAAAATAGTTTTAAGAAGGGTCGACTTTCCTGCACCGTTGGGTCCAACCAAGGCGATCAGACCGTTATTTGGTAAATAAGCCTGAATATCCCTTACAACCGGCTGCTCTGGGTGATGGCCGATACTCAAGAGATCCATCTCAACAATCGCTTGCATCGCTATAACGCTCCATAAGTCAGCCAACTAAGCATTAGCGTTAATACCAGTAACGAAACCAAACGAGTGGCTAAACCAAGAGAATAAAAAAGCATAACTTCACCACTCAACACATAAATGATACGATACAACGTATCATTTAATAGATAGTAATGTAAAGAGGTAAAATTGTCGACAACACAACTCCCCGATGTCGCGAATACATCGCTAGCCACCGAACAAATCGCTATTAACTGGGTAGGAATGGATGAGATATCCATTCCCATTCTCCTAGAGGAACCCGCAGGAATGCCCCATAGCCATGCGGGCGCAAGCATCGCTGTCGACCTTCCGGGGGGAGAGTACGCTGCTCGCGGGATCCATATGTCACGCCTGTATTTTTTACTCAATGAATTGGCACAACAAACGCTTTCTGGGCCAAATATCCAAAACACTTTAGAACAAGTACTAGCAAGCCACCTTACGCTAGGCTCATCGGCAGCAAGACTAGAACTCCAGTTTGATTTTTTGATGAAAAGACCCGCCTTAATAAGCCATAGCCCAGCGGGTTGGCGGCGCTATCCTATAAAGCTATGCGCAGAGCTAATTAGGGGCAACAAGCTCGCCATCAATTTGCAGTTAGAAATACTATATTCCTCAACCTGTCCCTGTTCAGCCGCATTGGTCAGAGAAAACTTAGCCAACGAATTTTTACAACACTTCAGCAATGAGCAAGCCCTAAGCGCTTCTCTCGCTGCCGATTGGCTTAAACAAAACGGAACCCTTGCCACCCCACATAGCCAGCGCAGCATCGCACAGCTTTCGATGCCAATTCAGCGACACGCCAATAGTTTAGGCTTAGTAAAATTAATCGAACAACTAGAAACAGCCGTTGCTACACCAGTACAAACTAGCGTAAAGCGCATAGATGAACAGGCCTTCGCCCAACTAAATGGTCAAAATCTTATGTTTGTAGAGGATATTAGCCGACGACTGGCGACCAAGCTTAAGCCTGCTTACCCCAATATAGCGATTCAAGTAAGGCACTTAGAGAGCTTGCACGCACACAACGCCTTTGCACAAGTTTTGCCTGAGGCTCCCTCATCACAACTACGTCCCCAATTTAATCAGTGAGGCCACTTATGACCCCCGCCCAAAACCAGACCATTGTTCATTCAGGAGCAACAGCCCAAGTACTCACCCATATTTACGATACGCAAACCGAACTAGCAGTATGGCAACGAGATAGCGATCCAGAGCTCGAGCGCTACGCCCTCAGTGTGGTGAATAGTGAGCGCCCTTTCAGAGGAATAAACGCGAGCCTGCACATTGATGAAATAGCAAGTTACATCAATGAAAAACTCCCTCAGGGACAAGGTCGACAAGCGATGATTAACGATTTGCTTTTGCTATGCGATATGTTTAGCTGTTTATTCGAGCTCGACTATATAGGCATGCGTTTAGTCAAGCTAGAGCAAACTATGTGTCCCAAACTACACTGTGATAAGGTACCATGCCGCTTACTCCTCAGTTATTTGGGCGCAGCAACACAGTACAGTGTTTTACCGCAAAGCAAGTTAGCCGAGCAAAGCACGCAGCCTCCGCTAGACAGTATCCCTTTACATGCAGTGGCATTACTAAAAGGGCAAGCCTGGGATGAAACCAATCAACATGGCTTACTGCATCGCTCACCGGTTTCTGAAGAAGTATACCCTCGCTTAATGCTGAGTTTAGATTTTGCGGGTTAAGCAGCACGAGAAATATTGGATGACTATGACTCAACAAAGTGACCAACACATCGTAGACAGTGCAAGCCATCGGTGCAAAGATTCTGGTGCGCGCTTAACCGTTAAACGTGAACAAATCTTACGGGTGCTGATCAACCAGAAAAAGCCGCTATCAGCCTATGAAATAATGGATTTTTACAACCAAAATAGCGATAGCAGCATGCCACCGATGTCGGTCTACCGAATTCTCGAATTCCTAGCACAGCACCAGCTGGTTCATCGCTTAGCATCACAAAACAAGTTTGTCGCGTGTTCACATATTGATCAACAATGCCACCATCAAGTCTCGCAATTTTTAATCTGCCAAGACTGTCAAAGCGTTGAAGAGATTACCATTCCGCAACCGCTTATCGACGAAATAGGCCAGCGCGCACAAGAAGTGGGCTACCACCTGCTCGGCCCTCAACTAGAACTCAGTTGTTTATGTGAGCGCTGTAAACAAAAATCAAAAAACAGCTGAACAACCTAGTATTATCGATGAAGCAGGCGAATTTAAATAGACAGGCAAGCCTAAACCGAAACATACTCGGTAAGCCCTATGGTTATGTCAGATAGATTTCATATTAACTATTATCAAAGCTCTTTGGCTAACGTATTGCTGGTCGAGGCAGCGATTCCAGAATGCCAAAGAAAGAATAATCAACAAATACTCCAGTAGTGACTCGCCGGGAAAGACGCGCTGATTCTACTAGCCGGCCACAAGAAACAGTCGATTGCATACAAGCTCGGTTACCAACTAAATGACCAAGAATTTTATAGCTGGTTAGGTTGTGCGGTTCCAGTTTACCGTAAACAAGGCATAGCCTCTCGTTTGCGCGAGCAACAGGAAGCTTGGGCCTTGCCCATGCTTATCAACGGGTTAGCATCAAGTCGACGAATCGTTATCCGTCGATGTTACGCCGACTCATTGCTAGTGGTTACCAAATTGTCGGATTTGAGGGCAATGGCCAGCCACACGATAGTAAAATTTACTTTAGTAAACAGCTTGCTTGTTTCAAACAGCCGCGGCACTAAGGCTTGAATAAACCAATAATATCTTGTTCTGGATTAACCTCTTGCTGTTTAGGCCGCTCGGCGCGATAGTCGCAGTTAACGCATTCAATAAACTCGTTTTCTTCGGCGCCATTACTCACAGTTTCAACAATCACACGAATAGAGTCGTGCTCACCACAGGCTGGGCAGACTGCACCGGCGATAAATCGATGTCTTGCCATTATTAACTCACTTTGCTTTTGACGGTTGCTATGCGGCCTTGACCACATCAGGTATCATAGCGGCATTATTGCATAGTTTAAGCAGCACATAACACCTAGCATGATCGTAGCCAACAACATTAGCCTGCAACGTGGCAGCAAATTTCTCTTAGCCGAGACCAACCTCACCATTCACCCTGGCCAGAAAGTGGGTTTAGTTGGACAAAATGGTTGTGGAAAGTCTTCTTTATTTTCCTTATTAAAACAGCAACTTCAAGTCGATTCCGGCGACTTATCGGTACCCAGCAAATGGGCTATATCTAGTGTTGCCCAAGAAACGCCCGCCTTAGAGCGCAAAGCCATTGACTATGTGATCGATGGCGATGCCGAGTACCGCCAATTAGAGCAAGACATAGCCGCGGCCGAAGTAGCCAACCAAGGAGAGCTAATCGCGACCTTGCATACTAAAATGGATACGATTGGCGGTTATCAAATTACCACCAAAGCAGCGGAGCTACTGGCAGGTTTAGGTTTTAGTGAAGTCAGTCAGCAACAAAGCGTTAGTGACTTCTCCGGTGGCTGGAGAATGCGCCTTAACTTAGCCCAGGCGCTGCTGGTTCGTTCCGATTTATTGTTATTGGATGAACCGACCAACCACTTAGACTTGGATACCGTGGTGTGGCTAGAACAGTGGCTAAAACGCTATCCGGGTACTTTGATTCTTATTTCTCACGACCGCGATTTTCTAGATAACATCGTCAACCGTATCGTGCATATTGAACATCAGAAACTCAATGAATACACCGGCGGTTATTCAGATTTCGAACAGATGCGTGCCACTCACTTAGCTCAACAACAAGCAATGTATGAAAAGCAACAACGTGAGCGAACCCATATGCAAAGCTTTGTCGACCGCTTTCGTTACAAGGCCAGTAAGGCAAAACAAGCACAAAGCCGCCTCAAAGCCTTAGAGAAAATGGAAGTAATTAACCAAGCGCATGTCGATTCACAGTTTAGCTTTCACTTTAGAGAGCCCGACAGCCTGCCGCTTCCCCTACTCACTATGGAAAAGGTCAGCGCCGGATATGCAGATAAAACCATACTCGAGCAGGTTAAATTTAATTTGGTACCGGGCAGTCGTATTGGTTTATTAGGCCGCAATGGCGCGGGTAAGTCGACTTTCATTAAATTGTTATCCGGCGAACTAAAAGCACTAGCTGGAAATGTTGAGATCAACAAAATGGCTAAGGTCGGTTACTTTGCTCAGCACCAATTGGAAACGCTGCGCTCTGAAGATAGCCCCATGCAACATATACAGCGACTCGCCCCCACCACCAGTGAAGCCGACTTACGTAAATATTTAGGCAGTTTTGGTTTTCAAGGAGATAAAGCTTTAGAAGCCGTAGCCCCCTTTAGTGGTGGCGAAAAAGCCCGCTTAGTACTGGCCTTGGTAGTGTGGCAAAAGCCTAACTTATTGTTACTCGATGAACCAACCAACCACCTCGATCTAGAGATGCGCCATGCGCTAACTTTAGCGCTACAAGAATTTACCGGCGCCATGATTATTGTCTCCCACGACCGGGCGCTGCTGCGAGCCACTACCGATGAATTCTATTTGGTAGATAGTCAACGAGTATCTCCCTTCGACGGCGACTTAGACGATTATCAGCAATGGCTAAGCCAAGCAAATCGGGCCGAAACCAGTAGTACGAACTCAAGCAACAGCAGCAATCCCGTCAACCAACGCAAAGAGCAAAAGCGCCGCGAAGCCGAGTTTCGTCAACAAACTAAAGCGCTTCGTAAAGAGCTAGAAAGCTTGGAGAAACGCAGCGCCAAAGCACAGCAAACACTAGACGACATTGAGCTAAAGATGGCTGAACCTGAGCTCTATGAAGCAGAGAATAAGGCCACTTTGCAAAAATATTTACAGCAGCAGGCACAGCTTAAAGTTGAGTTGGAAGACACTGAAATAGCGTGGTTTGAACTTCAAGAGAAGTTAGAACAACAGCAACAAGATTTTGGCATCGAAGCCAAGCACTAAATCACTTGACCGACAACTTAAGTGCAGTAAAGTGACTAGCAATAAAGATATTAATAATTATTCAAGGGTGTATATGAATAAGTCACTGGAGCTCACTCGCCTAGTCATCGCGATTGCCTTAATAGTGGTGGGAGTGGCAGTTATCGCCTACGTATTGCCACAAACGATTAGTTTAGTCACCCTCCCCCACGATGCGCCGTTTATGCAGGGCTTTTTTGAGTGGCTAATGGCCGATACTGACGCCATTCTTAGTCAAGTCAACGAAGAGTTTTTTGAAATATTTCAGACCTTTATTAAAGTTATCGTGCTCATAGTTTTTCTGTGGGTGTGCGTCAAGTTGGTTTATCTTGGGCTGATGATTATCCGTGAAGGTGTGGGACTGCTCCGTCCCACTGATAGCAAGCAGAAAAAAACCGATTAAAACGACATTAACGAGAATCGTTATCCACGTTAGCAACGATCCCTATAAAGCAAGAATCAGGCTGGCTAAGCTAAAATAAACCAATACGCCGGTCACGTCGGCGATAGTGGCCACCAAAGGCCCCGATGCAGTAGCAGGGTCCATTTTAATTTTATTCAGCATAAACGGCAGACTTAAGCCAACCAAAGAGCCGGCTAACACAATAATCACCATCGACATCGATACGATAATTGCCACTTCCGGCCCGCCTCGATAAACCCCCACACCATAAACAGCAAAGGCCATGGTAAGCCCCAGAGCCAGCCCCACTAACAACTCCCTGGCAAATAACTTTGACCAGTCGTTTTTGTCTACCTCTCCGGTGGCTAAGGCGCGCACCATCAAAGCCGCAGCTTGAGAGCCGGCATTACCGCCACTACCAATCAGTAGGGGTAAAAAGAACACTAAGGCGACATGGCTGGAAATAGTGTCTTCAAAATGGGCAATTCCGGCGCCGGAGAACATCGCACCAAATACCAATAGCACTAACCATAATACCCGTTTACGGTAAAGTTCCCAGATACTGACACGGTCTACGGTTTCATCCAACTTGCTCACCGATGCGCTTTTTTGCGCATCTTCCGTGGCTTCTTCTTCGGCTGCATCCATCGCATCGTCATAGGTGACAATGCCAACCAATTTCTGCTGCTCATCTACCACCGGCAGAGCCAATAAATCATAGTGGCGAATTTGGTGAGCAGCCGTTTCTTGGCTTTGATCAACGGTTACCGCTACCACTTCAGTACGCATTAATTCACTCACCGCTGTATCGGGCGACGCCAAAATCAATTCGCGCAATGAAATGGTACCTAACAAACGGCGCTCGCGGTCAATAACATAAGTTTGATAAATAGTCTCTTTATCGGGTGCTTCTAAACGCAACTGTTTCAAAGCTCGGCTCACTAGCCAGTGTTCTTTTAAAGTAGCGTAGTCAGACGTCATAATCGCCCCCACCGTACCCTCTGCGTAGCTGGCCAACTTGCGTAAGTCTTCCCGCTCAGCCTGAGCTAAGCCTGGCAACACCATGGCCCGTTGTTCGTCGTCCAAGGCATTAAACAGGTCGGCACGTTCGTCCGCCTCCATACGTGAAAACAAAGCAGCCAATTTATGACGCTTCATCAAAGCGGCAACATCGGCTTGCATGTAAGGCGGCAAATACGAAAAGACTTTAGCCCTATCTCCCAGTGAGAACATGGAGATTAAAGGCAAGGCTTCCTTAGGTTCAAATTCAGCTAAGGCTTGGCCAATATCGGCGAAGTGGAACTCATCAAGAGTGGAACGAAGAGTTAACTTATCTAAGTTAACCAGAGCAAGCTCTAATTTTTGTTGAAGTTGTGCCATTTACTGCTCCAGCATTCGCATAGAGCTAGCCACTTATCAGACAGTCTATACGAAGAAATATTGTACGGTTGGGATAAAAAAACAATGGAAATATCGACTGTCGGGGTCCGGGTTCATAGTCACTTCTCGGATAAAAATTCGGCGCAATTGTAGGAGGGAAAAGTCCTTAATTCAAGCGCTTTATTGCTCCTTAGCAGCGCTTCAGGAGCAAAAATTAACTTGGAATTATAATCAACTAACTAATGTTGGGAGCTAACCAACGCTCAGCCTCTTCTAAACTCATATTTTTACGCTTGGCGTAGTCTTCAACTTGATCTGCTTGAATCGAAGCCACAGCAAAATAACGGCTGTCAGGGTGAGAAAAATACCAACCAGAGACCGCTGCACCGGGCCACATGGCATAACTTTCAGTCAACTTCATGCCAATCCGTTGCTCTACCTGCAACAAGTCCCAAATCAAGCCCTTTTCGGTATGTTCAGGACAAGCAGGATAACCCGGTGCCGGACGGATCCCTTGATAGTTCTCTCGGATCAACTCTTCATTTGTTAGCGCTTCATCGGCCGCATAAGCCCAGAACTCTTTACGTACTCGAGCATGCAGGTACTCAGCAAAGCCTTCGGCTAAACGATCCGCTACTGCTTTTACCATAATTGCGTTGTAGTCATCGCCATCCGCTTTATAAGCTTCAGCGAGTGCATCTTCACCAATGCCGCCAGTCACCGCAAAGGCGCCAAAGTAATCAGCCTTGCCTGAAGATTTAGGCGCAATAAAGTCAGCCAAACAATAGTTTGCTCCATTTTTCTTCTCGGTTTGCTGACGCAGCTGAGAGCTAAGCGCTATCACTTCGCTGCGAGACTCATCGCTGTAAATCTCGATGTCATCACCCACACTGTTGGCCGGGAACAAGCCACAGACACCCGAGACTTTAATTTCTTTAGATTGCTTAAAGCGAGCGAGCATATCCTTAGCATCTTTAAATAAACGCTGCGCCTCTTCCCCCACTACTTTATCTTCCAATATTCTGGGGTACTTGCCCGCCAAAGACCAAGTCATGAAAAATGGCGTCCAATCAATATAAGGTTCGATATCAGCAATTGCCACATCGTTAAACTGTTGCACACCCAGTTGCTGAGGCACTGGCGGCGTGTAGTTTTGCCAATCAATGTCTAGGCGATTGCTTCGAGCTTGCTCTAAGCGCACAGGAGCCGAACGAGGCCGCTTACGCGCATGCTGCTCGCGGACTATGTCGTATTCCTTGGCCAACTTTTCAGCAAAGCCTCCACGGGTCTCTTGCGATAACAAACTTTGACACACGCCCACTGCGCGTGAAGCATTCGAAACGTACACCACAGGATGCTGGTAGTTTTGTTCAATTTTCACCGCGGTGTGCGCTTTGGAAGTAGTTGCTCCCCCAATCAACAACGGAATATCCATGCCAGTACGCTGCATTTCTTTAGCCACATGCACCATTTCATCCAGTGAAGGCGTAATCAACCCAGACAGGCCGATCATATCTACCTGTTCTTCTTTAGCGACTTTTAAGATTTTATCGCAAGGTACCATCACCCCAAGGTCAATCACCTCAAAGTTGTTACATTGCAAAACCACACCTACGATGTTCTTACCGATATCGTGCACATCACCCTTCACCGTAGCCATGACTATCTTGCCGTTTGAGCGCTGCCCTTCGCCTTTCTCTGCTTCGATGAAGGGTTGTAAATAGGCGACAGCACGCTTCATTACTCGAGCTGATTTCACCACCTGAGGAAGAAACATTTTACCCGCGCCAAACAGATCCCCTACCACGTTCATACCGTCCATTAACGGGCCTTCAATTACGTGTAGCGGGCGTTCTGCTGCTTGGCGGGCCAGCTCAGTATCTTCCTCAATAAACTCGGTAATGCCTTTAACCAAGGCGTGCTCTAAACGTTTTCTTACGTCCCAAGAGCGCCACTCTAAATCTTGAGTGTTTTCCTGTTGACTGCCATCACCACGGTATTTTTCAGCAATCGCCAATAGCTCTTCGGTGGCATTGTCGTGGGTATTTAGCACTACCGCTTCTACTTTGTCTTTCAGCTCTTTCGGAATGTCTTCATAAATGGCCAATTGCCCAGCATTAACAATCCCCATGTCCATGCCGTTCTTGATGGCGTAATAGAGGAACACAGCGTGGATAGCCTCGCGCACTGGGTTATTACCGCGGAACGAGAAACTCACGTTAGACACCCCACCCGAAATCATCGCGTGTGGTAGCTTATCTTTGATGTCTTTTACCGCTTCAATGAAATCCACAGCATAGTTATTGTGCTCATCAATCCCCGTCGCTACCGCAAAAATATTCGGGTCGAAGATAATGTCTTCCGGTGGAAAGCCCACTTGATTGACCAAAATGTCGTACGACTTGCGGCAAATTTCAAACTTACGCTGGCGAGTGTCCGCCTGTCCCACGTCATCAAAAGCCATCACAATTACGGCGGCGCCATAACGACGTAAAATCTTGGCTTGCTGAATGAACGGCTCTACCCCTTCTTTCATTGAGATAGAGTTGACCACAGGCTTACCTTGCACACACTGTAAACCCGCTTCTAGAATGTCCCACTTAGACGAATCGATCATCACCGGCACTTTGGCGATATCGGGCTCGGAAGCGATAAGATTGAGGAAACGAACCATGGCTGCTTTAGAATCAAGCATGCCCTCATCCATATTCACATCGATGATTTGCGCACCGTTCTCCACTTGTTGTAAGGCAATCTCAATCGCCTTATCGTAGTCTTCTTCTATAATCAGTCGCTTAAATAACGCCGAACCGGTTACATTGTTGCGCTCACCCACATTAACAAACAGAGTCTCTGGGTTAATTGTTAGAGGTTCTAAACCGGATAACCGACAAGCAACATCAATTTGAGGCAGCTTACGTGGCGCAATGCCTTGCACCGCTTCAGCCATCGCTTTAATGTGCTGTGGCGTGGTCCCACAACAACCGCCGACCAAATTTAAGAACCCTGCGCGCGCCCATTCGCTAATGTGCTCGGCCATTTCTTCTGCTTCTAAGTCATATTCACCAAAAGCATTAGGCAAACCCGCATTCGGATGGGCAGAAACATAGCTCTCACTAACTCGGCTAAGCTCTTCTACATATTGGCGTAACTCATCTGGTCCAAGAGCACAGTTGAGGCCCATACTAATTGGCTCAGCGTGACGCAAAGAATTGTAAAACGCCTCGGTTGTTTGCCCACTTAGGGTACGTCCAGAAGCATCGGTAATAGTGCCGGAGATCATAATCGGCAGCTCAACGTCTAGCTCATCAAACACCGACTTAACCGCAAATACCGCCGCTTTTGCATTCAGTGTATCGAAAATAGTTTCAATCATAATCAAGTCACTACCGCCTTCAATTAAGGCCTTGGTTGACTCTTGATAGGCTTCGACTAGCTGGTTAAAGGTAACGTTACGATAACCAGGATCATTCACATCCGGCGAAATAGAACAAGTTCGGTTAGTTGGCCCCAGAACCCCCGCAACAAACCTTGGGCGCAGGGGCTCCAAAGCGGTAACTTCGTCGGCAACTTGACGAGCAATTCGCGCCGCTTGGCGATTAATTTCGGCCGAGTACGCTTGCATGTCATAATCAGCCATAGCAATAGTGGTAGCATTGAAAGTATTAGTTTCAACGATGTCAGCCCCAGCCAATAGATACTCTCGGTGAATATCGGCAATAATTTTAGGTTGGCTAAGCACCAACATATCATTGTTGCCTTTAACATCAGTGTGCCAGTCAACAAACCGTTCACCACGGTAATCAGCCTCTTCGAGTTTGTAAGACTGAATCATGGTGCCCATGCCACCATCAATAATCATGATGCGCTGGTTTAGCTGATTTTCTAATATTTGTCTTGCTGACACGAGGATATCCTATTTCTTTCGCCGGTAATTCGGTGCAGCAGTGTAACACAGCGCCTAAAGTGACATATCTGCGATAAAGTTATATGAAATTATTTCAAGATATTATCAGACTTAGGTTTTAGCTCAGCCAAGTCATAAGGCGTAATTTGATAAACGCAGTAGTTTAACCAGTTGTTGTACAACAGGTGCCCATGACTGCGCCAAGTCGCGCAAGGAGCGACCTTACTGTCATCATTCGGATAGTAATTTTCCGGCAAACAGGGATTGAGCCCTTCTTGGGTATCTCGAACAAACTCATGATGTAGCGTATCTGCCGCATATTCAGGGTGACCAGTAATAAATACTTGACGAAAATCTTCACTGGCAAACAAATAGCTGCCCGCATCAGGGCTATCGGCCAATACTTGTAAGTCGGTTTCTTCGCTAATAAGGTTAGAGTCAAACTTGGCATAACGTGATAAGGGGGCAAGAAACGCATCATCAAAACCTCTTACTAAAGGATTATGCCGATGCTTAGTTTGGTGCCAATATACCCCTGACAGTTTATTCTGATGGGTTTGTTTCTGTAGCCCGTAAAGATGGTAAAGCGCCGCTTGTGCCGCCCAGCATAGAAACAGCGTAGAAGTAACATGAGTCGTTGACCAATCGATGATTTCTTTGACTTGATCCCAATAGTAAACATCTTCGAAGTCTACTTGGCCCAACGGCGCACCGGTTATAATTAAGCCATCGAAATTACGCTCTCGCAATTTATCGAAATCTCGATAAAACCGGTCAATATGATCTTGAGGGGTATTTTTAGAAACTCGATGGTCTATCCGCAACAACTTAACATTTACCTGTAACGGTGAATTAGATAACAAACGCAAGATTTGATTCTCGGTTTCGATTTTTTTCGGCATCAAGTTCAGCAACACCACTTCCAGTGGGCGAATATCCTGGTGCGCAGCACGACTTTCCGGCATGACAAAAATATTTTCGTTACGCAGTACTTCAGCAGCAGGTAATAGGTCAGGAATACAAATGGGCATTAACTGGCTCCTTGCAACACAATACATATGTCTAGACATCTAGATACCCATTCTAATTAGATTATAGAGTATGTCTAGAACTTGTTAAAAGCAGCTGATTTTAAGTGTAAATTTATACATAATGCAGCTTGGGTATATTTTGTAGTAAAGGAATATGGCAGAGTTAAAATTAACGGTTGAACGTTTACAAATTGGGGTCTTTGTTAAGCTTCCAGTAAAATGGGGCGAACACCCGTTTATGTTTACCAGCTTCAAAATTAAATCCCAAGAACAAATCGAAGTGATTCGTAACCTTGGTTTAAAACATGTTATTGTGGTGCCTGAAAAAAGTGATACCCCCCCCTTACCGGTAAATCATAAAGTAGAAGAACAATCTGACGATAATACTTCCGAGCAATCGAAAAATGCGTTATGGGATGAAAAACGCGCCCGCATTGACGAACTAAAAGACTACCGACGTAACCTGCAAAAAGTAGAAAAAGAGTTCGACCGCTCAATGGCCCAGGTACGTGCGGTTATGTCTAAGTTACAGAACCGCCCGCTTAATGCCGTAGAAGATGCGACCAGCTTAGTTAACAACCTTGCTGAAGACCTACTATCAGGTGAAAACATTGTATTGCACCTGATGAACGATAGTAATGAGGCCGATAACTTTTACTATCACAGCCTCAACGTGTCCATTCTGTCGATGATGTTAGCTAAGGCCGTTGGCTTTTCCGAACGAGATATTAAGCTACTCGGTCTAGCGGGCTTATTCCACGATGTAGGAAAGATGAAAATCCCTGATACCGTGTTGCGTAAACAAGGTAAGTTAACACCTCAAGAAAACAACCTATTAAAAATGCATACTAAGTATGGTGTCGACTTCTTAAAACTCTCGGAAACCATTCCCGAAAAAGTCAAAACCATTACTGAACAACATCATGAGTTTCTCGATGGTAGTGGTTACCCCAAACAACTAAAAGGGGATCAAATAGATCGTTTGTCGCAGCTAATTGCAGTGGTGAATGAATATGACAGTTTATGTCACCCCAGAGATCCTAAGCTATCGCGCATTCCTTATACCGTGATAGCCTATCTCTATAAGCAACGTAAGAAACAACTGAACAACGGCGATTTAGGAGTACTAATCCGTTTACTCGGCATTTACCCTCCAGGCAGTGTAGTACAGCTTAGCTCTGGTCAAATTGGCTTAGTCATGTCGGTTAATTCAGAACGCCTGTTGTTCCCTACGGTACAAGTTTACGATGCTAACATTCCACGTAGCGAAGCCCCTATCATTGACTTAGAAGCGGCGGGACTTACCATTGAAAAAGCCTTAAAACCCGGCGCATTACCCGATGCGGTATTTGAATACCTCAACCCTAGAGCACGAATTTCCTACTTCTTTGATAATAATAAGAGCTTATAGCACTTTTGTTCACTTATTAATGGGCAAAAAAAAACCGGACCTAAGTCCGGTTTTTTATGCTTGTTGCCCAAGTTTACTCTGCAGCTTCTTCAACTACTTCTTCAACTTCTGGGCGGTCCAACAATTCAATGTATGCCATAGGGGCATTGTCACCAGCACGGAAACCGCATTTTAAAATGCGAGTGTAACCGCCAGCGCGCTCTTTGAATCGTGGGCCAATTTCAGCAAATAGCTTACCTACTACTTCGGCATCGCGGGTGCGAGCAAAAGCAAGACGGCGGTTAGCTACACTGTCATTTTTAGCCAATGTGATTAATGGCTCAACAACACGGCGAAGCTCTTTGGCTTTAGGCAATGTTGTCTTGATAACTTCATGGCGAACCAATGAACTGGCCATATTCCGGAACATAGCCTGACGATGGCTGCTATTACGGTTCAATTGACGACCACTCTGACGATGGCGCATGACCTTATCCTTCTATAATAAGACGTTAAAACCAGTGATGACTTACTTATCAGCAATGCTAGCGGGTGGCCAGTTTTCTAGGCGCATACCTAGAGACAAACCACGAGATGCTAATACATCTTTGATTTCTGTAAGCGACTTCTTACCCAAGTTAGGGGTCTTAAGTAGCTCAACCTCGGTACGTTGTACCAAGTCACCAATGTAATGAATCGCTTCTGCTTTCAAACAGTTAGCAGAGCGAACTGTCAACTCTAGATCATCGACAGGACGAAGCAGGATTGGATCAAACTCTGGCTTCTCTTCTTTTTCTTCAGGTTCACTTACATCACGTAAGTCAACGAAGGCATCCAATTGCTCAGCAAGAATAGTTGCGCTGCGACGGATGGCTTCCTCTGGATCAAGAGTACCATTGGTTTCCATATCGATAACCAATTTGTCCAAGTCAGTACGCTGCTCTACACGAGCGGCTTCAACAGTATAAGCAATACGCTCTACTGGGCTATAAGCCGCGTCAGTTAGCAAACGACCAATTGGACGCTCTTCATCTTCAGAGTGAACCCGAACTGAAGCTGGTACGTATCCACGACCACGTTCGACCTTGATTCGCATGCTAATTTCAGCATTGCTACTTAGGTGACAAATAACGTGTTCAGGATTCGCGATTTCGACATCCGCATCGTGCTGAATGTCGCCTGCAACAACAGGACCTGCTCCAGACTTGGTAAGACTAAGGGTTACTTCGTCTTTACCTTCTAACTTCACAGCAATACCTTTAAGGTTTAGCAAGATTTCCAAGACATCTTCTTGAACGCCTTCCTTACTGCTGTACTCATGCAACACGCCGTCGATTTCAACTTCAGTTACCGCACAACCAGGCATAGAAGATAAAAGAATACGACGAAGAGCATTACCTAAAGTGTGGCCAAAACCACGCTCTAATGGCTCAAGCGTAACCTTTGCACGAGTTGGGCTAACTTGTTCAATCTCAACTAGCCTTGGTTTTAGAAACTCTGTTACAGAACCCTGCATTGTGTCCTCTCTATAATTCAACTTTACTTAGAGTAAAGTTCGACGATCAGCTGTTCGTTAATTTCCGCAGATAAGTCAGCGCGCTCAGGTAGGCGTTTAAAAGTGCCTTCCATTTTAGTAGCGTCTACTTCTATCCACGATGCCGCTTCACGTTGTCCGGCGATTTCTAAAGAGGCAACGATACGCGCTTGCTTCTTAGATTTTTCACGAACACTGATAACGTCTTCTGGTAAAACCTTGTAAGAAGGAATGTTTACCACTTTACCGTTTACTAGAATTGCTTTATGGCTAACTAGCTGGCGAGCTTCGGCGCGAGTAGCACCAAAACCTAAACGATAAACAACGTTATCTAGACGGCTTTCTAACAACTGCAACAAGTTTTCACCGGTGTTGCCTTGAAGGCGAGCAGCGGCTTTATAGTAATTGCGGAATTGTTTTTCAAGAATGCCATATAAACGACGAACTTTTTGCTTCTCACGAAGCTGTAAACCGTAGTCTGAAAGACGCGCTTTACGTGCACCGTGTTGTCCAGGTGCTGTATCCAGCTTACACTTTGTGTCGATCGCGCGAACACCACTTTTCAAGAAAAGATCGGTACCTTCACGACGGCTAAGTTTAAGCTTTGGACCTAAATATCTTGCCATTTTTCTTTCTCCAATCTATCCGAAACTACACGCGGCGTTTCTTAGGTGGACGACAACCATTGTGTGGAATCGGAGTCACATCGGTGATGTTAGTCACACGGAAACCCGCAGCATGCAATGCACGGATTGAAGACTCACGACCAGGTCCTGGTCCGTTAACAAACACTTCTACGTTTTTAAGGCCGTAGTCTTTTGCTGCTTCAGCAGCACGCTCAGCAGCAACCTGTGCAGCGAACGGAGTAGACTTACGAGAACCACGGAAACCTGAACCACCTGCGGTAGCCCAAGAAAGCGCGTTGCCCTGACGATCAGTGATAGTCACGATAGTATTGTTGAAAGAAGCATGGATATGAGCCATGCCGTCAGCAACTTGTTTTTTTACGCGTTTACGAGCGCGAGTCGGAGTTTTAGCCATTTTCACTCACCCCTTATTTCTTAATAGGTTTGCGAGGACCTTTACGGGTGCGCGCATTAGTTTTAGTGCGCTGACCGCGAAGGGGCAAACTGCGACGATGACGAAGTCCACGGTAACAACCTAGGTCCATCAAGCGCTTAATGTTCATTGATACTTCACGACGTAGATCACCTTCAACGGTGAATTTAGCTACTTCGTCACGAAGTTTATCGATTTGTGTTTCGTCAAGTTCTCTGATCTTAACATCTTCAGCGATACCAGCTGCCGCACAGATTTGCTGTGAACGGGTTAAACCAATACCGAAGATTGCAGTTAAAGCGATAACTGCGTGCTTCTGATCAGGAATGTTAATGCCGGCTATACGGGCCATTGGCACACTCCTATTTTTCGTGTTAAACGAAGGCCATCTGTGAAAAGCCCGTAAGGATACTCAACAGATGACCACATTGCAAATATATTGTCTTGAAATCTACTAACTAGCCTTGGCGCTGTTTATGCTTTGGCTCACTGCAAATTACACGCACAACACCGTTGCGCTTAATAACTTTACAGTTACGGCAGATTTTCTTAACGGATGCACGTACTTTCATTGCTATCTCCGCAAAAGTTAAAGTCCAATCTTAAGGTGGCCTAACGGCCGTAACCTTTAAGATTAGCTTTTTTCAGAACCGAACCATATTGATGAGACATCAAATGGGTTTGGACCTGAGCCATAAAGTCCATGATAACCACAACCACAATAAGTAGCGAAGTACCACCGAAGTAGAACTGCACATTCATTACGATCATCATAAACTCAGGAATTAAACATACAAACGTGATGTACAAAGCACCAGCTAGGGTTAAACGAGTCATCACCTTGTCAATGTATCGCGAGGTTTGTTCGCCAGGACGAATCCCAGGAATGAACGCACCACTCTTCTTCAAGTTATCTGCTGTTTCACGTGGGTTAAATACCAACGCAGTATAGAAGAAACAGAAGAAGATAATGGCCGCAGCATACAAGAACACATATAACGGTTGTCCCGGCTGAAGCGTTAGCGACAAGTCTGATAAGAAAGACAAGCTTTCGTTTTGACCAAACCATTGCGCTAAAGTTCCTGGGAACAAAATAATACTTGAAGCAAAAATAGCGGGAATAACACCAGCCATGTTTACCTTAAGTGGTAAATGTGTGCTTTGCGCCGCAAACACTTTGCGACCTTGTTGGCGTTTAGCGTAGTTAACAACGATACGACGTTGTCCACGTTCGATAAATACCACAAAGAAGGTCACCGCAAATACAACAACAACGATGCCCAAGAGCAACAATAAATGTAACTCTCCTTGACGCGCCTGCTCAACCGTCTGACCGATTGCAGAAGGCAATCCTGCCACAATACCAGCAAAAATCAGAATCGAAATCCCGTTGCCGATACCGCGCTCAGTAATTTGCTCACCTAACCACATCAGGAACATAGTTCCTGTCACCAAGCTAACCACCGCAGTGAAATAAAATGGTAGGCCTGGGTTAACCACCAGACCTGCCATCATATTTGGTAAGCCAGTAGCAATACCAACAGCTTGGAAGGTTGCAAGAACCAGTGTGCTATAACGCGTGTATTGACTGATTTTACGTCGGCCAGACTCACCTTCTTTTTTCAATTCGGCAAGAGCTGGGTGAACAACAGTCAATAACTGGATGATAATCGATGCCGAAATATACGGCATGATACCTAACGCGAAAATAGACGCACGTGAAAGAGCACCACCTGAGAACATGTTAAACATTTCCAGGATGGTACCTTTCTGCTGGTCAAACAACGCGGCCAGTACAGCGGCATCAATCCCAGGTAACGGCACAAAGGAGCCTGCTCGAAACACAATAATTGCTCCAAGCACAAATAGTAAACGACTCTTAAGTTCGCTTAAGCCGCCTTGTGCACTTGCTGATGCTGTTCCTGGATTCTTAGCCATGTTTTGTACTTATTCCTCGATTTTACCGCCAGCAGCTTCAATAGCTGCCTGTGCGCCTTTGGTTACACGCAGGCCACGTAGGGTAACTGGTGCTTTTACTTCGCCGGATAATACTACTTTTGCAAACTTAATGTTACGAGTAATAAGACCAGCAGCCTTCAAAGCGTCCAAATCTACCACGTCAGCAGTAACTTTCGCTAGCTCGCTAGTGCGAACTTCTGCAGTTACCATTGATTTACGTGAAGTAAAACCAAATTTAGGCAAACGTTGTTTCAATGGCATTTGACCGCCTTCGAAACCTGGACGAACACTACCGCCAGAACGTGATTTCTGACCTTTGTGACCACGACCACCAGTTTTACCTAAACCAGAACCGATACCACGACCTACACGCTTAGCGCTTGGCTTAGAGCCAGCAGCTGGAGAAAGAGTATTCAAACGCATGATTATTCTCCCTCAACCTTAACCATGTAAGAAACTTTATTAATCATACCGCGAACACAAGGAGTATCCTCTAGTTCAACAGTGTGATTAATGCGACGAAGACCTAGACCGGTTAGGGTCGCACGGTGCTTAGGCAAACGGCCGATCGCACTTTTAGTCTGTGTTACTTTAATTTTGTTCGACATGGCTTATTACCCCAGAATTTCTTGGACGCTTAGGCCACGCTTAGCAGCAACGTCTTGTGGAGAATGCATATTCTCAAGAGCATCGATAGTAGCGCGAACAATGTTAATAGGGTTAGTAGAACCGTATGCTTTTGACAATACGTTCTGCACACCCGCAACTTCTAGAACAGCACGCATCGCACCACCGGCAATAATACCAGTACCCTCTGATGCAGGTTGCATGTAAACACGCGACCCAGAGTGGCGACCCTTAATAGGATGCTGCAGTGTAGTGCCTCTCAGCTGTACACTAGTAAGGTTACGACGCGCTTTTTCCATTGCTTTTTGAATAGCAGCAGGAACTTCACGTGCTTTACCGTAACCAAACCCTACGCGACCGTTACCGTCACCCACTACTGTTAGAGCAGTGAAGCTGAAGATACGACCACCTTTAACTACTTTTGACACACGGTTTACCGCGATAAGCTTTTCGTTCAGCTCACTACCGGCTTGTGCTTCAAATTTAGACATGACTCACTCCTTAGAACTGAAGACCAGCTTCACGTGCTGCTTCTGCAAGCGCAGCAACGCGGCCGTGATATTTAAAGCCAGAACGGTCAAAAGCTACAGTTGTAACGCCTTTTTCTGCAGCACGTTCAGCGATGGCTTTACCCACTGCTGTAGCAGCTGCTACGTTACCTAAACTTTTAAGCCCTTCAACAATGGCTTTATCTACTGTTGATGCAGTGGCAATAACCTTTGCATCAGGTGCAATCACCTGCGCGTAAATATGGCGCGGAGTACGGTGAATCACCAGGCGGGTTTTACCCAACTCTTGCATAGCTTTGCGAGTGCGTGTTGCACGACGCAGACGAGCAATTTTCTTATCCATAGTGTTAACCTACTTCTTCTTAGCCTCTTTACGGCGAACATTTTCGTCAGAGTAACGAACACCTTTACCTTTGTAAGGTTCTGGCGGACGGAACGCGCGAATGTTTGCTGCTACCTGACCTACCACCTGCTTATCAGCACCTTTCAGTACGATTTCAGTCTGTGATGGACACTCTGCTGTAACACCTTCTGGTAAGGTGTAATCTACAGGGTGAGAAAAACCTAAAGTTAGGTTTACAACATTGCCTTTAACAGCGGCACGGTAACCAACACCTAACAATGTTAGTTTTTTCTCAAACCCGTCTGTAACGCCAACAACCATGTTGTTGCTAAGAGCGCGAGCTGTACCCGCTTGAGCTGAAGAAGCACCTTCAACAACAGCGAATTTCAATTCGTTTTCTTCTTTCGTTACAACAACTGCGTCATTAAAAACGCAAGTCAATGTACCTTTGCTACCTTTAACCGTTAATTCTTGACCGTTGAGTGTGACTTCAACGCCAGCAGGAATTGTAACGGGAGCCTTGGCTACGCGAGACATATTACCTACCTCCGGTTAAGCTACGTAACAGACGATTTCACCGCCCATGCCAGCTTTACGTGCTGCACGGTCAGTCATAACGCCTTTCGATGTAGAAACGATTGCAACGCCTAGACCACCCATAACTTTAGGTAAGTCTTTAGCACCTTTATAAATGCGTAGGCCTGGACGGCTTACACGTTCAATCTTTTCAATAACTTTTTTACCTTCAAAATATTTGAGGGTAACTTCTAATGACTTCTTAACGTCACCAGTCACAGCATAATCTGTGATATAACCTTCTTCTTTCAGCAAGTTAGCAATTGCCACTTTAACTTTTGACGAAGGCATAACAACAGATACTTTATTTGCCGATTGACCGTTGCGAACGCGAGTCAACATATCCGCAATAGGATCTTGCATGCTCATAATCGTTTACTCCGTAATTAAGTGGTTTACCAGCTGGCTTTCTTAAGGCCAGGAACCTCACCGCGCATCATCGCTTCACGCAATTTGATACGGCTTAAGCCGAACTTGCGTAGGTAGCCATGAGGACGGCCGGTGACGTTACAGCGGTTACGCTGACGAGACCGACTTGAATCACGAGGTAAAGATTGCAATTTTAGAACTGCGTCCCAACGCTCTTCATCAGAGCTGTTCACGCTACTAATAATCGCTTTAAGCGCCGCGCGCTTTTCCGCAAAACGAGCGACAGTTTTTTCGCGCTTCGCTTCACGTGCTTTCATTGATTGTTTAGCCATAACTAACTCTACCTTACTTACGGAATGGGAAGTTAAAGGCAGCCAGCAGAGCGCGGCCTTCCTCGTTGGTTTCGGCAGTAGTAGTGATAGTAATATCCATACCACGAACCTTATCAACTTTGTCATAGTCAATTTCAGGGAAGATGATTTGCTCACGCACACCCATACTGTAATTACCACGACCGTCAAATGACTTAGCATTTAGGCCACGGAAATCACGAATACGAGGAATTGCGATTGAAATCAAACGCTCTAAAAACTCCCACATACGCTCACCGCGTAGAGTTACTTTACAACCAATAGGGTATCCATCACGGATCTTAAAGCCTGCTACAGATTTACGAGCTTTGGTAGTAAGAGGTTTTTGACCTGAGATAGCAGCTAGATCAGCAATTGCGTGTTCCAGTACTTTCTTGTCATTAACCGCTTCACCCACACCCATGTTAAGGGTGATTTTCTCAATCCGAGGGACTTGCATGATGGATTTGTAACCGAACTCCTTAATGAGTTCAGGCGTTACACTTTCCTTATATAGGTCATGCAGTTTCGCCATCGTTAACTCCAGTTACTTTACAATTTCATTAGACGATTTGAAAACACGAACTTTTTTGTCGTCTTCAAATCGGAAACCAATGCGATCAGCCTTGCCAGTGGCAGGGTTATAAATCGCTACGTTTGATGCATCAAGGGCCGCTTCTTTCTCAACAATACCGCCAGCTTGACCCAATTGAGGGTTAGGCTTTTGGTGCTTCTTGATTACGTTTACGCCTTCAACGAATAGTTTACCTGTAGGTAAAACTTTGGTTACGCTACCGCGTTTGCCTTTGTCTTTACCTGCAATAACTATTACTTCATCGCCTTTTTGGATTTTATTAGCCATTTGGGACTCCTTAAAGTACTTCTGGCGCTAGAGACACAATTTTCATGAACTGTTCAGTTCGAAGTTCACGTGTCACAGGACCAAAGATACGAGTACCAATAGGCTGATTGTTTGCATTCAAAATAACCGCTGCATTGCGATCAAAACGAATTACAGAACCATCAGGACGACGTACGCCTTTTCTAGTACGCACTACCACAGCATTCATTACGTCACCTTTCTTAACTTTACCGCGAGGAATTGCTTCCTTTACAGTAACTTTAATGATGTCGCCAATTCGTGCATAACGGCGGTGCGAACCACCTAGGACCTTAATACACTGTACAAGGCGCGCGCCGGAATTGTCCGCCACGTCCATAGTAGATTGCATTTGGATCATTTCAGTGCTCCGCTATATATTACAACTGACCCCAGCAATTAGCGCTGAGATCTCTGGCTGCCTAATTAAAGGGCGCGAAATTATAACACCCTAATTTTTTAATTGGTAGGATTGTCTAAAATTTGTTTAACTTATTTAAAAAATACATTAAAAACAAAACGTTAAAACAAAATAATCATTCACCCGCCCGATAAAAAATGGGTTATTTCACATTTGATTTGCTAGCATTGCTGAATATTTCGACAAGCTAACAAGAAATACCGACCTTTATTGATCGGTAAAAACAAAAAAGCCCAGCAGTTTTGCCGGGCTTCTTTGAATATGGTGCTGATAGGCAGATTTGAACTGCCGACCTCACCCTTACCAAGGGTGCGCTCTACCAACTGAGCTATATCAGCTAAATAAAAACCCAGCCATCAGCTGGGTTTTTAAATTTGGAAGCCTGGCGGTGACCTACTTTCACATGGGGAAACCCCACACTATCATCGGCGCAGTTGCGTTTCACTTCTGAGTTCGGCATGGGTTCAGGTGGTTCCACAACGCT
>QGCX01000017.1_pt1 | contig 79956 bp, 67 predicted proteins | sample 4708031 | NCBI WGS metagenome assembly QGCX01 (sample SAMN08941163, study PRJNA450518) | Sediment metagenome, whole genome shotgun sequencing project. | reverse complement strand
TGCAGCTCATTGTCTCCGTATCCGACCGGACTTAGGAGCCATGGCGCAAAAACAGAAGCCATCATTGGAATACAAAGGAGCTAATCGGCCGTTGTATTCTAAACATTTTCAGGAAACGCCCTGTGCGGAGCCGCATGCAGGGTGTTGTGGGGGCTGGAGGTTAGATACCTCCGGCTACCCGATTAGGCACTTTGCAGCACTTAACTTTGCTTCTGTTTAGAAAAGCTAAAGTTGAAATCCCGTTTCTGAACATTACGATTATCATATTCAGCCCACCACAGAACATTACGGGGATCATCAATGGCTTTTTCTGTATAACTGGCCAATGAGTCATAATCACTTTCCGATAAGTAGAGCGTACTTCTGACAATACGCGAAATACTTACCTCAGTTTCAATCGACAATAATGGCTCGATAATTTTCTTAGCTCTTTCTGCGTCAGAATAATTGTCTTCTATCCATTTCTCAATGTCATCTGCGTACTTGTTCATGTTTTGCCTAACATTTGTATAGTGTGCATGCGCGTTTATCACATTAGACCAGTGAAAACGCGCATGCACAGTTAATAAACCTATTATTTAATTCAACACTAAGCTAAGTGATTGATACTACTCTTGTAATTTTTACACCTCAAGGCAAAACGTGCAAAGGTCAAACAATTTTATTAGGCAAAAACTGAAAACCCGAATAATACTGTATAAAATCGCATTAAAAAGTGCGAAAACCCTTTAGGCTAAGCTACTTCCAAATTCTCTAGTTACCAACTAGAAAAGTAGAGATGTAAGACCATTAGTTTTGGTATGGTAAGAGACGTGTGTGACGGTGTTGTTCATAAGAAGACCTAACAAGCTTTGGGGCAATAACGCTTTAGAACGAAATATCTGAAAGCCTTGTAATTCCAAACGCAAAACCCTGATTAATATGGAATCATCATACGTTCCCTCTCACTACGCCTTCATGTATCCAACTGATTTATATAAACTTTAAGTATTAAAAAGGCTGCTCTATTACTAGGCCAGCCACAGTTTCACTTAATAGCCCACTCTAGGAGCGGCTTTTTATTTTATAAAAACCACTATTAGCACAGTGAAATCTCAATTAGTGGACTGAACACACACTAAACGGTAACAACCATTAAAGTAATCAATATAGAACAAAAAACCACTTCCTTCTTGGATGAAACTATTCACCACAAATAAAATATTAGTTTCGTAAAAGTCGTAATTAGCACGGCAATTAAAGCGCGGTTTTGCCAGTAATTGAGTCAGTTGCTCAACTCCCTCTATCGGTATTCTTTGACTTAAGGCAATATGCTCAACATTCGGTAGTTTTCTCAGATAAGCAATTACTTCAGATAAAGAAAATATCTCCTGAACCACCTCAATAGTTGCAATGGCCCCTTGTTTAGCGTTGCTAATTAATAGCCAATTTGCTCCTTCACCTATCCGCTGATTCAGGTTTAAATCTAAGTATTGATGAGGCAAATTTGCAGCATCTGGTTTTTCATCTACACCTCCGAGTAAAATTTGCCTAGATTGGCCACTATTCAAACTAGCTTGAGCCATTAACAAGGCATTTTCGACAACAAATCCATGTTGAGCCAAATTCAAATTTTTACTTTCTAAACCTAGATACTTAGCGATGTAAAAACCCGCGGTATTACTTAATGAATTGATAAAATCAACCGGGTTAGGAGGTACTTTCTCAACATAACGTTGAACACAGAGGCGCCTAAACACCGCCAAATTTCCTTGGCCTGAAGTCATTATCAATGGGGTATTCGAGTCTAGCTTTCCTTGCTGGATTATTCCGGCAATTCCCAATATACCAAGCTGAATAAAACGATCGGTACGACGAACAAAAGCTGGGGCGACTTGCTTGCACTCTGCCTTAATGTTTAGACTGTCATCCTGCCTAAGATTAAAACCGGAACAACGCTGAACATACATCATCTAGTAACTTTCTCGATAACCATGGCATTGTTATTGCCGCCAAAGCCGAAACAATTAAGCAAAAAAACGCCTTCGCTACAGCGCCGTTTTTGCTGCAATGGAGTCCACTCTAACTCTTCATCGATACAAGAGAAATTGGGCGTAAACGGGATGAATCCCGTGTCGATAGTCTCCATCAACAAAATCAGTTCACTCACGCCGCAACTGCCTAGGGTATGTCCAATATAGGGTTTGAATGAAAAGAATGGAGGAGCAAATTCGAAAACTTGCTTCATACCATTAATTTCAGCGAAGTCACTTAAACGACTTGCTGTGCCATGAGCTTTAACCGCGCTAATCTCTTGAGCGCTTACACCACTATTTTGTAAGGCCTCAGATAGCACCCTTTTAATGCCTAAACCTTCAGCGTTAACCCCTGTCACGCTGGAAGTCTCACATTCACTAGCTCCGCCTAATAAATGCCAAGAAGACTCAGCAACATCATCTCTGCTCATCAACAATACCGATAAAGCCTCACCAAGCAACAAGCCATCACGATGCTTATCAAATGGTTTGGTTTGATGCTGAGCTAATAATTGCATCGAGACAAAACCTTCAAAAGATTGCGGTGCATACATTTCCAAACCCAATACTAGGGCGTAGTCAATCACTCCACTTCTTAACATAGTTGAGGCATCTAGAATGGCATTGGAACTAGAGGTACAAGCGGTATTGTAAGTTAAGCTAAATGAGTTAAACCCAAAGTACTTGGCTAGCACGTCCGCATAGCGTCCGTTACCAACTCGCTGTTGCGCAAACAACGGCGCAAGCTGTTGCTGAATACTTTGACCTAAGGGTACCGTCAACGAAACATCATTTGCCGCACTCCCCACAAACACCGCACAACGCTTGCGCTGCTCAGTAGCAATTTGATGCTGAGTTAATAAGGACTCGATTAAGCTAATCAGGTGAGGAAGAGGATCAAAAAGTGGGGAATAATCCCCCTCATTTTGAATCGCGTAATAAGGGTGGGTTCGTGTTTCTTCAAATACTTGAATAGTTATATCCAGCGTCTGATATCGACCGTTATTCAACCAATCAATGCGCTGTGATTTTTCCCCTAGCGCGCTTAATAGCTCGCCACCTAATAGAGTTATCATGGGGCTTATTCGGGCTGAAGGTGATCAGCAAGTTGGTTTATCGTTGTCACTACTCGGCGAAACTCTTTAGGGTCAACTAAGCGCAATTTAAAATGACGTTGTAATAACATTGAGATTTGTAAGCCATCAATAGAGTCAAGCTCCAAACCACTCTGCTCAGAAAAGAGCTCGACATCATCGGCTAAATCCTCTGCCGAAAATTCATCTCTATCACAGGCTTCTATGATCATCGTCTTAAGCTGCTGTTTAAAATTCGTATCTAAAGAGCCTTTCATTAACCCTTCCTTTGTTTGTAGGTAAAAATCAAGCTGGCTAGTAATAGCGACACAGTCCCAAAAAGACTTAATGCGATGGACTCGTTCATCACATCCATCACCGTGCCTTTACGTAAAAATATATCCAAAAAGCCCTCAAGCCCCCACGACATAGGGGACACATTGGCAAAGCTTTGCATCGCCTCAGGCATCACAAATTTTGGTACCATGACACCGCCGATCGCCCCCAGTAAAATATTAATAATGCCACCGATAGTGGTCGCCTGTTCAATGCTATCGACCGCGCTAGCCACCAACATAGACAAACCAATTGCAGACAAACTTAATGCCAGAGAGACCATAGTAAGTCCAACAACTGAACCACCAATTGATAATTGAGGCGCGCCCAAAATAGGCACAATAAACATACCTACAAGAATCATCAACCAAACTTGAATTTGGTTGATCAGCATATAAGGTAAAATTTTACCAGCAAATAGGACCGGCAAAGACACATTCATAGTGCTCAAACGCAACAAGGTGTTCTGTTTACGTTCGCTGATAAAAATGGTCGACATCGGAATAATGACAAAAAATAGGCCGAAAACAATCCACGACGGAACACTCTGTTGGGTTGAGCTAGGCTTTTGGTTTTCCGCCATCTTTGCATATTGAATGTGCATCAAGGACTGTTCATCTAGGCTCTGTGATGCTGCCGAATTTTGGTAAGCGCCATCAAAAGCAGAGCTCGCTTTCTCTAATTTGTAGTGCATCCAGCTGAGGGTTATTTGGTTTTTAAAAATAGTCAGAAGCGATACAGACGTGTTGGCAGCAACACTAATCTTTAAGGGAATTTGTTCTAACTCAAAGCCTTCTGGTATATCAACGATAAACTGCACACCTTCTTCTTCTGGAGAACGGTAATCATTCGCGCTTAATTCAAGCTTGGTTAAGCTCGAAACTTCAGCTAATTTAGCCACTAAGGCTTCACTTACCAAGCTATGATCGTTATCTACCAATGCGTAGCTAATTAGCGCTTTTTCTTCATTCATCGTATCCTTCAGCGCTAAAGACATAATCAAGATAAATACAGCTGGCATAATAAACAACGCAGCCAAGGCATGTTTGTCTCGGCTAACCAGCAAACACTCTTTGATTAACATAGACTTAAACATCTGCTTCCTCTTTAGACGTTAAGCTGATAAACAGCGACTCCAAACTGCTAGCACCAAACCGTAATTGCTTAACTTTTATCTTTTGTTGCTCTAACAAAGCTAATACATGCGCTATCAGCGCCCCTTTACCCTCACTCAATAGCAGTGTGGAATCATCTATTAATTTGACACTGTCTAGCTGACGAACAATCGAGGGAAGGCTTGAAGAAACATGAGCATATAGTTCGATAATTACTTGCTCGCTCTGTTGATTGTTAAGCATTGACGAAAGTGAGCCTTGCTTAACAATTTCACCCGCATTGATGATAGCCAGCTGATCGCAGATTTTTTCCACCTCAGGCATGTAGTGGGAGGTATACACCACGGTTTTATTATCAGCCTTATAGGCTTTAATCGAATCTAATATTTGGTTACGAGACTCTGGGTCTATTCCCACTGTGGGCTCATCAAAAAACAAGATGTCAGGATTATTCAGCAGTCCTATGGCGATATTTAAACGACGTTTTTGCCCACCTGATAGCGTAGCCGCCGGCTGATTCAGCATTGACGCAAGACGGTTTGTTTCTACCGCATAGGCTAAGTTTTGTTGCAGTACTTTACCTTTAATGTTTTGTATACCAGCAAAAAAAAGTAGATTTTCTTTTACCGTTAACTGCTCATAAAAGGCCAAACTTTGCGGTATCAAAGAGCACCGTTCTCGCACCAAGTGGAGATTATTTCTCAATGACAGACCTGCAATAAATACCTCGCCAGAATCCGCAGTAATCAAGCCATTCAAAATGGAAATTAAAGTGGTTTTACCTGCACCATTTGGCCCAAGTAAACCAAAAATAGCCGCATGAGGAATGCTTAACGAGAGCTCATTTAAGGCCTGTTTATCAGCAAATGACTTACTTAGTGCTTTGATTTCAATCATCAAAATGCTCGCATTAATGATTTATAGAGCTGTTCTTCTTGTTCAGCAATAGACTCAAGTTTTGTAGCGATTCCATCAAAATCCATCGGCTGCTTATTCTTGGGTCTAATCGCTTTGGCAATGAGTAAAGCAAATTCTCGCCATTCATCACCAATTTCCATCATGGTGGCAGAAGCCGACCTCAAAGTTTGATTATGGATAAGCTCAGAAGCCTCTTGCAGAAATGATGCATAAATATAACGAAAGCCTGCGCCACCAGTACCAATTTCCTCTTGCATGCGAATAATGTGCCCTAAAAACAGCTTCGCATAGTGTTCATCTTTAGTGGCTAAACGGCGGATATGTTTGGCTAAAAAATACATACCTCTTAAACCTGCAATCGGCACCGGGGTTTTTAACATTGTTTTCGCTGTTTTCTTTACACTCTTTTCAATGACTTTTGGATAATCAATCACTGTTGGGATATGCACGGGATAGTAAATAGAGCCCTTCGGAGCCATTACACCTTTAACAAAACGTGCCTTTTGTAAGGCCTGCTCTTCGGCCTCAACCAGCTGTTCAAATACCGGATCACTGATTTGATAAACTTTATCTTGTTTATTTACCACGATTAAATTGTGAGCGTTAAAATGGAAGCGCATCTCTTGTGGAAAGTAAGGCAACCAATATACCGATGTTTGCGCGCCAACGATTTTGCCTTGAGCCAATAGCTCATCCAATCTTTTTGTGCCAAGTTCAGGCTTAGAAAATGTCTCTAACTTCATTTTCAAACCAATGTTTTTTTGTAAGCCTTTAATAATAGATTTAGGCATCGAGCGGTAGGCAATAAGGGGGAATCCACTCAACTTAACAAAAGGCAAATAGGCAAAGACCAAAGCGCTGGATAAACCAAATACCATCGGTTCTGAGAGAGGTAAACCATGGTGGCTTAACATAGAAGACATCACACCACTTTCACAATGTGCGTAATGTTGGTGCTTAAACTGAGTGTTATTGTTCATAAATCCGCTTTATTAGTTTCTGTTAAGCTGGCCAATAGCTATCGCTGTTCATACAAGCTAGGTCCATCTTGTCTCAGAAACCTCTTATCATTGTTTGAAGTAGTAAAATCAGCAACGTGCTTTCTCGCACTTATCATCTCTTAGTCAAATCTGGCAGCGAGGTGAGTTGCTGCACAGAAACCCCTAAGGCATCACTGTATAGGGCGAGTTTGGCTGACGAGAGCTTGGCAAACACGCTAGGAGTAAAATGGCGTTTCACCCGCCACTGAAACCATCCCACCGACTGAGCCAACACCATTAGATCCATTCGTTGAGCAAACATATGATAATACAGGGGCGATTTCTCACCCTTTTCAACCAATTGATAGGCTACTAATGCTAAGCGCTGATATTCGTTTAGCGCTTGCTTAGTCACCTCTTCTTCTACATTCCATCCAGAGGAAGCAACCACCGCATAGTCGCCGTTTTCGTCTCTTGCATAGATGGCTTTGGAATGATTTGCGTAAGTAGATATATCATCTTGAGGTACATTTTTAGCGTCCATCACACCACCTTCAGCTGCATAAATGCGGTGGAAAATCGGCCGCTCTCTGGCACATAACACAATAATCTATCGCCACGACCCAGCTTGCCTGAGTGGAATAGCTCTTCCAGCATGATATAAATAGACGCTGAACCAGTATTACCTTTAGTGGGCAAATTAGTAAACCAACGCTCCTGAGGAATATCGCAACCCGCCTTGAGCATGCCCTGGTACAAGCGGTCACGAAAGTAGCCGGAAGAATAATGCGGAATGAAATAATCAATCTCATTGGCGCAAACCTTAGCACTCTCAACTAACTCTTTAAGCGGTTTAGTGACCGTATATTCAACAATGTTTTCATTAAGCTGCTTTACATCTTGCTTCACCGAGAAAATAGAATATTTTAGCCATTGTTGAGATTCATATTCACGCCAGCCCTTTAACTCGCCATCGGCTTGCTTTTCCGCCCCTGCATACATACACGCGTCTAATTCATTGGCATAAGACTTCTGCATCATCCATTCAATTTCTAGACTAATACCCGTTTGGTTAGGTTTTGAACTTAGCCGAGCGGCACCGGCACCATCACTTAACATCCAACGAAGGAAGTCTTTTTCAAACGCAATCTCAGGCTGGCGCTCTAAATCGCTTATCGCTGTTTCAACTTCGGCTTCAAACTTATTGGCCCGCATCATGGCTGAGGCATTTTCAGACCCGGTAACAACTGCATTGTTACTTTGTCCGCTTAAAATCGACATATAGCCGTATTTTAAAGACATGGTGCCAGATAGGCAGATCCCAGCAGTAGCCACTACTTCACAACTGGGAATGGCCAACTCACCATGAACCATTAAGGCATGATTCGGTAGAATTTGATCGGCGATGGTGGTACCGCAAGCCAATAACTCAATATCATTAAGCGAAAAATCTGCAGAAGCAAGCTTGCGAATCGCTGCCGCGGTCAACTGAGTATTAGTATGAGTCGTTTTACCGGTCTGTGGATCTATCGCATAGTAACGCTGCTTAATTTTATTGGAGCGTAATATCAGATTTTTAGCTCTAGAAGGACGAGCACCCACTTGCCCCAATACATTTTCAATTTCTTTATTAGAGACCGCTTCGTTAGGAAGAAATACCTGAATATCATTAATATAGACTTTAGTATTCATTTTTAGCGTCCCGATGGCTTTTCATAATAAGTAATACTTGCTTGCAGCGCTTTTTTTCTAAATGGAGCAATCAGCTTTTTCACTAGCAAGTTAATAGGAACTAAAGTCAGCACCATCGCAACAAGAAATGCGGCGTAAATCGTAATCACAATTTTTCGCGGAAAAGAGCCGGGCATGCCCGATTTTTGAATCAACTTTCCCCACAACATAAAAGAGCGCGTAGCTATTTTTTCAGAACCAACAAGTTTTCCATTTACAGTTACCGCTTCCAATTTAGTTAACAAAGGTTGCTTAGTTTTTTCTAAATCAGCTGTTAATGCGGTTACTATACGATGACCAAAACGTTCACTGGCTGCTAAGTCTTCATCTGAAACACCAGCTGCGGGGAAAATCCAAAAAGGATTTTTCTTCCCAGTAAGTAGCCAGCGAGGGGTTGTGATAAAGGCGTAAATAGAACCACCCTGATCAGTCAGTACGGCATTGTCAATTAAGGTACCTTCTAAACCTTCAATAAGAGTTTTCATTTTTTCTTGGGCCATCACCCACATATCTCGACAAGAAATAAAGGTAATCACTGGCTTACCTTTAATTAAAGCTTTGGCTCGAGCAGTTTTTAAAAAACCAACGATGGGAATAGACGGAGATAAAAACCATACGGTGTAGGCAATAATTACTAAATCGTAATCATCTTCCAATCCTTCAGCTTGATTGACGGTACAACCATTCATATGAATAGCTTCAGGAAAAGCATCAAAAAACCGATAAAAAGACCACGGATATGGATATTTCACTATGGGTTCAACACGGTGATAATCCACTTTGATTGATTCACTCTGGCGCAATGGGGCCGTGGCTATATCAACAAATTTTGTTAACTGTCCACTTTGAGAGTGTGAAATAACAAGAACTTTTTTCATGAAAGGAACTGCATTCTACAACTTTGAGCTTATTAAGTGTCTGTATTTTAACTAATAACAATGAAAATAAACACTGCTAACCAATTGGCAGTCCAAGTGAGCTTAAAGATTTTGAGCAGAAGTTAACAATAAAGATGGTGTCCCTACCGCCGTTGCTGCCAGCAGTAAAATGAAACGCAAACAACTTAAGTGCTCTCTTTTTGAACAATCAATATCTAAATACAATGCGTATTTATTAAGGTATTCGATAATCGGCAAGCCGTTAAAACATATCCAAAACCTAAAACAAGAAACCGCCTTTCAGCGGTTTGTTGAATATTTATCAGCAGCTTTTATTAACCGCCTTTCATATCCTTTAGTTTTTGTGCTAACTCACGACGTTCCTTCGATAAATCTGCATTTTTGATGGTGTATTCATCAACGCGATCTTCGTAGTCTGAACGCATGTTTTCAATAATCAGTTTAATATCGCTAACCGACATGCCTTCCTGAATGTAAGTGCTTAAGTTGTCCAACAAATCCACACGCTTACGGTTATCACGAATTTTCTTATCTAAATCAACCATTTCACGTTTTAGCTTATTTCGTCTTCGGCTCATAGATACAAATTCCAATACCTTTGAAACACTATCAAGGGTTTGCTTTTCCATTACATCTCTCCTCTGGATATCGGCTTAATTAGTTACCTTGCTTCAACATACTCATTTCTACAGCTTCGGCAATCATTATTTGACCGAGCAATGACATAAAATAACTTTAATTTAATTACCACATTAAATCGTCAGGAATTTGGTAGTCAGCATAAGGATCATCTTCGTCAATCACGTCTTGGCTAGGGTCATTCATCAATACCACTACGTTTTCGTCTCGCTGGGCAATTTTTTCCGCAACCACACTTGGAACCACTTCGTAATTTTCACCCAATGTCACAATCGCCAAACGTCCATTACTTAATTGCTTGCGTAGTTCATCAGTAACATAAATCTTTTTAATCAAACCTTGATGAGTAAAATTGTAAGCATCTTCCCCACGCGAGCGATCCAAGCTATTCATTTCAATCAATTGCTTAATTTGAGCAGCAATGGCTTTCTTTTCTTTTTCAGCATTCTGCATCTGGGCCAACTCAGCATCCCGTTGTTGTTGCTCGATACGAGCCTGCTCGGCTGCCGCTTTAACTTCTTTGGCAAGCGTGCGGGATTTTTTATTGGTTTTACCCACTTTTTTTGCTTTCTTCTTATCAACTAAACCAGCTTTAAGCATCTGCTCTTGCAGGGATAACTTGGCCATGGGAAATACTTACCTTTAAATCAATGAAATAAATAGCGCGTGCAACGCACGCCTTGGCGCAAATAATACGCCAAGCGTAAACGAATTAGAACCTTCCAGCGAGAGCAGTATAAGGCTTTAAGTACTTAAATGCTTGATTGGTAATATTCAACAAAAAATTAATATATACTCTTAGCACATGATCATATTTACAGTAGTTTAAGTGGAACTCAGCAGCTTACCGATTACCGCGCTAAAGGGCGTTGGTGACAAACTAGCCGAAAAATTAGCCCGCCTACATATTCATAGTGTAGGCGAATTGCTGCTGCACCTACCGCTACGCTATGAAGACCGCACTAGGCTGTGGCCAATCCAAGATTTACTGCACGGCAGCCACGTCTCAGTGCACGGCGAAATTACCAAAGTAGAGATTATTCAAGCTCGCCGTCGAATGCTAACTTGCCGCATTAACGATGGCAGTGGCAGTCTGACTTTACGCTTTTTTAACTTCAACAATGGTCAAAAAACGGCCATGCAACAAGGCCATTGGATGCGCTGCTTTGGTGAAGTGAAACGAGGCAAGCATGGCTGGGAAATGATTCATCCAGAATACAGCATTGTGGCCGACCCAAACGCCCCCTTAGTGGATGAAAAACTCACTCCTGTGTATCCCACTACCGAGGGTTTAAAACAACTCAATCTGCGTAAGCTAAGTGAGCAAGCCTTTAAGCTTTTGCAACAATATCCGCTGCATGATTGGTTGCCTGAGCCATTGCGGCCACATGGTTTAGATCTAAACCAGGCGCTACTACTACTGCACCGGCCTGAACCCGATACCGAACTGAGCTTATTGGAAGAAGGCAAACACCCTGCGCAACAGCGTTTAGTAATAGAAGAGTTGGCTGCCCACCAACTAAGCATGCTCAAATTACGCCAACAGCAGCAAAGGCAGGCGGCCATCGCACTACCTCTGGTAAGCCAATTAGAGCAACAATTTCTCAGTCATCTACCATTCCAGCCCACTAACGCTCAGCAGCGGGTCATCGCCGAAATAAAAACCGATACTCAGCAGCCTCACGCAATGATGCGCTTGGTTCAGGGTGATGTGGGCAGCGGAAAAACCCTAGTGGCCGCCTTCGTAGCCTTGCAAGCCTTAGGTAATGGTTATCAAGTCGCACTAATGGCGCCCACCGAGATTTTAGCCGAGCAGCATGCGCTCAATTTTGCACGTTGGTTTGAACCACTTGGGCTAAAGGTCGATTGGCTGGCAGGCAAACAAAAAGGCAAAGCGCGCAATGAGGCAATGGCTCGCATTGCTAGCGGTGAAGCGCAGATGGTAGTGGGCACCCATGCAATTTTTCAAGAACAGGTGCAATTTGCTCGTCTGGCTTTAGTGATTATTGATGAGCAACACCGCTTTGGTGTTCATCAACGCATGGCGCTGCGGGAGAAAGGCGCCGCCATTGATGGTAGCAATACCCTGCCTCATCAATTAATCATGACTGCTACTCCCATTCCGCGCACCTTGGCAATGACCGCTTACGCCGATTTGGAGCTCTCGGTCATCGATGAACTGCCACCAGGGCGAACCCCCATCAAAACCGTGGCATTGCCCGATAGCCGCCGCCAACAAGTAGTAGAGCGAGTGTATCAGGCTTGTCACCACGATGGTCGCCAAGCCTATTGGGTCTGTACCTTAATCGAAGAATCTGAAGTGCTGCAATGTCAGGCGGCTGAAGATACTGCGGAGAACTTACAGAAACAATTGCCCGAGCTCCGCGTGGGCTTAGTCCACGGGCGAATGAAGCCCCAAGAAAAGCAGTGGGTGATGGAGCAATTCAAACAACACCAGCTAGATCTCTTAGTCGCCACTACCGTGATAGAGGTGGGGGTAGATGTGCCCAATGCCAGTTTGATGATTATCGAAAACCCCGAACGACTTGGTTTGGCCCAATTACACCAATTGCGTGGGCGGGTAGGACGCGGCCAAGTAGAGAGCCACTGCGTGTTGATGTATCACAGCCCGCTATCCAAAACCGCCAGCTCACGCTTAAGTGTATTACGCGAAAGTACCGATGGTTTTGTGATTGCCCAGCGTGACATGGAGATACGCGGCCCTGGCGAACTATTAGGCACTAAACAAACTGGTCTTGCAGAGTTTAAGATAGCGGATCTGGTTCGCGACCAAGCGCTTATCTCACAAGCGCAAGCATTAGCTAAACAGCTATTGCAACAGCAACCACAAGCCTGTGCCCCTTTAATTGAGCGTTGGCTTGCCGGACGCGAACAATTTGCCCAAGCATAAGTGAAGTCTAAGCACCACCATTCTCGAAGGATTAATCTTGTGGTTGATAGCAGCGTCGACTCCCCTGTAGCGCTTGCTTCCAACCTTGATATAAGCGCTGGCGCTTAGCTTCATCACCATCGGGGACAAAACAGCGATCAGCTTGATGATGAGCCGCCAAACTGGCTAAATCCTGCCAATAACCCACAGCTAATCCCGCTAAATAAGCGGCGCCTAACGCGGTGGACTCAATCAAGGCGGGGCGTAACACCTCGACTCCCAAGGTATCGGCTTGAAACTGGAGCAAAAAGTCGTTGGCTACCGCGCCACCATCCACCCTAAGTTGGCTTAGCGCAATATTAGCATCGGCCTGCATTGCTTCCAGTAAATCACGACTCTGATAAGCAATCGATTCCAAAGCGGCACGAATAATATGGTTGCGATTAGAACCGCGACTCAAGCCAACAATAGTGCCTCTAGCATAAGGATCCCAATAAGGTGCTGCCAAACCAACAAAAGCCGGAATTAAGTACACCCCCCCACAATCATCCACCTTAGTGGCAAAGTACTCGGTGTCTGCCGCTTCACGAATTAAACCTAATTCGTCACGCAGCCACTGAATGGTCGCCCCTCCCATAAACACGCTGCCCTCCAGCGCATAATGCACGGTTCCGTTTAACCCAAAAGCAATTGTGGTCAACAAGCCATGGGTTGAAGGTACGGCTTGTTCGCCGGTATTCATTAACAGGAAACAGCCAGTGCCATAGGTATTTTTTGCCATACCAGAAGAAAAACACTGCTGGCCAAACAAGGCCGCCTGTTGATCCCCGGCAATACCGGCTATGGGTATGCGAGTTCCCCCTCGTCCGCCGATATTGGCCTTACCATAAATCTCCGAACAGCTACGCACCTCTGGCAACATTTGTTTAGGTATGTTCAACATCGCCAACAACTTATCGTCCCATTCTAGGCGGTGAATATTAAACATCATGGTACGCGAAGCATTCGTGTAATCGGTCACATGAACACGGCCATTGGTTAACTTCCAAACTAACCAACTATCTACCGTGCCAAACAGTAAATCTCCGGCCTCGGCTTTAAGCCTCGCGCCTTCTACATTATCTAAAATCCACTGAAGTTTAGTGCCAGAGAAATAGGCGTCTAGTTGCAAGCCACTAGCCTGCTTAATATAATCTTCCTGGCCCTGCTTTCGTAAACGCTCACAATATTCCGCGGTTCTGCGACACTGCCACACGATGGCGTTATGCACCGGTTGCCCAGTATGCTTATCCCAAACAATGGTGGTTTCCCGTTGGTTAGTGATGCCAATGCCCGCAACTTGATCGCTAGCAATGCCCGTCTTGGCTAAGACTTCGGTTAAACAAGCGCTTTGGCTGGCCCATATTTCCATTGGATCGTGCTCAACCCAACCCGGCTGCGGATATATTTGGCTAAACTCACGCTGCGCGCTGGCGACAATTTCTGATTGTTGGTTAAAAACAATCGCTCTAGAACTGGTGGTTCCCTGATCTAAGGCAACAATGTAACTAGCAGTATCCATGCGAAGGGCCTCCTTGTTTGCTTCCATTAGTATGTTCTAAATGAATCATAAGTCGGTGTCTTATTATGCATTTCGTGAAGCTGGTGGCTTTTGCTTGGCACCGTACAGAGCAGCTAAGATGACAAAGTGGAGACTTGCGGTAGACTAATAAGCAAGCCTAGTGGCAAACCAACAAGGAAGTGCCCTTGTGAAGCAAACCCAGCGCCACATGCAAATTATTCAAGCTCTGAAAAACAAGGCTCCGTCACTAGCGAACAACTAGTCGATATACTCAATGTAAGCCCGCAAACAGTGCGCCGAGATCTCAACCAACTCGCCGCACTGAATCAAATCCAGCGTCACCATGGTGGCGCCTCCTTACTCAGCAGCAGTGTAGTAAACCACTCTTATGCCAAACGTAGAATTAAACATCAGGCAAAAAAGCAGCAAATTGCCCACCAGCTAGCGGCCCACATTACCAATGGCTCGTCACTTTTCTTAGATATTGGCATCACCGCAGAAACTGTCGCTCAAGCCTTGCTTAAGCACCGTGATTTAAGGGTTGTCACCAACAACTTACACGTTGCCAAATTATTAATGGGAAAAACCGGCTTTGAAGTATTACTCGCAGGTCGAGTCATTCGTAGTCGTGACGGGGAGGTTGTAGGTGAGGTCACCATTGATTTTATTCGTCAATTTCGTCTCGATTACGGCATCATTACCGTTAGCGGCATCGATCTCGATGGCTCATTATTAGACTTTGATTATTATGAAGAGCGCATTACCCAAGCAATTATAGCTAGTTCTCGAAGTATAATTCTGGCAACAGATCACAGTAAATTTGGCGGTAACGCCATGATAAACATTGGTAATATTGCTCAAGTTAATCACTTTTATACAGACCAAGCCCTAGCCCAAGATATTGCCAATATTGTGCAGCGCGAAGATATTTAAGTACGGATATGTCAGCACTTAACTCAATTTAAACCAACGCTTACGCACCAAACTTCCAAGAAACCGCCGATAGCTTGAAGCCTGTTGGGGGCACTCCGCCACCAGTTGTTGCAACTCGGCAGCGCTAATTGATCCTCCTTCTCCATGAGCGAGCAAATATTGTTCTACTTCTAGTTGAGCAAAGCGATTAAGCGATGCACAGTAATCCTCAGGCAGGGAAATAGGGAAAGGAGGGACCAACTTACCTTTAATCCGCAATATGCTATCGGCAACATACAGTGTTTTAGTCTGAGGGTGATACAACGACAAATCTCGGTCGGTATGACCGGGACTAAACAGTACTTGCCAATCGGCAAATCCAGGCAAACACTGGCCATCGCTTAAGCGTTCATCAGGTCTCAGCACTGGCGGGTACCATAGCTTCACCCAAGGTCGACCTTGACAGCGGCCCACATAATAAGCCAAGCCAAGATCCAATAAATGCCGAGCGCGACCTCGCCACCCCTGATACCACTCTCCAGCGCAATCCGCGCAGGCCAAGCTAACTTGATGACGACGCTGTAGTATACTTGCCGCGCCTGCATGGTCGGGATGCATATGAGTCACTAAGACTAACTTTAACTGCTTAAAAGGGCGTCCAAGTTGCTGGGTAACAAACTGCTCCAACAGTGGCACATCAGCTCGACTAGCCCCATCTAACAATAACAATTTGTCAGCATACTCAACCAAAAAGATATTTTGAATATAGCCTTGCAAACGGTGTATTTTCATTATTTTATTACCAATGCGCTACATAAATGCAACAACTCTAGAGCAAATGCTCAAAACAAACAAGTGTGGCTAGAACAGCCGCAGAATAGCACCGATAAATGAATGTGATTGTTCAATATATGCTCTATTATGCTCAATAACGAAAGTAAACGAGCAAGGCGCGATGCAAACAGATCCACAAGACAGTTATGATTTAATTATCATTGGCGGTGGCATTAATGGCGTTGGCATTGCCGCCGATGCGGCGGGCAGAGGTTTACAGGTGGCTTTGTTTGAGCAAAACGATCTCGCCAGTGCCACCTCATCGGCCAGCTCTAAACTAATCCATGGCGGGCTGCGCTATTTAGAACATTATGAGTTTCGCCTAGTCAGCGAAGCACTGAAAGAGCGTGAAGTGCTGTTAAAAATAGCACCACACTTAGTCGAGTCTATGCGCTTTAGGCTGCCCCATCGCCCTCACTTGCGTCCTTGGCCCTTAATTCGCCTCGGCTTGTTTCTCTATGATCATCTGGCTCGACGCAGCACTTTAGAGGGCTGTCACGGGCTGAAATTTAAACAAGACAGCGTGTTAAACGATCAGATCACCCGCGGCTTTGAATACTCCGACTGCTGGGTCGACGACGCGCGTCTAGTAATCAGTAACGCCCTGTTGGCCGCCGAACATGGCGCCTACATAGCTCCTCGCCATCAAGTGGTAGCGGCCCGACGCCAACAGCAACGCTGGCAAGTCGAGGTACGAGATAACCAAACCGGCCAGTTAAAACACTATTATTGCAAAAATCTGATCAATGCAGCCGGGCCGTGGGTGCAACAACTATTTGAACAAGCCCTTCAACAAACTGCGCCGCGCAGTATAAGGCTAGTGAAAGGTAGCCATATTGTGGTACCCCAAATTCACTCACAGCCGCAAGCTTATATTCTACAAAACAGCGATAAGCGGATTGTATTTGTTATTCCTTACCAACAAAATTACTCGTTAATTGGCACCACCGATGTGGAATATCAGGGCGATCCTGCTGCCGTTACCATTTCAGCAGAAGAAGTGGATTACCTCTGCGATGTGGTCAACCAGCACTTCAATCAGCAGATTAAGCCCAGCGATGTCGTGCATAGTTTTTCGGGGGTAAGACCGCTCTGCCAAGATGAATCCGCCGACCCTTCAGCGGTAACCCGAGATTACACCTTAGAGTTAAGCCCCGTTCAAGACGGCGCGCCACTGTTGTCGGTATTTGGTGGCAAACTCACCACTTACCGAAAACTAGCAGAAACCGCCTTAAGCATGTTAGCCCCGCGTTTAAATTCGCTAGCACCGCCCTGGACAGCTCAGAGTCTGTTACCTGGCGCAAATTTTGCCGGCAGTTTAGCGCAATTGATTACTCAGCAACAAGCGGCTAGCACCTTACCTAAATGCTTAGTAAAACGTTGGTGTAGACAATACGGAGCCAGGGCCCAACAGCTGCTTCAGCAAGCTGAAGAGCAAGGCCTAGGGCAACACTTCGGCGGCGAACTCTATCAGCTAGAAGTGGATTATTTAGTGCAACACGAGTGGGCTTGCCAAGCCGACGACATACTATGGCGGCGCACCAAACAAGGTTTGCGATGTAACGCAGAGCAACAGCAAGCGTTACAGCATTACTTAGATAAATATGCCCTACCGGCAGTGGTATCGGCTGCCACCTTGGCCGCTTCAAGAGAAAGCCAAGTGAGCTAAACTTGAGCAAATTGTGACATTTTGCCAAATTTGTCAATTATTTCGTTTTATTTGACTTGCATTTTTCAACAAAATCAGAGCAATACCAGCGTCATGTCCTTTTAATAGCCCATTTACCTAGGTAGACTTCTTTGTTCTTGTAAATGGATATACAAACTGGACATCATGAATTCTACATTCTTGCCTTTAAGTCGGCCGGCCATCGCGCAGCCAGAGATTGACGCGGTTGTTGCAGTGCTGAAGTCGGGGTGGATAACCACAGGCCCCAAAAATGCCGAGCTCGAAGCGGCTATAAAGGATTACACCGGTGCTGCTCATGCGGTCGCCTTAAGTAGCGCTACCGCAGGTTTACACCTTTGCCTTGTCGCTCTAGGTATTGGCCCCGGTGATGAAGTTATTACCCCATCAATGACTTGGGTCTCCACCGTTAACCTCATTACCTTAATGGGTGCCAAACCGGTATTTGTTGACGTGGACAAAGATAACTTGATGACCACTGCGGAGCGTATCGAAGCGCAAATTACCGCTAACACCAAATTAATCATTCCGGTGCATTATGCCGGAGCCCCTCTCGATTTAGATGCAATTTACGCATTGGCCGAGCGTTATCAAATACCTATCATTGAAGATGCGGCGCATGCCATAGGCTGTCACTACAAGGGGCGACCAATTGGGCAAACCGGACACTGCCTGTTCTCTTTGCATGCCATCAAAAACGTTACTACTGCCGAAGGCGGCATATTAACCACCAACGATGCACAATTAGCCGAGCGGGTTCGCCGTCTTAAGTTTCATGGTTTGGGGGTAGACGCCTTTGACCGTGAAACTCAAGGCCGAGCACCGCAAGCAGAAGTGATTGAGCCAGGCTTTAAATACAATATGCCAGACATTTGTGCGGTGCTAGGTTTGGGACAACTGCAACGCCTTGAGGACATAACCCAGCAACGCCAAAACCTAGTTGCCGCTTATCGAGAACGTTTATGTTCACTGCCCGGCATTACCCCCTTAAGTATCCCCGACTACCCCCATCAACATTGTTGTCATTTGATGATCATTCGTGTGGACCCAAGTCTGTGCGGTTTCGACCGCGACCAGTTAATTGACTACCTTAAACAACAGGGCATAGGTGCTGGTATTCACTTCAAAGCTTGCCACAGCCAAAAATACTATCGAGAAAATTACGCCAGCCGCTTTGGTGAACTCAATCCTGATTTAAGTAATACCGAATTTAATAGCCAGCGGATTTGTTCCCTCCCTCTTTTCCCCGATATGCAACTTAGCGACGTAAATCGGGTCATATCAGCTATCACTCAATTTATCGGAAATACTAATGAGGCATAAGCAAGAAATTAATTTTGTATCCATCGTTATTCCTGTCTACAACGAAGCGGCCAGCTTACCAGAACTGATTCAACGCACTTGCGCCGCTGCAAACAGCATGGGAAAAGATTACGAGTTACTGCTGATTGATGATGGCAGTAAAGATAACAGCGCAGATCAAATTGAGGCAGCGGCCGCCGCAGAAGGCAGCCATGTGGTGGGGATTATTCTCAACCGCAACTATGGCCAACATAATGCCATCATGGCCGGTTTTGAGCATGTGCGAGGCGACTTAGTGGTGACCCTAGATGCCGACTTACAAAACCCCCCAGAAGAAATTCCGAATTTGGTCGCCAAAGCAGAACTAGGCTACGATGCAGTGGGAACGGTGCGAAAGAACCGCCAAGACAGCCGCCTGCGTCGCTACCCCTCCATGTTAATTAACAAGATAGTAAAACGCTCAACTGGAGTTGAGATGAATGACTATGGCTGTATGCTGCGCGCCTACCGCCGCCATGTAGTTGATGCGATGCTGCAGTGTCACGAACGTAGTACTTTTATTCCGATTCTGGCCAACGGTTTCGCCCGTCATACAGTGGAAATAGACGTAGCGCATAATGAGCGCCAACAAGGTGAATCCAAGTACAACATCATGGGCTTGGTTAACCTGATGTTTGATCTACTCACCAGCATGACCACAGCCCCGCTAAGAATGCTCAGTATCATGGGTGGAGGCATCGCCGCTCTGGGTGGCTTATTTGGTTTAGTGTTGTTGCTAATGCGTATGATATATGGCGCAGAATGGGGTGTAGATGGGGTCTTCCCGCTATTCGCCCTATTATTTATTTTTATTGGTGCTCAATTTGTTGGACTAGGTCTACTCGGCGAGTACATTGGTCGTATTTATTCCGATGTGCGCGCTCGTCCTCGTTACTACGTGCAGGATGTATTAGTTGGCGAGGCTACCAAAAAAGCCCGCGATAACGACCAACAAGCCAATCATTAATTTAATGTTCTTAAGGAAAAGACAATGAAAGCTGTGGTATTTGCCTATCACAACATCGGTTGTACTGGCATCAAAAACCTAGTAGACGCGGGCGTAGAAATCGCTGCGGTATTTACTCACCTCGACGACAGTAACGAAAACCTATTTTTTGAATCGGTGGCCAAACTGGCCGCCCGTCACGGCATACCGGTATTCGCACCAGAAGACGTGAATCATCCATTGTGGCTAGAAAAAATCAAATCCATGCAGCCAGATGTATTTTTCTCTTTCTACTACCGCAGCATGCTTAGCCCAACACTACTCGCTATTGCTCCTCAGGGTGGCTTTAACCTACACGGTTCCTTACTACCTCGTTATCGTGGGCGCGCACCGGTAAACTGGGCCTTGGTCAATGGCGAAACAGAAACTGGGGTCAGTTTACATGTGATGACCGCCAAGGCCGACGCCGGCGATATTGTTGCTCAACAAGCCTTAAACATTGACCAGCAAGACACCGCCGAGACACTGCATCAGCGACTCAATCAACTAAGTGGTGAACTGCTTGTTGAAGTACTGCCCAAACTGATTGCAGGCCAGTATAGCTTAAGCCCACAAGATGAAAGCCAAGCCACCGTATTTGGCCGCAGAACCCCAGCCGATGGCGAGATAAAATGGGCAAATGACGCCAACAGTATTTACAACTTATGTCGCGCCGTTAGCGAACCTTACCCTGGCGCCTTTACCTTTTTAGGCGAGCGTAAAGTCATCTTTTGGAGTGCAGTCGCCAGTGAACAAGACTACGACGCCACTCCAGGTACCATTGTTGCGACAGCGCCGCTCACCATAGCCTGTGGCCGCGGTTCTTTAATCATTAAGGCAGGACAAGCCGACAATGGTTTGTATATGAACGGTGAACAACTGGCCAGTGAAATGCATTTAGTCGACGGCATGCGCTTTGGACCGCAGGCCAGCGCCATTATTGCGGCCAAACGCCGGCAAAAAGTGCTGATTTTAGGTGCCAACGGCTTTATTGGTAACCATTTAACCCAGCGCTTACTGGACGATGGCAAATACGAAATTTTTGCCATGGATATGAGTGCCAATCAGATTGAGCAGCACTTAAGTCATCCCGACTTCCACTTTGTAGAAGGAGACATCACCATTCACAATGAATGGGTCGAATACCACATCAAAAAGTGTGACATTATCCTTCCTCTCGTGGCGATTGCCACGCCGATTGAATATACCCGTAACCCACTGCGGGTATTTGAACTGGACTTCGAAGAAAACCTTAAGATTGTTCGCGAGTGTGTGAAATACAATAAACGCATCATCTTTCCATCTACTTCCGAAGTATACGGCATGTGTACCGACGAAGAATTTAATGAAGACAGCTCACCGTTAATTACCGGACCGATCAATCGCCAGCGTTGGATCTACTCAACCTCTAAGCAACTACTCGACCGCGTTATTTGGGCTTATGGCAAAAAAGACGGGCTTAAGTTCACCCTTTTCCGTCCTTTCAACTGGATGGGGCCTCGTCTCGACAGCTTAAATTCGGCTCGAGTGGGTTCTAGTCGGGCAATTACGCAACTGATCCTTAACTTAGTAGAAGGTACCCCGATCAAACTAATTGATGGCGGCGAGCAAAAACGCTGCTTTACCGACATTTCGGAAGCCATTGAAGCCTTGTTCCGCATCATCGAAAATAAAGACGGTTTGTGTGATGGACAAATTATTAATATTGGGTCTCCCGATAACGAAGCCAGTATCAAGCAAATGGCAGAAATTTTGGTGGAGAAATTTGAAGCTCACCCACTACGAAACAACTTCCCTCCGTTTGCCGGTTATCATCTAGTCGAAAGTAAAACTTTCTACGGTGACGGATACCAAGACGTACAACACCGTCGCCCCAGTATTCGTAATGCCAAACGATTACTCAATTGGGAACCACGCATTATGATGGAAGACACCATCGAAGAAACCTTAGATTTCTTCCTGAAAACAGCAGTTGACGAGTAATAATGAGCCAAAAAAACAGCATCAAAGTAGGTTTAAGAATCGATGTAGATACCTTTCGCGGCACCCGTTTAGGGGTGCCGAAGTTATTGGAGATCCTACAAAAACATAACGTCCAGGCCTCGTTCTTTTTTACGGTAGGACCAGACAATATGGGGCGGCATATTTGGCGCCTACTACGCCCCGCTTTTTTAAAAAAGATGCTGCGTTCTAAAGCCGCCAGCCTCTATGGCTGGGATATTCTACTGCGCGGTACTTTTTGGCCAGGCCCAATAATAGGCAAGCACTTAGCGGGGATCATCAAGCAAACCGACCAAGCGGGTCACGAAGTGGGTTTGCATGCTTGGGATCACCATAAATGGCAAATGAAAACCGACACGATGTCAACCTCTGAGCTAGCCAGTGAGCTAAACAAGGGCTACCAACTGCTTTCTGAGATCATTGGTAAACAAGTGCAGTGCAGTGCAGTGGCTGGTTGGCGCTGTACCGAAGCGACCCTTGAACAAAAAGAAGCATTCCCGTTTCGCTATAACAGTGATTGCCGAGGCCAATCTATTTTTGTTCCTAAACTGGGTATGGCACCACAGATTCCGGTCACTCTGCCCACTTATGATGAATTGATCGGCCAAGATGGAGTCGATAAAAGCAACTACAACCAAGCCATTTTAGAGCGAATAAAAGCCGATGCGTTGAACGTTTATACTATTCACGCCGAAGTGGAAGGCATCGTTTGCGCCGAGCTGTTTGAACAACTGTTAGTCCAAGCCGAACAGCAAGGTATTGAGTTTGTTCCACTGAGCACACTACTAGACCAAGATTATGTTTCTTGGCCACACGATGAAATATTAAACATTGAAATGGAAGGGCGTGAAGGTTGGCTAAGCCATCAAGCCTCTTTGGTTAAAGTAGCAAACTAGGAAAGTTATGCGTCAAGTTAAAATCAACCTAGCCACTTGGCTGCCCCTGTTTTTTATCTTGCTATATTTGTTACCACTAGGTTTACGCGACCTTTGGTCACCAGATGAATTGCGTTACGCAGAAATTTCAAGAGAGATGGTGGCAAGCGGCGATTGGATAGTCCCACGCTTTAACGACTTACGTTATTTTGAAAAGCCAGTGATGGGCTATTGGATGAATGCGCTGTCACAGCTAGTCTTTGGTGAAACTAACTTTGCGGTTAGGGCAGCCTCGGCTTTTAGTGCACTTGGTGCAGCATTCTGTTTATGGATGTTATTAGCTCGCTTTGCCTCTCGGCCAGTTGCTTGGCTCAGCTGCGCAATTTACCTTAGTATGTTCATGGTATCGGGAATAGGCACCTATAGTGTGTTAGATAGCATGCTCAACCTCTGGCTTACCGCCAGTTTTACCGCCTTTTACTTTGCTATTCGCTGCGATAGCAGCCGTCATCGCGCCAAATATTATGCGCTGGCAGGCATCTATAGTGGCTGTGCAGTTTTAACCAAGGGGTTTTTGGCGTTAGCACTTCCGGTGTTGGTAGTGTTGCCCTACATGCTATGGACTAAGCAACTGACAGTGATTTTAAGATGGGGTTGGTGGGTGATGCTATTTGCCTTACTCACTTGCCTACCTTGGGCGCTGGCGATTCACGCTGCCGAGCCCGATTACTGGCACTACTTTTTCTGGGTAGAGCACATTAAGCGCTTCTCCGCCGAAAATGCCCAGCACTCAGCTCCGCTTTGGTATTACCTACCATTTTTGGCGGCCGGTGTATTACCTTGGCTATTTTGGTCGCCCTCGGCGCTAGCCCATCTAAAAGGGCAAATGCACTCACCGCTGCTTCGCTATACCTTGTTATGGGCGCTGCTTCCTTTGTTATTCTTTTCGCTAGCCAAAGGCAAACTGGCCACTTACATTCTGCCAATAATGGCGCCTATCGCTATCTTATTGGCTCATGGTATTCAACAGGCCTTCGCCAAAACTTGCAAGGGCTTACGTTGGGGCAGTTGGCTTAATGCGGGGCTATTTATCCTGTTAGCCCTCACCACCTTGGTGCTGCACTTTAGTGGCAAGCTTCCCCTAGAGGCCGATGAAACTTACCGCTCCTGGCTGTTAAGCTTTATTTTTGCTTTTTGGGCGGCCATGGCCTTAGTTTCGCTAAAAGTCAGCAGCTTAAATGCCAAAGTTGTTAGTTATATGCTGATGCCCTTAGGCCTATTTATGTTGGCTTGGGCCACTTTTCCCAATGTCAGCATCTACTCCAAAATGCCCGCCAAATTTAGCCAGCAAATCGCTCACTTGGTCAGCCCAGATACGGTGTTAGTGGCCGATTACCCAGATACCATGTCGGCACTAAATTGGTACTTTAAACGCCAAGATGTGTACCTGGTAGGCCAAAAAGGCGAAGTCAGCTACGGCTTAAGTTATCCCGATGCTCAGCACCGCTTCATCGAAAATGATCAACTAGCCGAATTTATTCAGCAGCAGCAACAAAGTACCCCGGTATTAATCTTTTTTAGAGATAAACCCGACATGGGTGAGCAGCTACCTCAAACCGACCAACGTATTAGTCGCGGCCGCTACACGGCGTTGTACTATGACGAGCTACAGCCTTAACCATGATTGAACTACTGCTGTTAATACTATCGATAGGTTTAAGCTCGTTAAGCCAATATTGGCAAAAACGTGCAGCATTGCTGTTTGCCGCCCAGCCGCAATTAACCACGCGGCAAAAATTGCTGAGCAAGCCTTTACTATTGGGCATCTTATTTCTCGGCCTTGGTGCGCTTAGCTGGTTAGCCGTGTTAAGTCGCTGGGATGTTTCAGTGGCTTACCCACTGCTAAGCAGTAACTTTGTCATCATGTTACTGATTTCAAAGTTTGCCTTTAATGAACACGTTAGCCGACGCCAATGGTGTGGTGTGGGCTTTATTGTATTAGGGGTTGCCTTTATTGGAGGAGCGGTTCAATGGCTATAACCACCCGTGGCCGCAGCATTGCGCTAGCCTTACTCAGTGTTGCGTTTATTTCACTGGCGCAACTGGCCATGAAGTGGGGAATGACACAGCTCAATGAGCAATTCCCCACTTGGTTAAGCCTGTGGCAGCAACAGGCTTATAGCAATTTATTCACTGATTACTGGCCCTATTACCTTAGCGTTGCAGCGGGTTTAAACTGCTATGCTTCGTCTATGTTTTGTTGGGTAATCGCATTAAAGCGTCTCGCTTTATCCATAGCTTACCCGCTGCTAAGCTTAAGTTACGTGGTTGTTTACATTGCCGCGGTAAGCCTGCCTTGGATAGGCGAAAACTTTAGCTGGGCCAAGGCTCTAGGAGTGTTACTGATATTACTGGGTATTTACTTGGTTATTCCTCGAACAACAATAGAGCAAGAGCACTAAACTCAGTGAGATACTTCCATAAAAACCACAAAATGATAACGACTAGATATTAAATAGTTGAAGACTCAAGCATTATTAAACGATACTGAGTAAAATCTGGCTATTACCGAGTCGCAAGGAGTCTGCGCTAACATGAAACGTCTTTTTGACCTGTTCGCCATTTTGTTTTTACTGTTGTTGGCAACCTCGGTCTTCTTCTTGTTTTCTTTCCACCCCGACCGCTATAAAAGCGACTTTCTTTCTTGGGTAAACCAACAAAGTGATTGGCAACTTAATTATGCCAGCAGTCAATGGTCACTTAAGCAACCGTTGCAATTACAAGTCTCGGAACTAAGCTTAGCCAAACAAAATCAAGCCGCGGTGATAGCCAAACAGGCTAAACTAGAGCTCGCCTTGCTTCCCTTACTTCAAGGAAACATCAAATTAACCACCATCGAACTAGACAAAACCCAGTTTGCCATTAGCGACCAGCTTTTTTCCAACGCCGCCAAAGACCAAGCCCCAAGCACTCCATTAGACACCTGGTTTCAGCATATCGAAATTGATCAACTACTAGTCAAAGACAGCTTGGTGATCTGGCAAGGTAAATCGCAAAATTTGCGCCTAGAGCAACTGGAGTTGGCGATTGAAGATGGCGAAATCGATCTACAAAACCCCGATCCCAGCCAATGGCAGTTTGTGCTGCATGGCTCTGCGCAACAATTAGTCACGCCTTGGCAAACCATTAAAATGCCACAGCTTAGCTTAAGCTATGACAAACAACATTTAGTGATTGCTCACCTTGGTGCAGATCTACTGGGGGGGTCCTTTTATGCCAACGCCGAACTCCACCAGCAACAACTCAACATTAAAGAACTAGCTCTAAATAACTTAAAACTCGAGTACTTTCAGCCGAAAACCACGGAACCAGAAGTAAGCAAACAAGCTCAGCCAGTAGCCTCAAATGAACCACTCAAACCGCTCCAGCTCAGCTGGTTAAAACAGATCAACATCGACAATCTGTTACTTAATCAAGTCAGTCTAGCGGCACAAGTGCAACAACATAATGTAGTGGTTAATCAGCTAACCGCAGAATTACAGCAACTGAGCAGTAGCTGGCCGATTCAGCCTGAGGGTTTACAGGGTAAATTTGCCTTTATTGCCGACGAACTTAATTTTGATCAATTCCAATTTAGTGAATTGACCGCCAGTGGCACGGTGCAAAATCAACAATTCACCATTGCCGCGCTGCGCAGCCAATTGTTCAAAGGAAGCCTCGAACTGGCCCTAACTTACCAATGGCAACAGCAAGCTCTCAGCGTGCACCAACTGCTATTAAGCAGTAATGAAATACCCATTCAGCCGGCCTGGCTCGCCTATCCTAGCGCCAATGATGCCTCACAAATAGAGGCACCTAACCCCATCGAAACTGTCAATAAACCCAGCTTAGCACTACAAGAGCTGTATATAGAACAGGCCGACTTACAGCAGGTTAAGCTACTGTCTTACATCGACAAATTGCCTTTCTCTGCCAATGGACTCAACCTTGAAGTTCGCCAGTTAAACTTGATAAAACAAGGGCAATGGCAAAACCTAGAGCAAATCTGGCAACCTCAGAGCAGATTATTTATGGAAGCGCCCGAAATCGCCTTTCGTGGCGTTGTGCTAAACCATAGCAGCATCGATTTAGGCTCTGAGCAACAACAAGGCTACCTTAACCTGTATGGAGAATTACCACTTGGTCAATTTGAATTACAAGCTCAAAGCCTATTAGACCAACCCAACAAGCCTTGGCAGGCTCAGCTCACTGGCTTGCTGCTAGATATCAGCCCATTGGCAAGGCTGGCCGATAATCCTGACTTTAGTTTGGTAGGAGATGTGGAGCTCGCAGGAAAGCTACGTGGCAAACTCAACGACTTTTGGTCGAACCTAGATGGAGAACTAGAGCTACATAGCCAATTGCTGCAACTTCCCGGAGCCGACTTAGAAGTCACTCTCGACCAAATAATTGAAACGCCTCGTCAATACTTTGAAGATCCCAGCCCGCTTATCGCCAAAGGCTGGCCAATATTTTGGCGTAATCCCAAGCAGCTACCTCAAGGGCTGAGCCAATTTACCAATGTGGCGTTAAACGCAGAGATTAAACAAGGAATACTACAACTTGCACCACAGCAACTAAGGGGCTTACGTTATCCGATCACCATAGCGGGCAATATAGACTTCGCCAAACAAAATTTTGAGCAACTTAGAGTCGTGATCAGTGATAACCCTTGCTGGCGTTTGGTTCAAACCACTGATGGCAACTGGTCTGCGCCGCAAATCAGCTTTGACCATTATTTGTCGGCACGTCGTTACCAGCAAGACCAGCAAAAATTTATTAAAGCCCCAGAGCGCCCACAATGTCGCTACCCCTTTTCGCAGGGCAACTAAGTTAAGACGCCATCGATGCGCTTAAAGCGCAAGCGTGTTCAATAAAGCAATCGCGTAAGGGGTTTTGGCTGCTGTCTTTACGCCACACAAAATTAAAGCTGCGGCGCATATCTAAATCAGGCGTCGCTAGAGCCACTAAGTCACCGGCGTGTATAGCCTGCTCAACACTGCGCAGGGGTAAACAACTTAAATAAGCCCCATCAGCCACCAAAGCGATCAAGCTAGCCACATGGCTGTACTCCCGCCACACCTTCAATTTGGTGATTTTTCCATGAATAGCACCGTTAAAAATATCACGCGTGCCAGACCCTGTTTCCCGCAGCACCCAACGAGCACGACTAAGTCGCGCTAAATTCACCGCTGGCAAGTTGGCCAAGGGGTGCTGTTTTCCCGCCACCACCACTAGCAGGTCTTCACACCAAACCTGCTGGGCAATCCGACTGTCGTTACAATGGCCTTCAATAATGCCTAGTTGTAGGCGATAGTCTAGCAAGCCGGCTAGGACAACCTCACTGTTACTAATTTGTGGATGTACCACTAAGTCGGGAAATTCTTTGTCCAAGTTGGCAATAATCTTTGCCAAAAAATATTCAGCAATGGTTTGACTTGCGCCCACAGCCAGCTCTCCACTGATGACCTGTTGTCCAGCGAAGCCTTGCATAATGTGCTGACTGTCCATCAACACCCGCTTGGCTCTAGGGCGCAGCCAGTGGCCCCAATGGTTCAAGCGTAAGCGTTTGCCTTGCCGCTCAAACAGCTTTTGCCCTAATCCCGTTTCCAGTTGATTCAGCGCCATACTGGCTGCCGATTGGGTCATCGCCAGTTGCTGAGCAGCCACACTAACGCTTTGGGTTTCGGCGATGCAAACAAAAACAGATAGCTGCTTCAAGCTGAAGCGGTAGAGGTGCTGCATATAAGCAATCCTGATTAAACGGAAAAAGTATATTAGTAAAGTTAATATACAGCGCCATCACTCAAAGCACTAGCTAAGGCAGTGTTTAGACAGACTCCATCTTAGCTGGCATAATCATAAAGAAACCTTTGAATTCAGCGGCTAAAACTTGCTGTTCATAAATTTCAACCAACACTGTCATTTTAGATTTTTTATCTTCCAGCAACGGCAGTAAACTGCCCTTCATGGTACTTTTTTTCACTCGCGCTTCGGCATCAGCCAGGATAGCCTTACGGTGTTTTATCTCACCTTTAGCTAACACGATGTCTCCAGCAAAACCATGCTCCTGCAACATTAACCATATCATTCCCCAAGCGGATAACACAGCCTGACTATAGATACTGCCGGCAAACATAGAAGCATGAGGATTACCGTTTCCGGCCAACGGCAATCGAGTGCTTAGTTCTTTACCTGTATATTGACGCAAGCGTAAACCCATTTTGTCACTCAACGGAATTTGTTGTTGAAACATTTGCTGTAACGCCATGCATAATGCGGGTTGACGAACAAAGCGGTGTTCCGGAGAAAGTGGCTTAACCATTTGCTGGACTTTAACCTTAAACTTATCGAAAGTAGGGTTACCCGCGGGTTCGAAGCCACAGCTAGTGAAAAAGGCTTGAGCGTCCCCTCTTGCGTTAACCACAATACGGCTCACGCCCTCTTCATGCGCCGCCTCTTCTAAGGCCATCATCAATAAGGTGCCTAAGCCCTTCTTACGTTGCTCAGGACACACCGCCACATGGCGGATCAAGGCTTCTTGATGATCACTAAGAAACAAACGACCGACAGCTAGAGGTTCCCCTTTTTTATCACGGATCATGCGATGAATACTGTGTTCATCATAAGCGTCCCGTTCACTACCCAAGGGAAGTTGTAAGGGTTTGTTCAAAACTTCCCAGCGAAACCGATAATACTTATCCATTTCTCCCGAGGTGTGAGGACAAATTACCTTCATCATAGCTACTCCGTTTGCTAGATAATATGATTATTGAGCCAAGTTCAAGGCTTAAGAGTCAATGCAACTCCGTGAAGGATAAACTAAAGCTCTAAGCTTCGTGCTACATAATGCACACAAACGCAACAATACACCAACAAACTCTACCAATTAGCCTGTTAACGTGAAGCAAGCAGAAGCAATTCGCCAGCCGCTGGCATGCCCCCCATAGACAAGACTTACCATTGCTAAGCGCTAGATATAGAATGAAACCTAACTTCCGCAAATGAGGAACTAGTCAATGTTAAGAAAAGCAGCCTTTGCTTTAGTGATAATGGGCCTGTTAACACTAGCGGGGCAATATATTAGCTACCAGCTATATCAAACACAGCTAAGCCAACAGCTAGACCAACTTCAGCAGCAAAGCCCTTGGCGCTTTCATGTTGAACCACTCAGTTTTAATGGCTGGCAGCGCCAAGAGCATTGGCAAGTTCAAGTGAAACTGAGTGAACTAGGCCTAAACGCCAACGACTATGGCCTTAGCAGCGACTTGCTAAGCCTGGATTTAAATCATCAATTAACGGTGTTTCCTTTTTATCTCAGCGGTGAATGGCAGCTCGACCCAAGCCAAGGGGACTATCAGCAATGGCTAAAGCACTGGCAATTAGATGAAATCAATCATATAGGGAAATGGCAAGCTAATATGCTCAGCCAAACACTGCACCAACAGCTTCATATCGACGCCTTTTATCAGCAAGATGAACACACCGAGTTGCATGTTGAACCTCTACAATTAACCAGCCGTAGCGATCTTAATTTTCAACAGGGTGAGCTGACGTTAGACTGGCAGGGCATGCAACTAACAGACAAACAGACGCTAGGCGACAGTGTCAAACTAGGCCAAATAAGCATGCGACAACAATTTAGCCATAGGCAGAATTGGCAGCTTGTGGACGCTGCCAGTTGGTCTATAGAAACGCTGGACATTCGTTTGAAAAACGCCACCGAACAGCTTTCCATACAGCAACTTAAGGCCAAACACCAGCTTAGTGAAGAACAACATAAAGCCTACCTAATGATGGATTTAAGTTTGCAACAGCTATTCTTGCAGCAACAACAGCAACAACTGACCATGCAGAACTTACAAGTCCAATCACAAATCGGAGGCCTGCCCATGCAGGGCTTGGTAGCACTAGCCGAAGCCAAACAACAACAGGCCGATAAAACTCAGTTAGACGCCTTGCTAGAACAAGCCTTTGCCGAAGGCTTGGATTGGCAGTTCAAACAACTCGCGGTAGAACTTAATTCCAATTACCCAAGTTTACAGCTACAAGGAGATATTAAGTTAAGCGGCCAAGCAAAGCTGCTTCCCTTGCAGCTGAGTAGCTTGAATAGCCCACTGCAATTGCTTCGCTACTTAGAACTGGAGTTCTCGATTGATGCCAGTGACAAGCTATTAGCTAAAGACAAGCTGGCTATGTACGTGCTGGCTTTACGCCAAGCGGGATATTTAAAACACCAACAAGGACGCGACCAAACCCAGCTCATCTTTAACGACAGCGAATTTACCATGAACAATCTGGCCGTGAACTAGGCAAAAAAAAGCGGCGATAAACGCCGCTGAAAGTCAGGGATTAGAAAAAACACTTTAGTGTTGCACTACTTTTGCTGCTGTATCTTCAATTGCTGCATAAAATGGGTTTGCGCTCTCGAAGAACCGGCACGCTCTGCCTCCTCCACTAGGTTTAAGGCCCTAGAGAGGTCATCCTGTGCTACCGCCTTGCTTATTTGTTGTAAGTAAAAGGCTTCAGTATCATTGAGCATTTCTACTTGTTGCGCTGGCGCGGTAGCTGTAGCTGTAGCTGCTGCAGTGGCAACCACTGGTGTCGCTGCAACAGCCTGATTATTACTTTGAGTTCCAACAACACCGAACTGCGATGATCTATACTTCACACTGCTGAAACGAATATCTAAATTGCCAATAGGCGAATGCTTGGTGTAATACTTAAAGGCTGGAGGTAGACCACCACCGCCATTTTTCTCTTCATATACAGTTTTGGGGTCGATCAGCTCAGTTTTACCACCATATTCACTGGCTTTGCTGTATATCAGAATGTAGCGAGCTCGCTGAGACTGCTCTGGCGTAAGCTGCTGCTTCATGCTTAAAAAGCCATCCTGATTCAATTCGGTCTCTTCAACACGCAGTACCTCGTTAAGAGCTTGGTCGTAAAACACTGCGGTAGGGACAAATACAGTACGACTAACAATACTGTCTAAGTGAAAGGTAAATTGAGAAATATTATCAGGTATTAGCAAGGCTGCGGTATACGAGCGTCCTTCAGGAAAAGCGACCACTGGCGAGGTCTCTGTCACATCAATTCGATTGGTTCTATCTACAGACAACAATTGGTATTGCAGCTGATTAGCTTGCTTAACCGATACATTTCCACTCTTCAAGTTAGCCGCAATTTTTGCCTCATCGACAAACTGAGTACCCCAAGTTCTAAATGGGTCTGTCACCTCTAAAGGTCGTTGCTCACCCGAATTAGAACAGGCACTAAGCAATCCACAAACTACCACTAGCGCTAATTTTTTTTTCACATCTCACCTCTTTACTGTGGGCGCCGACTAGCAGCGCCCACTTATTGCTTAAGTACAAATCAGTACTTAGCATAACTTGGCTTTACTCGGCTTACCACCAAGCTTCAACCATTGCGCCAACTTTTGTTAGATCAACGGTTTCTTGGCCATCGGTTTTAACTTCACCGGTTACAGCATAGAAGCGAACAACTGGACGTGACCACATGAAGTGACCCACTTGGAAGTTTTGCGACAAGGTGATTTTCCATGCGTCACTATCGTTGGTAGCGCCACCAACATCAGTTTTAGTGGTAAAGTGCATACCGGCTTCAATGGCTGTAGCCATATATTCGTTCCAGTGATGCTGTGGACGTACGGCAAATGAGTACTCCTCTTTCTCATCAAACGAACAACCAGTTTCTTTACAATCAACTAAATTGTAGTTAGCGTTGTATTCCATTGCGGTCATCTCACCTAGATTTACCGCACCATCTAGGAATACACCGTACGAAGCCGCTTCTTTATCTTCGTAGTTACCCCAGTTTTGTCCTGCAGCGTTAGATGAAATCAAAGCTGAAGCATCAGTTTCGAAACGAGCAGCAACTTGGAACCAACCATTGCTTAAACCTTGACGGTAAGACGTGAATAGTTGCCATGCAGTGTCATTTTCAATGTTATCTTTCACATCAGCAGTGCCGAAACCGTAGTTAACACGGAACTTAAGCTTGCCTTGCTCACCAACATTAATATCGTGCCAATGAACAGCTAAAGTGTTAACAGAACCATTCTTAGTACCATCACTAGTTGCTGCACCACCTTGCGTCCAGCCCAAGTCAAGCATACCAAGACCAATATCTAGGTTATCAACACCTGCACCAGAACCGTCCGCACTAAGCATGTAGTAATCACTCAAACCACCTTGCTCACGACCATAGAAACGTTTACCAGCCCAAACATAGGCGTCAGGTTGAGAAGCAAAAATGCCCTTACCGCCGCCGTAGAACTGTGCTAAACCGATAGTATCACCCCAAGTAGGAGAGAACCCAGGAGTGTTAATCATGACATTCATGTCAAATTTTGCATCGCCATTTTCAAAACCTTGACTTAGCATCCACTCCATCCAGTTGTCTTCGTTACCTAAACGGCCCGCACCATTAATCTCACCATGGGCGCCTTTTAGTTGAACGATATGATCGCCTGATGCTTCTAAAGCATAACGACCATAACCAGAGAAATTAGGAGTACCAGCAAACGAGCTAGCCGAGGTAGCAGCGGAAGCGATAGCAACTGCAATTGTAAGCGCTTTCATTTTCATATTGTTCAACTCCGTATGAATCTTGAATTTTTATTAGAATCTTTTTAGATAAATGACCGATTGGTCACAGGTGAAGAGTATAGAGTTCAAAAACAGATAATTAAGTGACCAACATCACCCTTGAAAGCGTTTCCAAATAATCGCGATCACATTTAACATTAATTTTCCAAGAAACATTTCATGAAATATATCATTAACATCACAATGTACGAGTAAGCGTTTACACACATAACCAATTGAAATTTAAAACTTTTAAGGTAGGTAAAAAACACCAAGATCTTTAAAAAGCTAAATCATGAAATTTCACAGCTAATGTTTTGTTAAAAAAATCAAACAATGTGATGTAAATCATATTTACAACATGGACCGCCTATTTATACAGAACCACTAATGATTTTAAAGCCTTTCAAGTTATGTAAAGTGTTTTTCTGTAGGAGATTACAGAACTGATGAATGCTAAGTTTTTAATTGAATCTTATATTTAGCAGGTTAAGATGGACCCAAATCGCAAAATGGCCAGTCAACGATGGCAAGTTCCCCGCCATCTTCATCTATTTGGAGCCTGCAAAAACGACTCAACAAATCCTCACTCCAGATATAAACATTTAGTACAAAGCCACTATTAGCAAGGTTCTTTCATGGCTTTCCTGCCATAAATTGTTTTATTGAAGCGGATCACTATTTCAAATTCATAGACTAAAAACGACGAAATGAACTGGTAACATGCCAACATGAAAGCGCTTACACGCTTAATCAATTTTAAAGAGGTTGAATCCATGTTGCATCGTTATACTGCCCAATCCTGTTATCACGGAACCGTAAGTGAGTTAATGAGTCCGGGATTGGCAGATGAGTTTGTCCAGCCTTGGTATGTGCCTTTAAGCACTACTCCGGCAGATACCGGCATCGCATTGGGGGGTATTGGCAGCGCCTATACCTTTACCCCTGCTGGTACCACTCCCTTGCTACACATATTGCCGGGCCTACACCTAAGCGATCAACAGCGGGACAGCCTTCGCCTAGAAGATTTTTATTTCAGCCAAGGTGCCACCAAGCAGCAACAATTACAGCTAGTTCACGCTAGTGACTTTCAGCAAAAACAAAAGTTTTTTAAATTAAGCGACGCCACAGGCCAAGCTTTATTCAACGATGAGATGTCCGTTGAGCAACAAGTTCAGCGCCTCCAAGAGCTAGTCAGCGAAGCCGACTTTTATGCATGGAATCAACACAACTTACAACGTTGGCAAATTGAACTCTCTGGCAGAACGCTAGATTTGTTGGCTACGCACAAGCATGGCGTAGAACTCAATGTAAGCTGGTTGCTCGATTTCTACGATGGGGCTTTAGGCCTTGCGCAAACCGAACAACGGGCGCTAATTGGCGATTGGGAGGCCAAGCAGTACCACGGACTCGCCAGTTGGCCGAGCCATAAAGTCAACTACAGCGCTTTATATCCCGTAGCCAAACAAGAGTTTATTGGCGAGCAGCCAATCACTGTTAGCAAGTATCATTACAGCCCCGTGGTGCCTGATAAAGAAGATTGGGCAGCGCTGCCGGTTAGCTACACTCGCATCGTGTTACATAACCAAAGCCAACAAGCGCAAGCGTTTAGTTTAGTTCGTTGCCTAGAAAACTTATCTGGTTACCAAGCCTTAAAGAGCAGACCAGGTAAGCAAGATGCGGCCTGCAGTATTGTGCGTTTCGCTAATCAGCAACATGCTCAGCTACATCATTGGCAAGATCAACTCAAGCACTGCACTATTGAAATGGGTGGCAAGGCCAATCCGGGTATCGACTTCGACGGTCAAAGCAGCATAAGCGTATCAGCCCCCAACAACTGCACCATAAGTGCAAAACCCTATTTCTACACCCAAAATACTGAAGGCGTAATTAACGGCGCTTTAGCCAGTGGCCGACTCAGCAGTGATGTAGACCGTGGCATTTATAGTGGTCGAGAACTAAGCTCCTCCGCCCTTTGTGTCAGCGGCGAGCTCGCCCCCGGTGAACAGTTAGAAATTTTGTTTACCTTAGTATTAGACTTTCCGTATATTCAACTACCAGGCCTTAATAGCCAAAAAAAATATACTCAGTTCTACCCAAACATTGAAGGCCGCTGTTTAGCTATCACCAAACAAGCCTTAGCTATTGAACCTGAAGTTCAAAACGCACTGACAGGCATTGGCGAAAAATTGATGCCACAAGCTAGTTTGTTAGCCATCAGTCCGCAGCCACAGCAACAACGTCAAACTCGCACCCTAGCACTCAATACCTTGTCGTTTTTAGCTGAAGCCACGGTATGGGATAAACAGGATCGCTTTTTAGTACGCGAATGTGCCGACTATCCTTTCTTTAATTCACTGGATGTGTATTTCTACGGCTCTTTCTCGCTATTGCAGTGTTTCCCAAGGTTAGATGGTGCGGTTATGCGCGAGTTTACCAAAGCCGTCTTAGCTGAAGATCGCGTTATTCGTCGCCATCACGAGCATGTCGGACTGCCCCATGCAGACCTACCCAACAATAAAACCGAAGGTCCTCGCTCGATTCGTGGCGCGGTCATTCACGATCTAGGCAGCCCCTTCGATGCTAAACCGGACGCCTATGATTGGCACAACGTTAAGGAATGGAAAGACTTAGCACCCAAATTCATCTTAATGCTATTACGTCATTATCGCGCTCATGGCGACCAAGCTCTATTGCAAGAATCTTGGGAAGCCTGCCAAGCGGCAATGCACTACCTACAAAGCATGGTGGAACCAGGCCAACGCTTCCCATTAACTCGTGGCACCGACGATACCTTCGATAATTTATCTTCTCATGGTATTTCGGTTTACTGTGGTTCATTATGGATAGCTAGCTTAGAAGCTTATGCCTGCATCGCAGAGCTACTAAACAAAGCGAAAATCCCGCAAGAATACCGTGATCTCGCTCATTGTGCGCGTGATCAATTTCACCGTAGCTTATGGGATGAACGAGCAGGTTACTTCCACTTTTATGTCACACCACTACAGATTAGTGACATTAAACAGCACCAACTTGATGAGCTACTCGCTAGCTTAGTTGAAGCGCCATTTTCCGAGCATTTAAGTCTTACAAAGAACAGCACTTCTATAACGCTTGTTGAACAACTTAACCGCTGGCTTGACCAACACACTATGCCAGAGCTCGGCTCACTGGAGGCTAAAGTTAAAGCCTTGTGGCAACAACATCTTGGCGAGCAAACTTGGCCAAGTGAGCAATCTAGCCCTAAACGACTGCGTCAATTGCGTAAATTAACGCTGCTGGCCTTAGGTGATTTCTGGCAAGACTCATTACTGAATAAACTAGATTTGGATAGCGATGATAGCTTTGCCGACTCACTGTTGGCCGACAGCTATTGCCGAATGCTACAACTGCCTGCCGTAGCGAGTGAACAGCAGCAACGTCGTAGTTTAGAGTACGTTTATCAACACAACTACCAGCTAAATAGTGCACGCGTAGGTGCTGCCAACTTAGTGACTCGAGAAGGTTTGCCCAAAGAGTGGGACAACTTCCAAGCTCACGATGTATGGGTTGGCGTGCAATATTCCTTGGTTAACGCCATGCTCGCACTCAACATGCAGTCTCAAGCCGCTGATTTATTACAAGCTTGCTACCGTAATCTTTATCAAGATGCGCGCATTCCCTTTGCCGCACCGGAAGGCTTTAATGCTAGCTGTCGTTTCGATGCATCAGCCTTTTGTGAAGGAGATAACAAGCAAGCAGCACAACTTCATCAAGCTCTATTGCAGCAAGGCTTGTTATATCCAGATGGACGGATTGCCGCTGACATTCCGCGTCAGTTCAGTGAATTTAAACTGCGCTGCGCCAACCTATGCCAGCAACTTACACTTGATAGTGAAGCCTTATTTTATGCACTTCACCATAGTGGACTGAAATATACCGCCGGTCGTTACTTCCGTCCGGGAATGATTTTCTCTTTACCTTTGGCGACTAATCATCACCAAGCAGAACAGCATTCAGCTTAACATTTTAGAGGTTATTATGAGCAAACAATACGGTTACTTCGATGACCAAAACAAAGAATATGTACTAACGACGCCGAAAACACCGATAAAATGGGCCAACTATGTGGGTACCTTGGAGTTTGGTGGTATTATTGATAACACTGGTGGCACCTTGGTCTGTAAACAAGATCCAGCGTTAAACCGTATTACCAAATACATAGCCCAACAGCCTCAATCGGACTTTAAAGGCTCTAGCCTTTACGTTCGTCGTAAAACTGAACAAGGTTACCAACTATTTTCACCTTTCTTCACGCCGTGTTTAACTGAGCCTGATGAGTTCGAGTGCCGTATCGGGCTTTCTTACACCCGCTGGCGCGTAGTGGCAGAGGGCTTGGAAATCGACGTTAAAGTATTTGTCCCTAAGGGTTCAAGCACCTTGTTGCAAGATATCAAAGTCACCAATGTTAGCCAACAGAGTCAGCAAGTTGACCTAGCACCAGTGTATGAATTCACTCACTTTGATGCTTTAAAACAATTGGTGAATGCCGATTGGGTTCCTCAAACCATGACCCTAAAGGCTCACCCTGAAGCAACTGGCCACCTAGTATTAGAACAGTACGCTTTTATGAAGCGCGATCTTGCGGTTAATTACATGAGTTGTAACCTTCCAGTGGATTCTTGGGAAGGCGACCGCCGCGCGTTCTTGGGCGAAAATGAATTTGGCTCTTGGGCCAAACCACTATCATTGATGGAAGATAGCCTAAGTAATTCGGAATGCGACCGAGGTGACAACGTTGGCGCAATGCTAATCAAGTTGGGCGAGTTAGCGCCTGGACAAAGTCAACGTGTTATTACTCAATTAGGCCAAGTTGCTAGTCTAGAAGACGCAGCCGACAGCATTGCACTTTATCGCGATGAAAAAGCGGTTGATCAAGCCTTTGCTGAACTTGGTGAATTCTGGGAAGACTACCTAAAAGTTATGCAGGTAGAAACCCCCGACGATGCCATGAACTCAATGCTCAACGTGCATAACCCGCGTCAGTGTCACACGACTAAAAACTGGTCTCGCTACCTATCACTTTATCAATTAGGTTATGGCGCTCGCGGTATTGGCTTCCGCGATTCTTCTCAAGATTTAATTGGTGTGATGGCTCACATGCCAGAAGAAGCTCGCGAATTTGCAGAACGCTTATTGTCGGTGCAGCTAGAAAATGGTTCTGCTATGCACCAATACTTCCCTCTTACTATGGAAGCCAACGAAGGCGACTCTCGAGAAGAACCAGGCCCTGATTACTACGGTGACGATCACCTGTGGATTGTATTGACGGTTGCACAATACCTTAAAGAAACCGGTAATTTGGAATTTTTAAATAAACCCATCACTTACTACAGCAAAACCTTGGAGTTAGCCGACCGTCAACAGGCCAGTGTTTACCAACACTTGCTTAAAGCCATTGATTTCACTTGGAATAACGTTGGTCAACATGGTTTGCCTTTACTCGGTTTTGCCGACTGGAATGATACAGTAAACCTGCCTTCTGGTGCCGAATCTCTATTTGTTGCTAACTTATTTGGTAAAGCACTAAAAGAGCTGCTCGATATTGCCGAAGCCCTCGATGATCAGGCCAACGTTGAGTTACTTAATGGTTACTACCAAGAGATGAAGCAACGGGTAAATCAACATGCTTGGGATGGAGAATGGTGGGTTCGCTACTTTACCGAACAAGGTCAGCCGATCGGTTCGCATAAAAATAGCCATGGCAGCTTATATACTAACGGCCAATCATGGCCGGTCATTTCAGGCTTTGCCGAGGGAGACCGAATGCTAACAGGCCTAAATTCGGTTAACCATAAACTCAATACCCAATATGGCATTATGCTGTCGGGGCCCGGCTATAATGGTTTCGATCCTCAGCTTGGAGGGGTGAGCACTTACCCACCAGGAGCCAAAGAAAATGGCGGTATCTTCCTCCACTCTAACCCATGGGTAATGATGGCTGAAACCATTGCCGGCAATGGTGACCGTGCGTTTGAGTACTACAACCAAATTAACCCAGCCTTCCATAACGATAACTTAGATGTATTCCAATCTGAGCCCTACTGTTACCCACAGAACATTCTGGGTAAAGAACACAAACAATTTGGTATGGGCCGTAATGCTTGGCTTTCTGGTACCTCTAGTTGGACTTATGTGGCAGGAACCCAATACATATTAGGGATTAAACCGAACCTGCAAGGCTTAGAAATAGACCCTTGTATACCTAAGGCATGGCCCGAATATAGCGTACGTCGCCGTTACCGTGGAGCCACTTATAACATTAAAGTGAGTAACCCAAATGGAGTCAGTAAAGGCGTAGCTAGCATCACTCTTAACGGTGAGACTATTGATGGTCAGATCTTACCTATCATGACTGAGGGCGAGCACCAGGTCGAAGTAGTATTAGGCTAATCAAGCTCACTATCATTAAAAAGCCAGCATAACGCTGGCTTTTCATTGCTTGTTTATCAACCAATTTCAACACAATATTACTAGGACAAAAAAAAGCCCCTGTTTCATCAACAGGGGCTTTATATTTCGCAAATAGATTAAGCGATTAAGCTAAAGAACGCAAAGTCGAGGCATCAAATAGATGAGTAAAATGACTGTCGAAATATAGCTCACGAACACCTTCTTGCAAACTATAGTCAGTAGCCGCTTCAATAACTATTCTTCGGCCACTTAACTCTCCTCGTGCCAACATGGTGGCACCTAACAACTCAATATCATCTAACTTAACCGATACTTTAAGCCCTTGTCCTTCAAGCAAATGTTGCGAATGCAAATGAATATCACTAGGACGAACCCCAACCAATACTTTTTGACCATCACTTACCTTATTTTGGAACTGTGACGGTAGAGCCAAACGCTGTTCTTGAATAGTCAAATAGCTAAGCTCGCCTTGCTGTTGCACCGTAGCAGAGAACATGTTCATCATTGGTGAACCAATGAAACCGGCTACAAAGGTACTACTAGGTTGAGTAAAGACCTCATAAGGCGTACCAATTTGCGCCACAACCCCCTTATCTAAAATCACTATGCGGTCGGCTAAGGTCATGGCCTCAACCTGATCGTGAGTCACATACAAGGTAGTCACTCCCAGTTTGGTGTGCAGATCTTTAATCTCTTGGCGCATCTTACCGCGTAATTTTGCGTCTAGATTAGACAAAGGCTCGTCAAACAAGAACAATTTCGGGGTACGAACCATCGCTCGCCCCATCGCCACGCGCTGGCGTTGACCACCAGAAAGTTGCTTAGGTTTACGCTCTAACAGTTCATCCAGTTGCAACATTTCGGCTGCCCACTCAACCGCCTCTGCAATTTCAGTCTTGGTATAACCTTGTACTTTTAAAGCAAACGCGATGTTTTCATATACAGTCATATGTGGATACAAGGCATAGCTCTGAAACACCATGGCCAAATCGCGATCCTTGGGGTCTTCTTCATTGAGGCATTTATCGCCCATCATGATACGCCCCGAGGAAATACTCTCTAAACCGGCTACCATGCGTAAGATAGTAGACTTACCACAGCCAGAGGCTCCGAGCAAAACTACAAACTCACCATCGTTCACCTCTAAATCGAAGCCCTTAACTACTTCTGTTTTACCAAAACTTTTTGTTAGTCCTTGAAACGATAGTGACGCCATAGTTATCCCTCTTTACGTTGTTTTAAAAAACTTTGGAAGTATTTAGCGCTTTGTTTAAACACACGTTGTTGACTAGCATAATCCACATACACCAAACCAAAACGCTTGTCGTAACCAAAGGCCCATTCAAAATTGTCCATCAAACTCCAAGCGAAATAGCCTTTAAGTTCGACCCCTTCAGCCATTGCTGCGGCCACCGCATCTAAATGAGACTGATAATAGTCACAACGCTGTTGATCAATCACCTGGCCATCTTCTAGCTTATCGGCACCAGCCATACCATTTTCAGTAATATAGATAGGAGGTAGCTGATAACGCTTGTGCAGCTTAGTGAGCAAATGCGTAAAGGCTTCGGGGCAAACTTCCCAACCCATATCAGTGCGTTCAACATTCTCTAGACGCACATGTTCTGGCCCATTTTGACCAGCTTTAATCACGTGGCGGGTGTAGTAATTAATTCCCAGAAAATCGATAGGCTGCTGAATAATGGTCAAATCGTTTGGCAGAATGGTGGGCCACCACAGTGGCTGCTGTTGGCGTATCGCCTCGGGATAAGTCCCTTCAATTAATGGCTGCAAAAACCAATGAATACCTTGCTGCTCATCAAAATCAGCGGCCTCAACATCGGCCTGATTACTAGGGTCGGCCGGATAAGCAGGAGCAAAGTTCAATACGATCCCATGCTGGGCTTTAGGCGCGTTTTCACGCATTTTAGGCAAAGCCAAACCATGGGCTAACAACAGGTGATGAGCGGCTTGAAAACCCCATTTGTCATCTTTTAGACCCGGTGCATGCTCGCCAAAGCGGTACCCTAAGAAGGCGCTGCAGAAGGGTTCGTTAAAAGTGGAATAGCTATCTACATCGTCGCCCAGCGCTTGGGTCATGATGTCGGCGAACTCAGCAAATTTATACGCTGTTTCACGATTCAGCCAACCACCACGATCTTCTAGATACTGCGGTAAATCCCAGTGATATAAGGTAACAAAGGGCTTAATTCCTAGCGAGTTGAGTTTAGCAATAATACGCTGATAAAAGGCAATGCCTTTTTGATTAACTTGCCCTTCCTGCGGCATAATTCGTGGCCAAGCAATCGATAAACGATAGGCATCCACGCCTAGCTCAGCTATTAATTCTAAGTCCTGTTCCCAACGGTGGTAGTGATCGCACGCAACAGCACCATCATCCCCATTGGCCACTTTTCCGGGCGTGGCACAAAAACGGTCCCAAATAGATTCACAGCGTCCATCTTCTGTATTAGCACCTTCAATTTGAAAAGATGCCGTCGCCACACCAAAAATAAAGTCTGAACGACGAAAGGGAGATGATTCGGGAAAAGCAAAAGACATAAAAAACCTCTATAAAGCGCCTATCTAGCCGCCATTTTTCTTAAACAAGATAACCGACTAGTCGGTAACGATTAAGGCTTGGCTTAAAGGGCCAAGCCTGAACACTAAGAGAAAGGGGGGCTCTACCTAATCAAATGAGCCCCATTTACAGCTAAAGTACTTTATAGAACAACTAATCGCGCGGTGCAGCGGTTGACTCCCGAACCACTAAATGGGGCTCTAATTGCACCCCATTAGTTAAGTCTTGGTCCAAATTATTTAACACCATGTTGGCAGCATTGATTCCCATCTCCACAATAGGGAAACGAATGGTGGTTAACTTCGGTCGTAGATAACGCGAATAAAACATATCATCGTAACCTACTACCGAAATGCGCTCGCCCGGTGCTTCATTAGCGCGAGACAAAATATCGTATACGCCGATTGCGATATTATCGTTACCACACACCACAGCAGTGAAATCAATATCTCGCTGAAACAGTTTCGCGGCCGCTTTATTACCGCCATCTTCTTGAAACAAGCCTTCCACAATTAACTGCGGGTCATATTCAATTCCCGCTTCGCTCAAAGCATTGCGATATCCCTGTAAACGCTCACGCGCATCAAGATGAATCAAAGGCCCGGTTATCGAGGCAATTTTAGTATGTCCCAAATCGATTAAATGTTTGGTCGCCAAATAGCCACCCAGCTCGTTATTTAAGTAAATACAACGTTCGGCCAACTCCGGCACATAACGGTTCAATACATAAATGTTAGGGTACTGCTTACCCAGCTCAATCACCTCATCATCGGTCATCGCTTGAACCACTAGTAAAATCGCGTCGACTCGTCGAGAATGCAAAAAGCGCACGGCTTCACGTTCTTGTTCAATGTGGTCATCACCGCTGGTAGCGATCAAATGCTGACCATGTTTACGCAATACCGTTTCAATGCTCTGCATCATTGGGCCAAAAAACGGGCCCGATAGGGTTCCTACTACAATACCCACACTATACGAGCGATTGGTCGCCAAAGCTTGAGCAAAAGAATTGGGCTGATAACCCAACTTTTCCATAGCCGCCTGTACCCGCTCTCGATTAACCGCAGAGACTTTATTGTTACCGTTCATCACTCTTGAAACGGTCGCTTGCGAAACCCCCGCGAGATCAGAGACCTCCTTAATCGTTGCCATTAAATACTCTAGCCTCTCTTATTTTTTAAGCGCTAAACACTGAAGCATGAGTAAAAAATCAGCTCGTGAAAGCGCTTTCCCATAATATGACGAAACAAGGTCGTTGCTGTCAAATACCTTTATATGCAGCCCGGCTGATATGTGAGCAGCTGCAAAGTTTACTGTTGCACAGTGAAAGTTATACCTGTAACCAAAAGGTCATCGGACCATCATTCACCAAGGACACCTGCATATCGCAGCCAAAACGCCCTGTTTCGGTGGTTAAACCACGGTCTTTACACGCATCAACAAAAAACTTGTATAAGAACTCAGCTTGCTCTGGGCTGGCGCCTCGAGAAAAGCCGGGTCTGAGCCCTTTATCGGTGTCAGCAACGAGGGTAAATTGAGATACCACTAATACACTGCCCCCCACCTGTTGTACGTTGAGATTAGTTTTTCCTCGCTGGTCGGCAAAAATCCGGTATTGACTAACCTTCTCACATAACTTAATCGCTTTAGCTTGGTCATCACCCTGTTCCACACCTAGTAACACTAATAAGCCAGTGCCAATAGCGCCGGTAGCGTCTTCATCCACCGTTACGCTGGCCTGCTTTACTCGCTGAATAAGGGCAATCATTACTCCTCCTCTCCCTCTGCTGCTTGATCATCTGATAACTGCGTGTCTTGATTAAATTCACCCAAGGCGGCGGTAATTTCTGCGCCCAATAACACCACTATCCAACTTAAATACACCCATAAGAACAAAATGGGAATGGCCGCTAGAGCACCATAAATGACTTGGTAAGAGGGGAAGGACGATACATATAAAGCAAAACCACGCTTTCCCAACTCAAAGACTAAGGCCGCCACTACAGCACCACTTAGACCATGCAAAAAGCGGATTGGTTTATTGGGAACCAATAAATACAACAGACAAAATGCCCCTATGGAAAACAGCAAGGGAACGGTACGCAGTAACTTATTCCAAATACCTAGTAGTGTTTCATCGGCAAACACTTGAATTGAAAAGATATAAGAACTCAGCGCCAAGCTACCGCCCATTAACAAAGGACCTAGGGTTAAAATCATCCAATACATAGGAAAAGCACTACGCCAGCGGCGCTTTTTAGTCACCCGCCAGAGCATATTTAAGCTGTTGTCGATACTGGAAATCAGCATTAAAGCCACCACCGCTAAGGCGGCAATCCCTACTGCGGTCATCCTTGAGGCATTTTCAACAAACGCTCGTAAGCTATGTTTTACCACCTCGCCAGAGGCAGGTACAAAATTACTAAAAACGAAATCTTCTATCAAAGACTGAAACCCAGAAAATACTGGGAAAGCACTAATAATGGAGAAAGTGACGGCCACCAAAGGCACCAAAGATAACAAACTAACGTAAGCTAAAGAGCCTGCAATCATGGTTAATTTATCTTGTTTTATTCGCTCAATGAGGAAGCGTAAAAATGCCTTGCTTTGTTGAAAAGAAAACGGCCACTTGGGCGTTTTCATCATACGATTCATGGTTAGTATTAATCCTTTAATTAATATGTACCAAGAATGACGTAGTTACAGCGGCAACTCAAGTGCCCCCCCTCACGCTTGCCTCTAATTAAACACTTATAGGTTGATGTTTTTTTGAACCAAATCACATTAAGTGCTAGACTCCCGCCCCATTTCGTTTCCTTGTTAATGGATTCTATAGAAACATGTTTGAATTTCCCAAATTTCGCGGAGCATCGGTTAAGAACGATCTACTCTCCGGATTAACCGTTGCATTGGCCTTAGTGCCAGAAGCTGTGGCCTTCGCCTTTGTAGCTGGGGTGGAGCCGTTGGTTGGCCTATACGCGGCGTTCATGGTGGGTTTAATTACTGCCCTAATTGGCGGCCGCCCGGGTATGATTTCCGGCGCAACGGGTGCCTTAGCCGTAGTAATGGTTGCGCTAGTAGCCGACCACGGGGTTGAATACCTATTCGCTACTGTCGTATTAATGGGGTGTTTGCAGATACTAGCGGGTGTATTTCACTTGGGTAAATTTATCCGCATGGTGCCGCACCCAGTGATGTTGGGTTTTGTAAATGGTTTAGCCATTGTTATTTTTCTCGCTCAACTAGGTCAATTCCAAGTACCTAACGCCTTTGGTGAAATGGAGTGGATGCAGGGCAGCCAACTGTGGATTATGTTGGGGCTAGTGGCTATTACCATGGCGGTAATTCACTTCCTGCCCATGCTCACCAGCGCAGTACCCGCCTCCTTGGTAGCCATTGTAGGCGTAACCTTAGCCGTACAACTACTCGACTTAGATACTCGCACGGTGGTGGACTTTGTTCGCGGCATGACCGGCGATGCCGATGCCACCATCGCTGGTGGGCTACCTAGCTTCACTATTCCCAGCGTGCCTTTCAACTTAGAAACGCTGAAAATTATTTTCCCTTACGCCATTGTATTAGCAGCCATCGGGTTGATTGAATCCTTGTTGACTCTCACTGTAGTTGATGAAATGACCAGCACCCGTGGCCATGGCAACAAAGAGTGTATTGGCCAGGGCGTTGCCAACGTGACCACTGGTTTCTTCGGTGGTATGGGTGGTTGTGCCATGATTGGCCAAAGCATGATTAACATTCGCTCCGGCGGACGTGGCCGTTTATCTGGTATTACTGCTGCGCTAGCCCTGCTGTGCTTCATTCTATTCGGTTCGTCATTGATTGAAATGATCCCACTAGCGGCCTTAGTTGGGGTAATGTTCATGGTGGTGCTGGGCACTTTTGAGTGGGCCAGCCTAAGAATGATTAATAAGGTGCCAAAAGCCGACTTCTTTGTGATTGTCTTGGTTTCAGTAGTTACAGTATTTACCGACTTGGCGATTGCGGTATTTATTGGGGTGATAGTCTCAGCCTTGGTATTTGCTTGGAAACACGCCAAACACATTTATGTAACCACCAGCAGCGTTGATGAAAACCACAAGGTTTACCAACTAGAAGGGCCTTTGTTCTTTGGCTCTACCGCTAACTTTCTAGAGTTATTTGATGCCGCTAACGATCCCAAAGATGTGGTGATTGATTTTGCCAACTCTCGAGTCAGCGACCACTCAGCCATTGAAGCCATCGACACCTTGGCCGAACGCTACGAAAAAGCCGGTAAAACCCTGCACTTAAAACACCTTAGCCCTGAGTGTCGCAAGTTATTAACCAAGGCGGGTAGCTCGGTTGAAGTGAATTTGATTGAAGATCCAAGCTATAAAGTCGCCACCGACGCGCTGGATAACTAATAGCGTTAGCTTAGAGATTAAAACCGTTAACTGTACTCAGTTAGCGGTTTTTTTGGCCTAGCCTCTTTAACCAGCCGCATTATCTCTCGAAGGACAATAAAGTCTCGCCGGAAACCACTATTTTTTATGTTGTAGCAACAAATATGAAAGATAAAGTTTGATCGCTTCAGGGACATTACGTAGCGAAAATTAACAAGACCATTATAAAAGCAAAACCAACAATAATATTTCTTCACAGTTATGGTCTCATATCATTCAGTCGATAACTTTTGACACTCCTTACAGTGACAAACAACTACAGCCAAAGGTGGCTCTAAAAGCTCATACTGTACACTGACACAAACCTGTAATGGGATACTCGGTATTGCTCAACTTATGCTCCCTATATCGATGGGGCTGTTAACGAATCCATGTAGCTGTATTAAGGTGAACAACCTAACCTAAACCATTGTGCCGAAAACACTAAAGCCAATTCAAACTGAAAATACCAAGCGTTGGGAATCGGCCTTAAACGCTTTGGCCTACTCGACTTGCAAACAGTAACAAGGCCTTGGCCTCGTCAACACCTTATTTACTATAGAAAGGAGCATCGGGCTTGTTCAACACCCGAATAAGGTGGCGGCTGCGCGACACCTATTCTTATTTGTTAGCTGTACTTTATACCCAAACGTCATTTTCAGCCGTTAGCTCGCTATCTGAATCACCGGTATTAACGACCCCTTTAGGTTCAATAATCATAATTTTACATTCACTGTTAGCAACAGGTTTATGCTCTACGCCTTTTGGAATTACAAACATTTCTCCCGGATGTAGGGTTACGATGCCGTCCCGAAATTCTATATTAAGGGTACCTTCCAAAACGATGAATACTTCATCTGTATCAGGATGATCATGCCAAACAAATTCGCCTTCAACTTTTACTAACTTAAATTGATAGTCATTCATTTCTGCAACAACACGCGGAGACCAGTGTTCAGTAAATTTCGAGAACTTATCTTTAAAATTTATAGCATCAAACTTCATTCTTACTCCATACATTCATGTACTGCTAACACCTGAATCTAGCGAATCCCCTCATAATCCTTTGGGACTTCAAATAAGTAGATGCACACCCCGTTGTTTGATCTAATTAATTTCGCCAAAAACAAACCTTATCAAACCAGCACAGAGGCTATCGGGATGCGCGAAATTCAAATTCTACACCAAATGCTTATGAGCTATGCCTTAATATTCACAAAAAACGCCTTAACTCTCTGATGGTTGCCACTACATCACTCTTGGATGGCGATTAACTGTCTCTCACCGAGCTAGGGCGCAACATAAACAGTCGAACCTCTCCCAAGCATTGCATTAAACGTATCGACCGTTTGATCAGAAACCACCATTTAAATAGTGAACGTTTGGCCATATACCAATGGCATACGAAACAATAGAGATTAGACATCCATAATAAAAACAGATAACACAATAACAGATTTTAAGCTTGGGGTACTTAAGACACACCAAGCCCTCAGCGCTAGCTGATGATGAGGCTTATCCAAGCGGGGAGTTTTCTAAGCGCTATTCAGCAGACGTCTACTACAACTTAGGCCTGCGGTTCGCTTATGGCCAAGGTGTTGGTGGTAGTTACGCAATAAGTGTTCTTTGCCTACAGCCCCTGAAAAGTGCAGCTCAAACTTAACCATTGCTCTTCATTAATGCCTAAGCGCTGCATGATGGGGACATATTCTGGTAGCAATTCAACCGATTTAGGCTTCTGGAAGCTTTACTAGTTTAAAGATCAATCATTTAAAAATAGACAAACACTCAACGCCAATGCTTTTCAATCCCTTCATTATCGCCGAGCAGCGCCAGTAACAAGCGGTAACGCCGAGTATTATTTGAGCGTAGCGAGTTGCGCAGGCGAGCATTCTTTTTGCTTCGTTTTTCTTTGCTCGTCAAAGAAAAATGACGTCGCCGCAGGCGAAAGCTATCTTTTATTAAAATTCAAATGGCTTAAAACAAAAACACAAACCATTAGATGTACCGTAAACCCAACAAAAAAGGCGCTAATGAATAGCGCCTCAATTAAGCTATGTCGTCCTTACAACTTAAAGGCACTCACCTTACTTTGTAAGTCTTCAGCTTGTTTTCTTAATTCTTGCGATTGCGCTAAGTTCTCATTCACCCCTTCGGTTAATTGGTCACTCACATCTTTAATCGATACGATATTTTGCGAAATCTCACCGGTCACATGAGTTTGTTCTTGTGCCGCTGTAGCAATTTGCGTCGCCATATCACTGATCACCGATACCGAGTTGGTGATTTCTTCTAAAGCGTTGGTCGCTTTATCGGCGTCTTCCACCGAACCGCCAGCTAGACTAGAGCTACTTTCCATTAAGGCAACCGCACGGTCAGTGGTTTTTTGTAGAGTATCGATGGTGCTCTTAATTTCTTCAGTAGAAGTATGAGTACGTTGTGATAATACTCGCACTTCATCAGCTACCACAGCAAAGCCACGCCCCTGCTCACCGGCGCGCGCCGCCTCAATCGCGGCATTTAGGGCTAATAAATTAGTTTGCTCGGCAATGCCTTGAATGGTCGACAATACGGTGCTGATTTCTACCGCATGCTTGCTGAGTTCAGCGATCACGAGAGCAGCTTCATTAACTTCATCGGCCAAGGAGTTAATTGAGTTTTTGGTATTCATCACCAATTCATGGCCACTGCCAGTACTATGAGTGGAGTCTTGCGCGGCTTGAGCGGTGCGGTCAGCATGAGAGGCAATCTCTTGGGTGGCTGAGGCCATTTCGGTGACCGCCGTGGCCACCATGGCGATTTCTTGCTGTTGACCTTCAATCTCGGCAACCGATTGAGTCGCCCGTTTGCTGCCAATATCCGATTGTTCTGCCAGCTGGTTGGATTGCTGTTGAATGTGACCTATCAATTGCTGCAGGGTTGCAACAAAAGTATTGAAGTTACTGGCCAGCTCGCCCACTTCATCTTTAGTGTCAATTTCGATCCGCTGAGTTAAATCACCATTGCCCTGAGCAAACTGCGCCAAAGCTTCCGATACTGTCGCCAAAGGTCTAAACAACACATTACACAACACGCTGAACAAAATTACACAGGCAGCTACTACCAACAGGGTAACAATAATTTGCCCCAAAACGGCTTCATATAACGGCGCTACTAGCGAATCATAGTCAATAACGCTAACAGTAATTAAGGGCTGACCAGCAATGGAACGAGCAAAAATGACAAACTCTTCACCATTAATAGTAATTAAACGAGAACGCTCGGCAGATGCTGCCTGTTGGATTTCACTAAAGTTAAGTCCCAATTGAGAGATACTTTGATTTAGTAGCTTAGTATTGGGGTGAACAAACACATTGCCCTGCTTATTCACAATAAACATGTAGCCTTCACCGGGCAGAATCACTTTATCTAAACTATTCAAAATATCGGTGATTTCTACATCTGCACCTAATACCATGTTCTTGCCGTTCAAGGTGATAGCCTTGCCTAAGGACACCACATTGGCACCAGTTGCAGCGGCCACGGTGGGATTATCCATAAACACTTGTTGCGGAGCTTTAGACGCATTGATATACCAGCCCCACTTACGAGGGTCATTATTATCGGGCGGCAGAACTACCCCATTGGCATTTTTTTGTGAGCCATCGGGATAGGCTAAAAACACGTTATCAAAGGCAGCCGCATCGCGTACCTGCGCTAAATGCGCTACAATCTGTTGCTCTTTGGCCTCTTCTGATATAGAACTTAAAGAACGCTCTTTTGATAATAACCAGTCGCTTACATATTGATTGTATGAAGCCGAAGCACTCATCAAGCGCTGCTCCACATCAAAATCTAAACGTTCTGAAGCGGCGCGAAACGACAACGCCTCCACTAAAAAACCACCAAGAATGATGGCTAAACTCGCCGAAACAGCTAGTTTGATTTTTAAAGACCAACTTTTAAACATGGGCTTTCCTTTCGCCAATACAGATAACGATTCACAAGTAAGTTATGAATCTAATCGCCTACCAAGAACTTAACTATAGCAAGCAGAATCACTTGTGCTTGTGAGCTGCAAAGGCTTATAGCACGAACTAGAAAATTAATTAGCAAAAATCCAAGCGACATAAAAAAACCGCCCTAGAGGCGGTTGTTTTTTATACACAACTTTGACTTTAAACACTCATCCAGCGCTTCACGTCGGCTTCATCTACCTCAGCTTTGCTACCTTGCAAGACCACGTTGCCGCGATCTAATACGGTGTAGTGGTCGGCCAAGGCCACCGCAAAATCAAAGTATTGCTCTACTAGCACTATCGCCATCTCGCCACGATCACGTAGCAAGGCTAATACTTTTTGAATGTCTTTGATAATAGAGGGTTGAATCCCTTCGGTGGGTTCGTCCAACATCAACAGCTTAGGTCGCATAATTAAGGCTCGCGCAATCGCTAACTGTTGCTGCTGACCACCCGATAAATCCCCGCCGCGCCGACTGAGCATTTGCTTAAGTACCGGAAACAAACGAAAAATTTCATCGGGAATAAAACGCTCCGACTTGGGCAGCACCGAAAAACCAGTTTTCAGGTTTTCCAATACGGTTAACTGACCAAAAATTTCCCGCCCCTGCGGCACAATGGCAATGCCCTGTTTAGCGCGCTGCGCCGCCGACATTTTGCTAATGTCTTTGCCATTAAACATGATTCTACCGGTACTAATGCTTTGCTGCCCCGCGAGGGCTTTTAACAGGGTGGTTTTGCCCACACCATTACGCCCTAATACACAGCTAATCTTGCCCGGCTTGGCGCTTAAATCCACATTATAAAGCGCTTGGCTGGCACCGTAATAACTATCAACTTGAGAAAGTTCTAACATTTTGCCTCCTAGCGCCCTAAATAAACTTCAATAACTTGTTGATTTTGTTGTACCTGTTCTAGGCTACCCTGAGCCAATACCGAACCTTCGTGCAACACCGTTACTGGGCATTCTAGCGCTTTAACAAAATCCATGTCGTGCTCCACGACTACCAACGAATGGTGCTTGGCCAGCTCTTTAAATAACTCGGCGGTCAGCGCGGTTTCTTCATCGGTCATGCCCGCGGCGGGTTCGTCGATTAACAGCAATTGTGGCTCTTGCATAATCAACATGCCAATCTCCAACCATTGCTTTTGCCCATGCGACAACGCACCAGCCAACCACTCTTGTTTATCGGCTAAGCGGATCAAGGCTAAGGTATCGCCAATTTTTTTATTATCACTAGAAGAGAGTTTGTGAATTAGCGACTCAAACACTCCGCGCCGCCCGGCTAGGGCCAGCTCTAAGTTTTCAAATACCGTAAGGTTTTCGATAACCGAAGGTTTTTGAAACTTACGACCAATGCCGATGTTAGCGATTTCTGCCTCATCATATTGGGTCAAGTCAATATCATTTTTGAAGAATACCGTGCCTTCATCGGGGCGTAATTTACCGGTAATCACGTCCATCATGGTCGTTTTACCGGCACCGTTGGGGCCAATAATCGCACGCATTTTCCCCGGCTCCAAAATCAATGACAAGCTATTCAAGGCCTTGAAGCCATCAAAGCTCTTAGTCACACCATCCACATATAAAATGGTGTCTTGTGGAATATGTACACTACGCATTGTTTACCGCTCCTTTGGCTGAAGGTTCAGACTGAGATGAAGACGAACTAGGCTCTGACGAAGCAGACGTAGTTGGCTGCGCCGCCATCGCGGCGCGTTCTTGACGTTTAGCCTTAATACTGCCATACAAACCCACCACACCCTTAGGTAGCCATAGTGTAGTAATCACAAACAAGGCGCCTAAGAAGAACAACCACAACTCGGGAAAGACCCCGGTAAACCAAGACTTACCAAAGTTCACCAATAGTGCCCCGAAGATCGCGCCAAACAGCGTACCGCGGCCACCTACGGCCACCCAAACAATGCTTTCGATAGAGTTAAGCGGCGCAAATTCACCCGGGTTAATAATGCCCACTTGCGGCACATATAAGGCACCGGCAACACCGGCTAGCATCGCCGATACCACAAATACAAACAGCTTAAAGCGCTCTACTCGATAACCAATGAAACGCGTGCGGCTTTCGCTATCACGCACTGCAATTAATACACGACCCAGCTTAGAGTTAACAATCCAACGACACAATAAGTAAGCCCCCGCTAGCGCCAAGGCACTTAAAGCAAACAGCACTGCACGAGTGGAATCGGCCTGCAAATTAAAGCCGAGAATATCTTTAAAGTCGGTTAAACCGTTGTTACCGCCAAAGCCCATGTCGTTACGGAAGAAGGCCAGCATTAATGCATAAGTCAGCGCCTGAGTAATAATCGACAGGTATACTCCAGTCACCCGAGAGCGGAAAGCCAAGTAGCCAAAAACAAAGGCCAAAATACCGGGTGCTAGAAACACCATTAACATGGCAAAGGGGAACATATCAAAACCCAGCCAGTACCAAGGCAACTCCGACCAATCGAGGAATACCATGAAATCGGGTAACTCAGGGTTAGCATAAACCCCTCGGTCACCAATCTGGCGCATCAAGTACATGCCCATGGCATAACCACCCAAGGCAAAGAAAGCCCCGTGCCCCAAACTTAAAATACCGCAGTAGCCCCATACCAAGTCCACCGCGACAGCCAGTAAGGCATAACATAAATACTTGCCCAGCAAGGTGACCCAGTAAGAGCTCAAATACAGCGGGTTTTCAGGGCTTAGCGCCAAGCTCATTAATGGCACTAAAATGGCTGAAACTAACAACGCCAACAGCATAGTATTGCCGACTTTATCTTTAACTAAAAATCTTACTAATAGTGACTTTGGCATAACTTAATCCTCCACCGTACGGCCTTTTAAGGCAAACAAGCCACGGGGACGTTTTTGAATAAATAGAATGATGAATACCAACACTAAAATCTTGGCTAGTACCGCGCCAGTAAAGGGTTCTGCCAGTTTGTTAGCCACCCCTAAAGTTAAGGCACCAATCACCGTACCAAACAGGTTACCCACTCCTCCAAATACCACCACCATGAAGGAGTCAATGATGTAGTTCTGACCAAGGTTGGGGCCCACATTGGTCAACTGGCTTAAAGCTACCCCAGCGATGCCGGCGATGCCTGAACCTAAGCCAAAGGTCATCGCATCCACCCAGCTAGAGCGGATCCCCATGGAGTTTGCCATGACGCGGTTTTGGGTTACTGCGCGCATTTGTAAGCCAAAGAAGGTTTTCCGTAAAATCGTCCACAACAAGGCCACCACCAAGAAACTAAATACAATGATGTAGAGGCGGTTATAGGTCAGTGACAGCACCCCATTGATTTCTAAAGAGCCACTCATCCATTGCGGAGTTATCACCGCCTGATTCAAAGGGCCAAAGATACTGCGTACCGCTTGTTGTAAGATAAGACTCAAACCAAAAGTGGCTAATAAGGTTTCCAAGGGGCGACCATATAAGAAGCGGATAATGCCGCGCTCAACCAACACTCCCACTAAGCCAGATACAACAAAGGCTGCAGGTATCGCCACCAGCAAAGACCATTCAATATTGTTGGGCATCAGTTGTTGAATCACATAGGTGGTATAGGCACCCAACATGATCATTTCACCGTGAGCCATGTTAATTACGCCCATCACCCCAAAGGTAATAGCCAAGCCTACAGCAGCCAGTAGCAAGACCGCACCGAGACTCAAACCAAAGTAGATATTTTCGGCCACGCCGTTAATTTGAACCAACTGCTGGTTAGTGGCCACCGCCTTATCAATCGCTGCTAGTACCTTGGGATCTTGCTCTTTGGCCTGTTGTTGATTCAGCACGTTTCTTGATGCTTGGTCTAGTTGTCCCGACAATAGCTGCGCTGCGGCGATGCGCGCTTCTGGTTCACCACTTCGTAAAGCAATAATTGCCTGCATTTCTTTGAGCTTAGCAATCACCGCCTTATCAGACTCAGCTACCAGGCGCTTTTCAATTATTGGAATGAAGCTTTCATCGACTTCATTCATTAACGAACGCACTGCCGCAATTCGCTCTTCGGCAGCGGGAGCATTTAAACTAATCAGCGCTAAACCACTACGTAACTGACGTCGAATACGGTTATTGACAGTAATTTTTCTAATTTTGGATTTTTTAACGGTACCTAAATCACTACCGTCTACCACCGAGCTCAGTTGATACTGGCGGTCTTGCTCTAACGCCACGACCACCAGTCTATCGGATTTTCGATAATACAGGTTGGCGTCGAGTAAGCTTTGAAGAATCAGTTGATTACGCTCATCATCGATATCGATGAGCTGTTCGATTAGCACTTGTTTTTGATTATTATTTTTAGCGCTGGCGAAGGCCTGTACGACCTGGTTCCAATCACTTGCCGCGGCGGGTAATGCGATGATGAGTAGCAAAGCGCTTAGCCACAAGTGTGAAAGACGAGATATGTATATGCTCAAAACAATCCCTACTTTTAAATAGATGTTGTACAAAAGGCGCGGCTAACTATGTCAGTCGCGCCTTTTTAAAGGCGTGCCCTAGGGCACTTTATGATAGGCGCGAACTAACTAGTAGTTTTGACCTGAACATTGACCTGTTTTAATGTTGAAGTTGCCGCACTTAATTGGCGCAGTCCAATCGGCTACGATGCTGGCAGACTCTTCTAGGTGATCGGTCCAAGCATCACCAATTACGCCACCCATGGTTTGCCATACAATGTCAAATTGACCATCATCTTGAATTTCACCGATCAGTACAGGCTTAGTTAAGTGGTGGTTAGTATTCATTACCGCATAACCGCCAGTTAGGTTAGGTACCACAATGCCGTACATCGCATCGCGCACTTCATCGGTATCGGTAGTACCCGCTTTTTCAACCGCTTCAGCCCACATATTGAACCCGATATAAGTGGCTTCCATTGGGTCGTTAGTCACTCGTTTGTCATCACCGGTGTAGGCTTTCCAAGCTTCGATGAAGGCTTCATTGGCTTCACTGTCGGCGCTTTGGAAATAGTTCCATGCAGCAAGGTGTCCCACTAACGGCGCAGTATCGAAACCAGATAACTCTTCTTCACCTACAGAGAATGCCACTACAGGAATATCTTCAGCAGAAATGCCCTGGTTAGCTAATTCTTTATAAAAAGGTACGTTTGCATCACCGTTAATAGTTGAAACAACAGCAGTTTTCTTCCCGGTGCTCCCAAATTTTTTCACGTCAGAAACAATAGTTTGCCAGTCCGAATGACCAAATGGGGTGTAGTTGATCATGATGTCAGCTTCTTTTACCCCTTTCGCTTTTAGGTAAGCTTCAAGGATCTTGTTGGTGGTACGTGGGTAAACATAGTCAGTACCGGCTAATACCCAACGCTCTACACCTTCTTCATTCATCAAGTAATCCACCGCCGGAATGGCTTGTTGGTTTGGCGCAGCACCGGTGTAGAATACGTTTTTAGAGCTTTCCTCACCCTCGTATTGAACCGGGTAGAACAACATGCCATTTAGCTCTTCAACTACCGGTAATACCGACTTACGTGATACTGAAGTCCAGCAACCAAAAATCACATCCACTTTTTCTTTGTCGAGCAATTCACGGGCTTTTTCGGCAAACAATGGCCAGTTTGACGCAGGGTCAACTACCACCGGCTCCAATTTCTTACCTAATAAACCACCCTTTTTGTTTTGCTCTTCAATCATCATTAACACGGTATCTTTCAGTGTGGTTTCACTGATGGCCATGGTGCCAGATAAAGAGTGCAATACGCCTACTTTAATGGTTTCTGCTGCTTGAGCTGCATTAAGAGAGAAGGCTAGCGTAACGCCACTGGCAACAGTAGCGAGCTTTTTCCATTTGCTTTGTTGTGTCATTGTGCTGTTTCCTATTTTTATAGTCTTTTTAAAGCATGCGATACCTCATGCAGTGCTGAACTAAGTACAGCATTGACCATGCCAAACAAATAAAACAACGAAAAAACAATACGTTAAATAACGTAGATTAATTTCAAATCAAGATTAAATGCACACCCACCGAGCGTTTGCTCCAAAATGATGCACCAAGATGAAAGGATGACAAATAACCTTCAATACGATGCACCAATGTAGACCTAACGCACCAAAAAGATCCCATCATGAAACGAACGTTTCAAATAGAACCCGCCAGAAACGGGGCTGCGGGATAGTTTGTAAAACTGGTTTGTTTTTTGCTGTTAATAATGCAATAAATTGAACCCTAGCTTCATAAAAGGACCATTGTGAGCCAGCAGACTCAAATAACACCTTCAACGCAGGATGCTCCTATTAAGCAAGGTTGGTTAGCCAAGCTCGAGCTAGGCTTTGCCCCCATTGCCAATAAAACCCGCTTAAGCTTGAACCGAAGCTTTGGTCCGCTACGTGTTCAACGTCCCTTTCATCCAGAGCCCAAAGCACCCGATTGTTGCCATGTTTATTTATTACATCCGCCAGGCGGGCTGGTCGCTGGCGATCACTTATTAATGAATGTGGAATGCTTAGCCGGTAGCAAAGTGGTGCTCACCACACCGGCTTCCGGCAAACTGTACCGCTCTAATCTCGCCCGGCAACAGCAGGCCCAACAGCAACGCTTTCACTTAGAAGATAACAGCAGCTTAGAATGGCTTCCTCCCGAAACCATTGTATTTAATGGCGCTCAGGGGCGCTTAGACAGCCACTTCATGCTGCAAGGTAATGCCCAATTAATTGCTTGGGAAATCACCTGTTTAGGGCGTCAAGCCAGTGATGAAGAATTTGAACACGGCGAATTATTACAATCGATTAAGGTCTATCGCGAACAACGCCCACTATTGATAGAAAATACTCGCATCGATAACGCCGTTAGCGCTAACAACCCAGCCGCCTTAGCCGGCCAACCGGTTTATGCCTGCATGCTGGCCACTGTCGACCAACTCAGTGAAGGCAAACAAAGACAACTACTAGAACAATTACGCGCAACACTCAGTTGTTCTCAGCTAGGCCTAAGCTTAGTTCGAGGTTTATTGGTATTGCGTTATCTTGGCAATAATGCCGAACAATTAAGAAAACAGTTTGAACAAGCGTGGGCAATAATACGCCCTTGTACTTTGGGCTTAGACGCTGTACCCCCAAGAATTTGGAAGACTTAATTTAAACCGATCACGAGGCAAATATGGAATTAACCCCAAGAGAAAAAGACAAGTTATTGTTGTTTACCGCCTTCCTCGTCGCCGAGCGACGCAAGCAAAAAGGCTTAAAACTCAATTATCCAGAAACGGTAGCTTATCTTTCTGCCAGCATCGTTGAGGGTGCTCGCGAAGGACGCAGTGTTGCCGAATTAATGAGCTGGGGCCGCACCCTACTAAGTCGTGATGATGTAATGGATGGCATTCCCGAAATGGTTCATGAAGTACAAGTTGAAGCCACCTTCCCCGATGGTACCAAGCTTGTCACCGTGCATAACCCGATCCCTTAGGCCCTGTACAGAGGAACAGAATATGACACCTGGAGAACTGATTATTGAGGATGGCGAAATCGAACTAAATGTCGGTTTAGCCACCATCACCATCGATGTGGCCAACAGCGGTGACCGTCCAGTACAAGTAGGCTCTCACTACCATTTTGCCGAAACTAATCCGGCTTTGCATTTTGACCGCCAAGCCGCACGCGGATTTCGACTCAACATCGCCGCCGGTACTGCGGTACGTTTTGAGCCCGGCCAAAGTCGCCAAGTCGAACTAGTTGCGCTAAGCGGTAGACGCGAAGTCTATGGTTTTAGAGGCGAAGTAATGGGTCACCTAACAGATGAGGAACAAGCATGAGTAAGATGGATAAACGCGCCTATGCCGAAATGTTTGGCCCAACCGTTGGCGATAAGGTACGCCTTGGCGATACCGAACTGATCATTCAAGTAGAAAAAGACTACGCCCAATACGGCAGCGAAGTAAAATTTGGCGGCGGTAAGGTAATTCGTGACGGCATGGGGCAAAGCCAAGCCGGGTGTAACATGGTGCCGGATACGGTGATCACCAATGCTTTAATCCTCGACCACTGGGGTATTGTAAAAGCCGATATCGCGCTTAAAAATGGCCGTATTCAAGCCATTGGTAAGGCAGGTAACCCCGATATTCAAGACGACATTGATATTGAAATTGGGGCAGGCACCGAAGTCATCGCCGGTGAAGGCCAAATTGTTACAGCCGGTGGTATTGATTCGCATATTCACTATATTTGCCCTCAGCAAATTGAAGAAGCGCTAATGTCGGGCACCACCACTATGTTGGGCGGCGGTACTGGCCCAGCCACCGGCACCAATGCCACTACGTGTACACCGGGGCCTTTCCACTTAGGCAAAATGTTACAAGCAGCCGACAGTTTTCCGATGAATTTAGGATTCCTAGGTAAAGGTAATGCCAGTCTGCCACGCCCGCTAGAAGAACAATTAGCGGCTGGAGCCATGGGCTTGAAGTTACACGAAGACTGGGGTACTACCCCCATGTCCATCGATAATTGTTTAAGCGTGGCCGAAAAGTATGACGTGCAGGTCGCCATTCATACCGACACACTTAATGAGTCAGGCTTTGTTGAAGACACCATCGCCGCCTTTAAAGACCGAGTCATTCATACCTACCATACCGAAGGTGCCGGTGGCGGCCATGCTCCCGACATTATTACTGCCTGTGGTTTAGATAACGTATTGCCCTCTTCCACCAATCCGACTCGCCCCTACACGGTGAACACCGTAGACGAGCACCTAGACATGCTGATGGTGTGTCATCACCTCGATCCGGCCATTCCTGAAGATGTGGCCTTTGCCGATTCGCGGATCCGTAAAGAAACTATCGCTGCCGAAGACATTCTGCACGACTTAGGTGCCTTCTCAATGATTGCTTCCGACTCTCAAGCCATGGGACGGGTGGGCGAGGTAATTACTCGTACTTGGCAAACTGCCCACAAGATGAAAGTACAACGAGGCCTGCTACCCGAAGACCAAGAAATCGGCTGTGATAACTTCCGCGCTAAACGCTACATTGCCAAATACACCATTAACCCAGCAATCACCCACGGTATTGCCCATGAAGTGGGCTCCATTGAAGTAGGCAAACTGGCTGACTTGGTATTGTGGAAACCGGCCTTCTTTGGTGCCAAACCCTCACTGATTATTAAAGGTGGCGCAATTGCTGCCGCGCCCATGGGCGACCCTAACGCCTCTATTCCCACCCCTCAGCCGGTGCACTATCGCCCGATGTTTGGAGCCTACGGCAAGGCCATGAGCGAAACACGGGTGACCTTTGTTTGCCAAGCCGCCATCAATGCCAAAATTGATGAAACCTTGGGTCTTAGCAGCCGTTTAGTAGCCTGTAAAAACACTCGTAACATAAGAAAACAAGACATGGTGCACAACCATTACCAACCACATATGGAAGTCGACTCACAAACCTACGAGGTGCGCGCCGACGGCCAATTGTTAGAGTGTGAACCAGCAGCCGAACTGCCACTGGCTCAACGCTACTTTTTATTTTAAGGAGAGAATGAATGTTAAAGGTGTATCAAACCCTCCATCACTATCATGGACCAATCCATCATCAGGTGGTGCTGAGCTACGAGCTGCGTAAAAAAGCACGAATTAAAGCACAAACCGAAGCCCAACAAGACATAGGCTTCTTCTTAGAACGCGGGCAAGTACTACAAAACGGTCAATTACTTGAAGCCGAAAACGGTGAAATAGTGGAAATCAAAAGTGCCGATGAGCAAGTCACCACCGCCTACAGTGATGACCCCTTGATGTTTTCCAAGGTGTGTTACCACTTGGGCAACCGCCATACACCACTGCAAATTGGTGAAGGCTGGGTGCGCTTTCAACCGGACCACGTATTACAAGATTTAGTGGAACTGTATGGTTTGCGAGTAGAACAACACCAAGCACCTTTTGATCCCGAAACTGGCGCATATCACAGTCATTTACCAGGGCATAGTCACTAATGAGCAGTATGGCGCAATTACAGTTAATGCGACTGGTCAGCCCCAGCTTACCAGTGGGCGGCTTTGCCTATTCGCAAGGCTTAGAGTACGCCATAGAAAATAACTGGGTAAATAATCCCAAACAACTAAACACGTGGATTGCGGGTGTATTACAAGCAGGCCTAGCCTGTTTAGACATTCCGATGCTGGCGGCCTTATATGAGGCTTGCTCAGACCAAGATTTTGCTAAATTTGAAAGCTTAAATCTAGAACTCATCGCCAGCCGAGAAACCCACGAGTTAGAACTTGAAGACATTCAAATGGGCAATGCGCTGCGCACCTTGCTAAGCCAACTGAATACCAACATCACCGCTCCACTAAGTGATGAACCAATGAGCTGGACCAGTATGTTCGCCTTAGCTGGAGTGCATTGGCAAATAGAGCTGCACGAGTTAGCCGACGGTTACTTGTGGACTTGGCTAGAAAACCAGTTGGCCGTTGCAGGTAAAACCCTCCCCTTGGGACAAACCGCCTGCCAGCAGCTACTTAGCCAATTGCTACCGCTATTACCCGAAGCACGCCAAGCAGGCTTAAATCTACCGGTTGAACGAATAAGCGGGTCGCTGCCAGCCTTGAGCTTGGCTAGCGCCCTACATGAAACCCAGTATTGTCGGCTGTTTCGCTCCTAAGTACAGCTGCAGATAAGAGGAACAATAATGAGCACAAAACAAACTTTACGCGTTGGTGTTGGTGGCCCTGTTGGTTCAGGAAAAACCGCCTTACTCACCGCTCTATGCCGTGAACTGAAAGACCGTTTCAATCTAGCGGTAGTGACCAACGATATTTACACCAAGGAAGATGCCCAGTTCTTGTTGCGCAACAATGCCTTAGCTGAAGACCGCATCTTAGGCGTTGAAACCGGCGGCTGTCCGCATACTGCAATTCGTGAAGACGCCTCAATGAACCTAGCCGCGATTGCCGAACTCAACCGTCGTCATCAAGGCTTAGATTTAGTACTGGTAGAGAGTGGTGGCGATAATCTTAGCGCTACTTTTAGCCCAGAATTAAGTGACTTAACCCTGTATGTGATTGATGTGAGTGCTGGCGACAAAATCCCACGTAAGGGTGGCCCCGGTATCACCAAATCAGACTTATTGATCATCAACAAAACCGATCTTGCTCCTCATGTGGGCGCCTCCCTAGAAGTAATGGACCGCGATGCCAAGAAAATGCGTGGTGAACGCCCCTTTGTCTTCAGTAATCTAAAAACCAACCAAGGCTTACAAGACATCATCAACTTTATTATTGAGCAAGGCATGCTGGAAGAAGCAGCCACCAGCACCACTAACTAATTTACATTGATAAGGATATTAATCATGAAAAGACTACTGACTCTGGCCGCAGGCCTATTATTTAGCTTACCTAGCTTCGCCCACGAAGGTCATCACCACGGCCTAAGCGATGGTTTGTTGCACCCCCTCACTGGCTTAGACCACCTGATCGCCTTAAGCTTAATTGGTTTACTCGCCAGCCAAAGCGGTAAATTAAAACTGAGCCTTGCCCAAAGTGTGTTCGCCTTGGTATTGGCTGCAGTGGTAGCGAACATGGGTTTTGTGCCACCAATGCTAGAGACGGGTTTAGCTATCTCGCTATTGGTGATGGCGGTATTAGTGGCCAAAGTACTTCCTCGCTCTGCCAGCGTTGCTAGTCTAGTAGTATGTTTAGTCGCAGCCCTACACGGCGCAGCCCACGGCAACGAAGTGCCCGCCAGCGCCGATCTTAAACTGTTCTTTGCTGGTTTCATTAGCAGTTCAGTAGCATTGATCTGTGGTGGTTACTTTATTGGAAAACAATTGCAACGCAGCCAGTACGGCGAAAAATTCACGCGTGCCATTGCTGGCGTAGCGGGTGTCTTCGGTCTTAGCGCACTGCTCGCTTAAGCCTGATAGTGTCGCCGCCGCGAAGCCCTTTACGGCGGCGACAAACTGAGCAAACTACGGCATAATGCCGCCATGACAGCGATATCTCTCTCACAACAACCGCTTTACCAACAATGCCAACTAAGGCCGAGCCAAATTGCCTTAAGCATTGGTGAACAGCAATTTAGTTACCAACAGCTCTATAACATGGTGACGGCCACTGCCGCACAGTTACAGCAGCAAGGTGTTCGCAAGGGCTGTCGACTTTGTTGCTTTTCCAGCGATCCTCTGCCTATTCTGCTATTACAACTCAGCAGCTTACATTTGGGTTATCTATTTTGCCCACTAAATCACCACCACCCACTTAGCCAATTACAGCAATTAAGCGAACAACTGGATAGCCGATTCTATTGGACAGATTCTGAACGCGAGCTCAGCGGTATACAAAGGCTGAACTTTGACCCGATGTTGACGCAAGACCGCCACCAGCCTATCGACTTAGACAGCGAACAAGCGATGAGCGTGGTATTCACCTCAGGTAGCAGCGGGCCAGCTAAGGCAGTAGTGCATTGTTGGCGAAATCACTACTACAGCGCTCAAGGCTCACAAGCGATGATCCCGCTGCAAGCACAAGATCAATGGCTATTATCACTGCCGCTGTACCATATTGGTGGCCAAGCCATAGTTTGGCGCTGCTTGTTAGCGGGGGCACAAATCGTAGTGGCGCAAAATAAAGGCCAACTATTTGCTGATTTAAGCAACAGCCAAGCCAGCCATGTGTCTTTGGTGCCTACCCAGCTATACCGTTTGCTCACCGAACAAAAATTTTGGGCTCATAGTTTACAGCTTAAACACATTCTAGTGGGGGGAGCCGCGTGTAACGAAGGCCTCATCGAACAAGCACTCAGCCGAGGTTTCGAGGTATATAGCTCTTACGGTAGTAGTGAAATGAGTTCGCAAATTGCCACTCGTCGCCATCGCATGGAACAAAGCGCCTACCAATTACTGCCGCACCGTCGTGCCAAGATCCATCAGGGGGAAATTTATCTACGTGGCCGGACCTTGTTTCTCGGTTACTGGCAAAACGGCGAAGCCATTCTGCCCTGCGACGCCGAAGGCTGGTTTAACAGTGGTGACTTGGGGGAAATTAACGGCGCACAGCTAACGGTACAAGGGCGTAGCAATAACATGTTTATTTGTGCAGGGGAAAATATTCAGCCAGAAGAAATAGAGTGGGCCCTGCTACACTATCCACCAATAGCCCAAGCCATTGTAGTGGCTCAACATAGCCCTGAATACGGTCAACGGCCGGTGGCATTTATTCGTTATGAAGCCCCATTTAATGCAGAGCAACTCGGCTCTTTTTTACGTGAGCGTTTAGCGGCGATCAAATTACCGATCGCCTATTATGAATTACCCCAACAGCTCTCGCTCAAACCCTCAAGAAGCGAGCTGACTGCGTTGGCCAATCACAATCCCAGCTGTTGTGACCAATGTTGAAACTCTGAAATACTAATCCAAGATTGTTGATAAGCGTGCTGCAAGGCACTCTGTTGCTGTTGTTGCAGATCTTGATGGGAATCAGGAACGAAACAACATGCTCCCTTAAAAAATTGTTCTCGTTCTGCTAAGTAACGGTTTAACAAGCCGGTTTTTGCAAAATCATTGCTATTTATCATAAGCACTCCTCACCACTAGAAATAGCTAGCGCTCAAGGGTAGCAAGCAAAACAGCTACCGCTTAACTTACATTTATCATGGGTTTTGCTTGGCGACAAGCGCTATTTTCAGCTTGCGTAGTTACTGCTTGTTTTCTAGCCAAATCTGCAGCGGACAAGTGCCCAATTAGGCTGCCAAAACCGTTAAAGGCCGCGCCGTAATAGCGTTTAACATTAATCATTAGTTGGTATTTACAGCCTATTTGTGCCAATCGAATGGGTTCTAAGGCCAACAAATTCTGCTAGCCTTAAATCAAATAGTCGAATTGGCCCTAGCATGCAGCAACCCGATCTCAATCTACTTTGCCGTTTTATTGAAGCCTACGAACAGCGCCATCATTACCCCGAGGTGTCTAGCACTGGACAACGAGAGCAAGTCTTTCGCGATATGGAAAATAGCCTCCAATGCTCGCTATTTAACGCCGACTACAGCACACTCAACCCGCAAGGCTTACTGCTGTATAAACGCGCTAAACAATTGCAGCAACAAATAAGTGACCTGCTACAGCGCCCTCATGCAAAGCCCGCTTCACGACAAATTGTCATCGGCTTGGATCAGTTTGTGCCAACTCAAAGCCTATTACGCAGCTACCCTCGCTTCATCAGCGAATTATCTTTGCAGCAATTGCAAATCGTACAGCTAGACAGCTCTAGCCTGCTACAACAATTAGCCAATGGTGAATTAGATATAGTATTAAGAGTGGCACAAGCGCAAAAGCCAGCCAAAACCAATTCGCGACGCTATTGCAATTTAAACCTAGCCTTGGTCTGTTCGGCTAATCACAGCTTAACCAAACACCAACAACTAAGCGCAGAACAGCTGCAGGCACAACGGCAACTATGTTTAAGCCAACTTCCCGTAGATTTAGCCCTAAATCGGGTGAACTGTTGGCAAATTAGCCACCGCGAAATGCTGCACGACTTATTAGTACTAGGCATGGGCTGGGCCTTAGCACCTCGGCATTGGCTAGAGCATAGCTTTAGAAATGGCAGCTTAGTAGAACTGCATTTAAGCAACTATTTCTCGGCCAACAAGCTAGAAATCGAGATATTATGGTTGAGCAAGCAACACGATAGCCAAGTGGCACAGTGCCTAAACCTATTAGGACTAAATGCATATGATGGATGAAAATGCTCAGCAACAAGCGCTACAGGCCTTTGTTACTCTGGCCAAATACGGAGAATTGAGAAAAACTGCCCAGCAACTTAAGTGCAGTGAGCAGGAGCTGCAAAGCCAGCTACATTCACTACAACAAAGCTTAGGCTGTCAGCTGTTTATTCCCGCGGCTCAGCTTTATCAGTTAAGCCCAGATGGGTTAGCGCTAATAGAACAGGCCGAACTGATACTGGCTCGCTATCAAGAGCTAAACCAGCATTGTCGCTATCTAAAGCTCGGTAAAAGCCTTAGCCTAAATGTTAGCTATCAAGACTGGTTTCCTAGCCCTTGGCTAACCTTATTGGCGTGCCACCTACAGAGCTTTGAGCCCTTATTAGAATTGCAGTTTTCCAATAGCCAAAAATATAGTATTCATTTCAGCTTTTCGGCTCGCGTCCACAACAAAGAGTATCAAGTATACTCATGGCGTAGCGCTAAGCTAATTAAAGTGGCTCACCCGAGGCTCGCTAATCATCGCCAACCCTTTGATGACTATTTAAAGCTATTCGATATTAGAGCAAGCCAGCAAAACCAATTGTTTGTTGGAGAGACTTTGTTACTCGATGCGCTAGAAGCAGGCCTTGGCTGGGCAATATTACCGGAAATTTCTGTTGAATCCCGACTGGCAGAAGGGCAACTCAAAGCTTGGCCCGAGCCCTTTGGCGAACTCCCCAGCTATTTACATTTGTCTAAACACTGTCCCGAAGATATTCGAGCTTGGTTGCTACAACAAACCAAACTCGATGAATAAGCAGCAACAAGTCGTTATAATGAGGCACCGCCATCACAGCCAAGAGAAAAAATGAGTCGTCCGCGCTGTAGCCAATGCTTTCGCCCTCAAAGCCATTGCCTATGTTCGCATATTCGTCACTGCGACAATCAACACCCAGTGCTAATTATGCAGCACAGCAGTGAACAGCAACATGCTAAGGGTACTGCCCAGCTGGCTTATCAAGCTTTAGCCAAAGCGGAGTTGATCGTTGGTGAAAGTCCAGCCGATTTTTACTCGCTAGAACAACGGGTGCGTAGCCAACCCGAAGCCTTTGCGCTCATTTACCCCAGCCCCATTAGCCAAGCATTAGAAACTCAAGCTATCAGTTTGGGCACTTTCATATCTACTGATAAGCCGCTACAGTTGATTTTTCTTGATGGCACTTGGCGTAAAGCCAAAAAGTTATGGCACCTTAATCCTTGGCTACAAACCATAACTCAGTTTCATTTAGAAACGCCGCCACAAAGCCAATATCTGATTAGAAAAACCAACATAGACAAAGGTTTATCAACCATTGAAGCCATCGCCTACACGCTACAAGTGGTGGAGAATATGCAGCCTAAGCCCTTGCTCAATGGCTTAGAGGCCCTAAAACAACAGCAACTGGCTGCCGTTCCAAAAGCCTATCGGCATCGTTACTTGCGGCCACAATCAACATACAGTTAACATTTTCAGAACATTTTCTTGACCTAATTGACAGAGACATCCATGCTTATAGTAAGTCGGTTGTCGCTTTTAGATGTTTGGCCGCAGCACCCCAATGTGGGTGCTACGCCACTCCACTCGAATAGCGGTGCCGGCTGGCCTCTTTATAAAACCATGACTTTTCCCGCAATACCCATTCAGCCTCAAGCTTGCGCCACCACAGTATAAAGCTGCGCCCAGCTAGCTCGGTCTAGGACCTAAAACCGTAAAACTCAGGGAAGATTAATATAGAGATCAAAACCAAGATCTGCAAAGTAATAAAGGGGATTACGCCTTTATATATATCCATAGTTTGCACTTGCGGTGGTGCCACCCCTTTTAGGTAAAACAAACTAAAACCAAAGGGTGGCGTAAGGAAAGATGTCTGTAAGTTCATCGCAATAAGAATGGCAAACCAACTCAAATCAATGCCGAGTAGCTCTGCCACTGGGTATAGCATTGGCACAACAATGAAAGAGATCTCCACAAAGTCGATGAAGAAGCCCAACACCAAAATCACTAACATGGTTAAAATAAGAAAGCCCCATTTCTCACCGGGCAGACTAGTCATGACTTCTTCGATCACCTCTTCACCACCAGTGTAAGAAAACACCATTGAGAACGCGGTGGCGCCAATGAAAATGGCAAACACCATAGCGGTCACTTTCACCGTTTCTAGGGCTGCTTGATAAATGATAATCCAAGAGAATTGTCGATAGATGATCGACAGCAAAATAGCCCCCACCCCACCAATCGCCGATGACTCGGTTGGAGTGGCAATCCCGTAAAAGATGGAGCCTAACACCGCCACCATCAAGCTTAGCGGTGGCGCAATGGCCTTAAATGCATTCCAACAAGGCTGTACACCATGCCCAGCCGCTTCGTTAGCTGGCAGCGCCGGAGCCGCACTAGGTTTAAAGAAAGAAATAGCCAGAACATAAACAACAAACGCCCCGACCAACACCGCACCAGGTAACAGAGCTGCCTTAAACAAATCTCCTACGGGTACGCCCATCACATCACCCAGAATAATCAAAATGATCGACGGTGGAATAATTTGCCCGAGAGTACCAGAGGCGCAAATGACCCCAGTAGCCAAACGCTTATCGTATTTATATTTCAACATTACTGGCAGCGAAATCACCCCCATGGCGACTACCGACGCTCCCACCACTCCGGTTGACGCGGCCAACAGTGCCCCTACTAGGATGGTTGATACAGCTAAGCCGCCCCGCACTCGACCAAATAACTGTCCCATGGCTTCCAATAATTGCTCTGCCAGACGGGTTTTTTGCAAAACGATGCCCATGAAAATGAATAATGGCACCGCCATCAGTACCGAGTTTTGCATGATGCTCATAATTCGGTAAGGCATGAAGGCAAATAACTCAACACCTTCGGAGAATACGCCGAAAATCAAGGCTACCCCACCAAACACAAAGGCCACAGGAAAGCCAGTGAGTAACATCAACAAGGCCACAAAAAACATGATAATCCCGATCATGACAACATCCTTTTATTGATAGCAGCTAGGCCTTATCTCGTAGCTGAATGAGGTTTTTGAGTAACATACCTAAGCCACTTACGGCCAGACAAACTGCAGAAATGGGGATCATCGACTTAATAATCCAACGATGGCTTAAGCCACCTGGATCGCCGCTGGTTTCTCCAAGATGGTAGGATTCCAACGCAAAGCTGTAACCATACCAAGCCACCAAGGCGCAAAACGGCCATAAAAAAAACACCACACCAAGGCTATCTATCCACGCCTGCGCCGCTGCCGACAATTTGTCATAGATAATATCAACCCGTACATGCCCTTCGGCCTGTAAAGTAGAAGAGATGCCTAACAAAAACATTGCTGCAAACAAATGCCATTCTAATTCCTGCATACCAATAGAGCTGGAGCGAAAGAAATAACGCATCACTACGTCATAAAAAATATTCACCAGCATTAACAGCATTAATAACGCGGTAAGCAGCGCTATTCCTTTGGAAAACCGATCGACAGCTTGCTGCAAACGCAACATGATTAACCTCCCTGTAGCTTTGTTTTCTTTGACCAAATTAGCGACTAGCTACTTAGCTAGCCGCTACAACGACTACAAATCTTTGGTACTATTTAGATAACCTTGTTCTGAAATCGCGGTATAAGCACGAATTAACTTAATGTATTGTTGTTGAGACTGAATAATCCGTGCAGCCATAGGGTCTGTTTCAGCTTTCTCTTTAACCAAGTCATCGGTGGCTTTTTTCATTGCGGCCATCACCTCAGCAGGGAAAGTTTTCACCTGAATATTGGGAAACTCTTGCAACATGGTCTGCCAGTTTTTAGCACTTTCTGCATAGGAATGAATAAACATATCGTAAGCAGCTTTACGCATTGATGTAGTAAGAATAGCTTGTAGATCTTTAGGTAGGCTCTCTAGCTTTTTCTTATTCGCGATAAACATTAACTCAGTAGCAGGTTCATGCCAGCCCATATAGTAATAGGGCGCAATCTTGTGAAAGCCCATACGTAAGTCTAAAGAAGGACCAACCCACTCCAAAGCATCAATAGTATTGCGCTCTAGTGCAGTATAGAGTTCACCGGGGGGAATATTTACCGGCGTGGCACCTAATTTGGCGAGTACTTCCCCGGCGAAACCGGGAATACGCATTTTTAGGTTGGCCAAATCATCAACTGAATTGATCTCTTTGCGGAACCACCCCCCCATTTGCACCCCAGTATTACCGCCAGGAAAAGGAACCAAGTTATGCTCGGCATACACTTCATCCATCAACTCTTGGCCCCCTCCATATTGGAACCAAGCATATTGCTCTGGGGCATTCATACCAAACGGCATGGTGGTAAAATACATAGTGACCGGCAATTTGCCCTTGTAATAGTAAGAAGCACTGTGGCCAAGGTCATACTGGCCACTTTTGACCAAATCAAATACACCAAATGGGGCCTTATGTTTATTGGCCGAATCAACCCGAATCTTTAACCGACCATCAGACATCTCTTCGGCCATCTTCACCATGTTTTTTACTGCGTCACCAAAAACAGGGAAGTTAGGGCCCCAAGTTTCGGCTAACTTCAATCGATAAACTTTATCTGCGGCCATTGCCGTTGAACTCAACGCGATCAGTGCCGAAGCCAGCAAGGTTTTGCTGTACAGGGACTTAAGCATAATGTTCTCCCTCTAAATGTTAAATTCCATTGTTGCTTAGTGTTTAGTATTTAAACCAATTGCTTAATGGTCGAGACAATGTTATCGAATTGTTAAGAGAATAACTATTCATAAACTGACTGTTTTTAATGGCCAAGCACTTAGGATAGCTAGACTTTGGTATAAGCTTGAGCAGGGTCACTATTTAATAAAAAACTAAAATATACAGATAATTAACATGGTAGCTTTAATCTTGTATCGCTAAACGTAACATCAAAACACTCTTACTTAAGCCATTCGGCGGTAAATCATTGCCTAAGGTTATAGGCGCCTTGTGCACTAAGCCCCAGTGAATTTTCCCAAACAGATTGGTGACGAGGACGAAGTGAGCTAACAGCCCAACTAAAATTCAACTCAGAGCAATTTTTACTAGTAATTTGAAGGCGATAGAATAATTGTTAAGATTTAATTGATAAGCTAGAGCAAGCCGCCGCATTGATAAACTGTGCGATAAAATATGAGCAGAGCGAGAAGTTTGTTATGGATGACGCAGTAACACTAGACCCAGTGGAGCAATCCTACCCACCACAAAACCCGCCAAGGCCGAAACAGTTAGTTCGCTTTGTTAGCGGCTACTGCCAAGCAAAAAACTTCGACACGCTCGACTGTGATTTTAGCAGAACCCTCGAACAAGCCCTTCAATGTATTGAAAACACCAATGCAGCTGAAAAATAACCACTTAACGCAACATACTATCCAGCTGATCAACTAACTCAGCCCAATCCGCATCTTGCTGCACGGCCTCTTGTAAAAAAACCGCTTGGGTAGGACTCCAAAATGATGCCTCATGTAAACGCTGTTCGCTAGGTATTGGTGCATGCTCCGTAACAAATTGACTAATGGCTTCAATAGATGGATCGAGGCCCAGCTGCTCAAATAAATCGCTAAGGGTATGAATTGAAGATTCCATGATGACTATCCTTCTAAATGCTTATTCTAAGCGTAGCATGCAACAGGAATTAACTCTGTAAAACCTCCGCATAAGCAAACACGGCTGGGGTACCACCAGTGTGCCAAAACAATATTCGTTGCTCGGCAGAATAATAACCTTGACGTACTCTAGCTATAAGCCCAGCCATAGCTTTCGCGGTGTATACCGGATCCAACAATATCGCTTCACTCGTTGCCAACAGTTGCATCGCCTCGCGTTCCGCCGCTCCTAGCACAGCATAACCGTCCCCCAGATAATCATCATCTAAGCAAACTTGCTCAGTACTAAAGCGAGACGCCAAACCAAAGTGCTCGGCCGCACTATTCGCTAATTCTGCAATACTTTTAGTAAAATGCTGAGGCTGATGATTAGCCTTATCGATATGGATCCCGCGCAGCTGGGTGTTAAGCTTCAAGATATCTTTAGCCAGCATTAAGCCCGCCTGGGTTGCCCCCGAGCTGGAAGCAAAAATAATTTCATCAAAAGCAGGCCCCTGCTGCTGTAACTCTGCTAAAGCCGCGGCAAAACCTAAGCAACCGATTGGATCTGAGCCACCATAAGGAATCACATAGGGACGCTTTCCTTGTTCACGCAGGCGCTCAACCAAAGGCGCAATTCCTTCTCCTTTTCGCTGTTCACCACTCCAAATAATATGGGCACCAAACAGCTGATCCAGCAGCAAATTACCTTGTGCTAGCAGGGGGGCTTCGCCGCCTAACAATAAATAACAGGGGATATTCAATTTAGCTGCAGCGGCCGCGGTTTGCCGGCAGTGATTAGACTGGATCGCTCCTGCTGTAATAATGCAATCAGCGTTTTTTTGCAGCGCATCAGCAAATAGAAATTCTAACTTTCGGACTTTATTTCCACCCAGAGCCAAACCACTCAGGTCGTCGCGTTTAATATAGATTTTTGGTCCCGCCAAGTCAGCGCTTAACTTGTCTAGCGGATGCAAAGGAGTAGGGAAAATACCTAAGGCTTGCCTTGGAGCTTGCTGCCAAATCATATTGTTTTCCTTTGACAAATAAAGAGTTTATTCCGAGTAGAACATAACTTACTTCTTACCAGTGCCTAACGGAGTAAAAGTGATTTTGCCGTTTTCATAGTGGGTTTCAGTGGGGCCATACTCACGATTGGTAAACAACTTTTGCCCAACAATGTCCAAGCGAACATTAGGGTGAAGCTCTTTTCTCACGGTTAACTTAGCATTGGTGAAGAAATCATCCTCGTTCTGCTGATTATCATCTAAGGCAAAGTCTATCTGCACTAATTCTTGACGCGTATGGTGTAAAGTAGCGGCAAGTTTCTCAGCCAAACCCTCTTCTCTTTCTTCCGGTTTAGTAGAACTTAGCTTCATTTGTGCATCTAGCACCTTGCCCAATTTATTATGCAGGCTTTTCTTAGAATTATTTAGGCTACGGCGCTCTTCTTGAATTTCTTCAAAATCGCCAGCGATACGCAATTCGGTAGCAGTGCCAGCTGTGGCGCCGAGCACCACTGCAGTGATGCTGCTGCCAGCTTCGACTGAACCACCGACTAAGGTGCCCCTAAGGCCACTAGGATCACTGACCAGTAATTTGCCATCGCATTCGACTTTGCTATGTAACAGCTGGCTAGTTACAGTGACATCTTTACCCGCTTTGAGATGAGAGTATTGAACAAAGGTGGCGTGTAACTCACCAGCAGCCGCTACGGTACAGGAATAGTTGCTATCCCCCTCCATTAAGCGGTGACCAATAACCCCCTTACCAATGACCACGTCGCCACCGGCAGAAATGTCAGCCGATTCGGCAAAACCATTAATATGCACATCTCCGGAAGCGTTCACTTTCATGCCTTCACCCACATTTCCAGAGATTAAGACACTGCCAGAAAAGTCTACATGACCATTGCTCACATCAACATTTTTCAAAGATAGAACATCATCGACCTTCATACCGTTTTCTATTTCTAAGGGAAGACCGGTACGGTCGGCAAGCAGCAAATTGGCATCTTTGGCAGACAATTTAGTACCTTCACCTACCACAATGTCTAAATCACGCCCCTGTTTAAACGGCAACTCATCACCACAAACATTTTTACCCGCTCGTCCGATGGTATGAGGGTGGCGACGCATTAATTCGGTGCCGGGCTTAACCGTCTCTAAACCACCTAAGTCGCGCATATCAACGCGACCATCATCGGTTTCTTTAGGCTTAAGCAAACGCTCCGTGGGAGTAGCAACAAAACGCTCAAATCGGCTATCTTGACCATCTTCAGGCTTTTTGCCCAAGGCCACCACTTTTTTTATTTTAGTACCAGGTTCAGCTTGTCTAGCTAGGTTTAGCAAACCCAAGGCGCGTTGCTTTTGCAAACCAAAACGCACTCCCGTATCCTGCATTGCCGTCACCAATTCACCTTGGGTAATATGGCTTCCGCCATAAGCAGCAGTAATGGTAGCTCGAGCCACCATTTTATCTTCTGAAACATCAATACTGATTTCAGCATTGCGAATCGATGCTAACTTTACGAAAGTCTCTCCCCACTGAGCATGTTGCCCCGGGTTCTCGCGTAACTCCGCGAACTTGGCAGCGGCTTCTTCGATAGCTGACTCGTCGACAAGATAATGACTAAATTCCGAACGAAGAATGAGTGCCTTAATATCGGTATTACTCACATACTGTTCCTGAGGGGTGATCTCTATCAGTGCCGCCAGCTTATCTTGAGATAAACGTAAACAACTTAAATCCAGCATTGTCTCCCCTTAGTTACGTGCTTCACCAGAATAATACCTAAGCTATCTAAATAGGCCTTTCAAATCGATTATGCCTTGTTACAAGATCTTAACCAAGATGAGTTGAAGCTTTAGTTTTCAACTAATTGAACTGGATCTGCCTTTCGCGGTAAGGGAGAAAATAAACACCTAAAATCTACATAGCAAAAAACATCAAAGATAAAATTATTTATAATTAATTCAATCACTAACTTGGCGTTATTAATCGGTATTTGGCTCCATACGCCACTAAACCACGAAAAAAAATAAATCACTAATGACCTAAAATGCTTACTAAACCCTATTAAACATGCAAAGCCAAAAACAAGTAATAGCTCGCTCAATTAGCTACGCAGCTTAAACTCACGCTTAAGCTGTACTGGTTTACAATTACCTAACATTTAAATAATGACTTGTAGCCAAGAAGCTAAATTCTTCAGTGGTAATGGGCTCAATAGTCAAACTTAAGCCCGCTATATTTTTGTTTACATCAATCAGTCTAATATCGTTGCGCACGGGGTAGGCGCCACACAACTCACCGTTATCACACACAAAATAGTCATTATCATTGTCGGTGCCCACATAAAGCCGGTATTGACCCTCAGCAACTTCCGCAAAATTAAAGCTAAATTGACCGTTTTCCATTGTAACTGCCTGAGTGTACTGTACCTCATCACTATAAGGGTCAACCAACAAGGTATAAACCAGTCCACTGTCTCCTGCTTGCTGGGTTGTCACCATCATCGATACCGTTACTAAATGGCTACTGCCATCGGAGCCATTTAAGGTAATAACGGTACTGTAAGTACCGTCACTTAATCCGCTGCGATCAACCTCAACATAATACGTTCCCAAGCCATTACCATCGGTGGCACGATCATCCACGACTAACCAACTAGCATCCTCTTGCACACTCATAACAGAAAGCGCTGTGGTACCCACTGAACTGAGCTCAAAGCTGGCTTCTGTTTGGTTGGCATTTAAACTAATTTGACCGGTGCTTAAGCTAAGATAACTTCTATCGGGGTCATCAATATCAATTTGGCTCTGCACTGCTTTTTCAGCATTCAACAAGCCATAGCCGTATGAACTATCCCAACCACTACTGCCTAAATCATCACTCAAGCGTCCTGCCACCAATAGGCTTTTAAAGTCATCAGTATCTAAATTCGGATTAAGCTGTTTCATCAGCGCAACCACACCTGCGACATGGGGGGAAGCCATGCTGGTGCCATTTAGGTATTGATAATCCGCACTCAAACTACCACCATTTTCGTTGACATAGGTACTATAAACACCGTCCCCATAACCATCGCCATCGAGGTCAACGCGACTGTCTCCTCCGGGGGCGGCAATATCGATATAGTTGCCGAAATTCGAATAGCTGGTTAACTGCTTATCTGCATCGACCGCACTCACCCCAACAACATTAGCAAAGGCCGCAGGGTATGATAATACGGAGGTACTCTCGTTGCCCGCTGCGGCAACTACAATCAGCCCTTGAGCAATCGCTTGTTGCACCACTTGATCAAACACCGGGTCATAAGCGTCCCCTCCTAAGCTCATATTAATTACACTAGCGACTTTATCGGGAAGGCGACCGGAGTCATTACCAAGACCAGCCGCATATAAAATCGCTTGAGAAATGTCGTAGGTAGTGCCCCCTTCGTAGCCAAGCACTCGTAAGTTCATAATCTTGGAATTTGGCGCAATACCTGCCACACCCAGTTGATTGTTAGTTTGTGCCGCAATGGTGCCGGCAACATGAGAGCCATGCCATGAAGAGCTACCATTGGGTCCATTTTGGTCACCGGGATCTTCAGGGTCGCCATCAATGCCATCACCATCGAGGGAAATATCGGGATTAGAAATAAAATCAACCCCGTCATCGGTTAACTGTGCAGCCAGATCGGGATGACTCTGGAAGATACCGGTATCCAATACTGCTACCACCACGTCGTCTTGAATTTGACCAGCCATCGCTTGCCACGCTGCGCCAAGGTTAATTTGCTTGTAGTGCCATTGGCGCTCAACTAAGGGGTCATTTGCGAGTGCTGTGGCTTTATAAATAAAGTTAGGTGAGACATTATTAGACCCAAACCGATGTGTCATCTGCTTAATTTTCATTAAAGTTCGGCGCTTTTGCGCATACTCTGTAGATTGCGGCGCCCCAAGCATCGAAGCTCTGGCATTGGCACTGGAGCTTAAAACGGTGCCATCACTTCGATACAAGCTCATCATTGGGCCCGAGCTCAAAGCGGATAGGCCATAAGTACCAACATCTAAAGAGCGAGACCTAGCTTGTGAATGGTTAATGATCATTTCATCCACCACAAATTCTTGTTGGGTACTCAAGTGATAGCTAACCAAATTGCTAGAATCATTTTGCGCGATTAGACGCAAGGTATAGTTTCCAGCAGAGAGGGCTTGGCTTGTGTCGGTGTAAGCACTCACCACCAAGTAATAACTGCCACTGCTCGCCACCGTAAGCAACTCGGTTCTATTCGCCCCTACAGAGCTAGCGACTTCGGCTTGTTCGTCTACGGTAAAGAGGCTCAAGTCAAAATCGGCAGACTCCCCAGCGCTTACCCAATCAGCAATTTCGAGAAATAAAACTTGCCCAGCTTGTAAATCCACTCGGTAGATATCAAGAACATCATTATTAAATTCAAATTGGTCGCCACTAATACTGGTGGCATGGCTGGTTAAGTAACCACTAACAACTGCAACAGGGGGAAGCGACTGAGCCGTAGCGGGGCTATTGTTACTACTATACTGAGCATTTGGATCGTTGATATCACTGTCCACCACCGTATTATCTAATACATAGGCATCGCCACTCAGCGAATAAGTTACGACATCCTCTTCCGTGGTACTACCGCCACCACCGCAGCCCACAAGAACACTTAGTAAAACGAACACTATCCCTGTTTTCATATACTTCCCTAATTCACCAACAAATTTGCTTAACTCAGAATTACAAGCATGACCATTAGAGTTAATTTTTTCCATGAAAACCATAACTTAAGCACAAATAGCGATAAATCCACACAAATTAATAGATAAACTTTTAACTCATTAGCATTGGCAACGTTAAATCTCTTAGTACTGCTGTGATTACGTTTTTGCTGCTTTCAGTATCTCGCCTTATTCTGAAGCCGACACTTGCAAGAGAGCCTTAAGTCACGCAGTCAGTTCACACAAGCCAAGTAGAAATATATCCTTACTAAACCCACCCGACAACTTAGTACTTAACGATAACAATCCAACGTATTTTTGATTAATTGAGCACGATGCTAAGCAGCGTAGACACAATGCCTAAACACCAACCAAACAGAAATATATATCGATACAGTTTGATTTCCAGAATATCACCGTTAATTTAGCAAGGAGCCACAAATAAAAATCGATCACAACAACGTTAACAACCAACGATTTAGAGCACTTACATAAAAAGTCGACTAAACGCAATAAAACTACTGTGGTAAACACCCGAACCGGAAAATCAGAACAACATAAGCCTATCTACACAAGCCATATAGCTAAACCACCTGTCAACTTTGACAGGTGAATACAACAACTTATTAATTTTTACTACCATATAAATACCTACAATTTATATCATACAAAAAACCATGACACATTTTAGTTGAGCTAAAAATTCATTCCTCCACAGCAGGTGTAATTTGCAAGCCGACTAATTACTACTAACCTTGTCATTAAAGCCTTATTTATCGTAACGAATTTAATCGTTAAATACCGTTAACTTAGGCTTTGAGTAACGAGCGCTTCAATCAATATTAATCGCTGGGTTTATGATTAGTTAAGCAAAGGAACTACCATGCTCAAACTTAAGAATATCAAAGTAAAACACAAGCTGTCTCTGCTGCTCGGTATCGCCATACTCGGCTTCGTTAGCATTCTGCTAATTTCTGCTAATACCTTAAAACAAAATCTCCTTAACGAACGCGAAGCACAACTCCGCGCAGTAGTCGACTCAGCATTATCGCAAATTAGCACTCTCAATCAGCAGCTGCCACCAGAGCAGGCCAAGTTACGAGCCACCGAAATAATTAAATCTATCCGTTTCAATGACAATAACTACATTTACGTAATGGATAGCTCTCGACACATTTTGGTTCACCCGACTCAAGCGGAATTAGAGGGTAAACAAATGGGCAATGCAGGTAGAAACTCTGACCAAGGCTTCTGGTATCAAATGATAGATGCAGGGAAACAACCACAAGGTGGTCTAATTACTTATCCTTGGTATGACCAACAAGGCCAGCCCGCCGACAAAATTGCTTTTTTAAAAAGTATTAACAGTTGGGATTGGATTGTTGGTTCAGGCATGCTAATAAACGATATCGACAGCGCCGTACAACAACAAACCACCAAAATGGCCTTAGCGACTTTAGTCATAATTCTAATAATGGCCGCCTTAGGTTTCGTGATCGCCCGTGCTATTACCGGCCCACTTGATTCAATCAAAGATGTGATGTTGGCCATAAGTAAAGGTAATTTAACCCTAACCGTACCCGCCCTTGGTAAAGATGAAATAGGCTTAGTCGGGCAACGTATAAACGATAGCATAGCGTCTATACGAGAAGCCTTGAATGAGTCAGTAAGCTCAGCTAAAGAATTAGCGAAGGCCGCCTCACGTATCGCATCATCTGCTGAAGAAACCAGTCAAGCGATTACCGCCCAGCACGACCAATTAAATCAGCTGGCCACAGCCATGAACCAAATGTCAGCCAGCGTTGCCGAAGTCGCCACCTACACAGAGTCCACCGCCAGCAATACCATGAACGCAAATAGTGAAGTGAATAAAGGAAATCAAGACGTCAGTACCAGTGTCAATGGCATCAAGAATTTATCCAGTGAATTAAAGCAAGCCTCCTTACAGGTAGAAAAGCTAAAAGAGGGTGTAATTGAAATTAGCGATGTCACCAATGTCATTAGTAGCATCTCAGAGCAAACCAATTTACTCGCATTAAATGCAGCTATTGAAGCCGCGCGCGCTGGCGAACAAGGCAGAGGTTTTGCGGTTGTAGCAGACGAAGTTCGCAGCCTCGCTGGGCGCACCAGCCAATCTACCGAAGAGATCCAAGCCACCATTAATCGCTTACAAAAATTGGCCATAGACACCGCCAATATGATGGAAAAAAGCACTAATCTAGCTGACAGCAGCGTACAAGCAGCAGAGCATTGTGGTAAAGATCTCCAGGACATTGTGGTTCACATTCAAAATGTTGCCGACCAATCCACACAAATCGCTACTGCCACTGAAGAACAAAGCGCAGTGGCTGAAGATATGAACCGCAACGTCTCAGGTATTAGCGATGCGACTCAAGAAATGCGTGAAGCTTCAGCCTTTCTCGCCTCAGAAAGTGAAACGCTAGCAGAGATGTCTCATCAATTAGATGAAAAACTACAACGCTTTACCTTACGCTAAGTTCAACCCTATAAGGCTTAGTAGCTATTTACTAAGCCTATAACACACTACTATTAGCACTTCGTAGTGAACGACTCAGGACCGCAGTTAATCAACCACACTTCCAAGATTGAAGCTTACCCAACTCGTCTAACATGCGTTGGCGCTAGCGGCTCACAAGTAGACTCAATAGTCTTAACTCCCAAGCACTTAAATAAGTGAAAAGCAGCAGTATTAGTATTGCCCGCCCCTAGACAATACAGATTGTGCAGTGACAACAACAACTATATTAAGCCTACGTAGCGAAAGCAGCTTGCTGAAAGCTGAAGAAGCTTACGAGCGAGTGAAACCACGATTGTGATTAATGTAAAAAGAAGAAATAACGAAGTTATAGAGACAATAAAAAAGCCCTGCTCGATGAGCAGGGCTTAGTATTGGAAGCCTGGCGGTGACCTACTTTCACATGGGGAAACCCCACACTATCATCGGCGCAGTTGCGTTTCACTTCTGAGTTCGGCATGGGTTCAGGTGGTTCCACAACGCTATTGCCACCAGGCAAAAACT